>JAABUS010007529.1_pt1 | contig 12436 bp, 14 predicted proteins | sample 5560161 | NCBI WGS metagenome assembly JAABUS01 (sample SAMN10711885, study PRJNA513376) | rock metagenome | isolation source: Antarctica rocks | place: Antarctica: Victoria Land, Trio Nunatak nord | collected 2016-01-04 | reverse complement strand
GGCTACGCCGGCTGGGCGGAAAGCTACGACGAGCCGGGGAACGACACGATTGCCCTGGAGGAGCCGATCGTCCGAGATCTACTCGATGACCTGCCGTCCGGGCCGGTGCTCGACGCCGCGTGCGGCATGGGGCGGCACGCCGCCCATCTGGCCTCGGCCGGCCGTGAGGTGATCGGCGTGGAGTCGAGCGAGGCGATGCTTGCCCACGCCCGCAGGCGGGGGCCGGAGGCCGACCTGCGTCCGGGCGAGCTCACCAGCCTGCCGCTCGAGGACCACAGCGTGATGGGCGCCGTCTGCGCTCTGGCGCTCAGCCACCTGCCGCAGATCGCCCCGGCGATTGCCGAGCTCGGACGCGTGCTGGCTCCGGGCGGCCGGCTGATCGTCTCAGACCCTCACCCGCTGGCCAGCGGGGTGCTCGGCTGGCGCGCGGTCTACACCGACAGCGCCGGTCAGCGGCGAATGATCCCCGAGCATCCACACCTGCATGCGGAGTACGTTCGAGCGTTCGGTGCGGCGGGCCTGGTCGTGCGCCGGCTGATCGAGCCCGGGCTCACGCGCGATCAGGCGCGAGCGCGGCCAAGGGCCGGTTCGAGCAGGCCTTCGAGGAGGCGCTCACCGGGCTGCCCGCGGTCATCGTCTGGGAAGCCGAGAAGGTGAGCGACGGGAGCGGCGGCGGTTGCGCCGGCGCCGGCTGATCGGATCGCCCTCCGCGATCTCGACGTTCAAGTCCACGCTCTGGTTCCTCCCCTGTCAATCTGGTGGTCGGCTGCCAACGCCGAGCGCGTTGACCGGCCCTGCGCCCGCCCCGAGGTCTCTCAGGCCATCGCGGACAGCGCGGGAGGCGACCAACTTGGCGTTCCGAGCTGCCTCGAGCGGCTTGCAGCCAAGGGCGAGGTAGGTGGCGAGCGCCGAGGCGTGCGTGCACCCCGAGCCGTGGGCAGCACCGTCGGGGTGACGCTCGCCGGGAATCTCTACGACGTCCTCGCCGTCGAAGAAGAGGTCGGTGGCGTTAGTCCGGTGACCGCCGGTGACGACGACCGCGCCGGGGCCCAGGGCGTGCACGGCGCGGGCGAGGGCCTCGACGTCGACAACGGTGAGGTCGTGCCAAGCTTCCTCCCGTGTGAGCGCGGCGGCCTCGGCCACGTTCGGCGTGACGATCGTCGCGTGCGGCAAGAGGCGGGCGATCAGCGCGGAGCGAGCCTCGGGGGCGAGGAGCGTCGCTCCGGACTCAGCGACCATCACCGGGTCTACGACGAGCGGTGTCTGGGCGGGTAGGAGATCCAGTGCGCGCTCTATCGCCTCGATGGTCGCGAGGTCTCCGAGCATGCCGGTCTTGACAGCATCGACCCCGATGTCCTCGACGACCGCCCTGACCTGCGCGGCGATGAAGTCGGGGGGTACGGCGTGCACGCCGGTTACGGCGATCGTGCTCTGGGCCGTCAACGCGGTGATCGCGGTCATACCGTGCCCGCCGCAGGCGGCGATGGCCTTGAGATCGGCCTGTATGCCGGCACCGCCACCAGAGTCAGAGCCGGCGATCGCGAGCACGCGCGGGATGGCCATCGGGCGAGGGTAGGGTACGGTGAGGTTCCCTCCGGCTCAGCCGTGGCCTGCGTAGTCCCTCCGGGATGCCGCAGGCCCAAGGGCTGCCTCAGGGTCAGGCCGTAGGCGTGTAAACCCCTCCCGGGCCCCTCATGAGGAAGCCCTCCAACTCGAGCTCGGCCAAGCCGGTGAGCGCGTCTTGGGGGTCGCACCCGGCGGCAGCGAGCGAATTGAGGGTGTCGTTCCCTGCGGCGACGCTGGCCAGGAGGCGCTCGAGGCGCGGTTCGAGCGTTGCCGGGTCGCGGTCGGGCGCGACGCGTCGCGCTCCCGCGCCGAACAGGAGGTCGAGGGCGTCCTGTGCGTCGCGGACGACGTGCGCGCCGTCGAAGAGCAGGCCGTTGGGACCGGTCGCCAACGCTGCGGTGACGTGGCCGGGCACGGCAGCCACGTCGCGGCCGAGCTCACGTGCGAGGCGCGCGGTGATCAGCGACCCCGAGCGCTCACCCCCCTCCACCACGATCACGACGGCCGCGAGCGCAGCGATGACGCGATTGCGCACGGGGAAGCACCACCTCCGGGCGGTGAAGCCCGGAGGCAGCTCGGAGACGACGGCTCCCGCGCGCCGGATACGTTCGTGCAGAGCCCGCTTGCTGGCCGGGTAAGGTACGTCGGCGCCTCCGCCGAGCACCGCGACGGTGCGGCCGCCGCGAGCTAGCGCCCCCTCGTGCGCGGCGGCGTCGACGCCCATCGCCATGCCGCTGACCACCGTGACCCCGGCAGCGGACAACCCGCGACCGAGCCCCCGCGCGACCTCGGTCGCGTAAGCGCTCGCCCTTCGCGCGCCGACGATCGCCACAACGCCCTCTTCCGCCCCGACCTGCGCAGCGCCGGCGAGGTGCAGGACGGCGGGTGGAGCGGCGAGGTCGAGCAGCACGGGTGGATAGCCCGGCGCATGACGGCAGGTCGCGCGCTGCCCGACCGCCTCGATCCGGTCGCGACACTCGGAGGGGTCACAGCTCTCCAGCGCCTCCTCCAGGCGGCTTCGATGGTTCCCTCCCAGCCCTGCCAGCAGCGCGTCATCGGACAGCGAGAGCAGCTCGTCGGGGCGTCCGTAGCGATCGCGCACGCGGTCGAGGCAGGGCGAGAGGATCGCGAGGAGGTGGGTCCGTCGAAGGCACGCGTCGCAGGCGTCGATCCCGGCGTCCTTCGCCGCGGCCATCACGCGACGAGCCTCGCCATCGCCCATCACGCCACGAGCCTCGCCCCCGCCCATCACGCCACGAGCCTCTCCCCCCGCGCCCCGACCACGACCTACTTCCGGCCCCATCACGCCGCGAGCCTCTCCCCCGCCTCGTAGCCTCGTAGGCTGAGCGCCTGGAGGACGTGCGGTCGGGTGACGGTGGGGTGGTCGTCGAGGTCGGCGATGGTCTGGGCGACGCGCAGGACGCGGTGGTGTCCGCGAGCGCTCAGCCGCCCGCCGTCGTAGGCGTCGAGGAGAGCTTTGCGCGCGGCCGGATCGGGGCGGACCGTGGCGCGGACGACGCCTGCGTCCATCTGGCCGTTGCAGTCCGACCCCAGTCCCTTCAGGCGAGCGGCTTGACGCTCGCGCGCCGCGAGCACCCGCTCGCGGACCGCCGCCGAGCCCTCGGCCGTCGCGGCGACGAGCTCCCCCGATGACGGGCGCTGGACGTCGACGAGCAGGTCGATGCGATCGAGCAGGGGCCCGCTCAATCGCCGGCGATGGCGCGCTATTTCGCCCTCGCTGCAGCGGCAGCGACCTTCTCCCGCCCCGGCGAACCCACAGGCGCACGGGTTGGTCGAGGCCACCAACATGATGCGAGTGGGGAAGATCGCGACGTGCTGGCCTCGCACGACCATCACGCAGCCGTCCTCCAGCGGCTGGCGAAGCGCTTCGAGGCTCGGCCGCGTGAACTCGGAGAGCTCGTCGAGGAAGAGCACGCCGAGATGGGCGAGCGTCGCTTCGCCCGGCGCTGGGACCGCGCCGCCGCCGACCAGGCCGGAGGCGGAGATCGTGTGGTGCGGCGAGCGGAACGGGCGCTCCCGCGCGAGGCCTCCGCCGATGTGCAGCCCGACGACGCTGCGGATCCGGGTGACCACGATCGCCTCCTCGGCGGTCAGCGGTGGAAGGATCGAGGGAAGGCGCCGAGCGAGCATCGTCTTGCCGGTGCCAGGAGGACCCTGCATGAGCAGGTTGTGGCCGCCCGCAGCGGTGATCTCGAGCGCACGGCGCGGGAGCGCGTGACCGCGAACGTCGGCGAGATCGGGGCCATCCTCGGGCGGCGCGAGCGCGGCGGGCGGCTCGGGCGGCGGCTCGGGCGCGCGTCTCTCGCCGCTGAGGACCTCGACCGACTCGCGCAGGGTGTCCACCCCGACGACGTCTACCCCTTCGACCAGCGAGGCCTCCCTGACCTGGGCACGCGCGACGAGCAGCCCGGGCGGCCCCAACCGCCGCGCTCCCTCCGCGACGGCGAGGACCCCGCGGCACGGGCGAAGCCGGCCGCCCAGGCCGAGCTCGCCGAAGACCGCATAGGGCGCCAGGAGATCCGGGTCGAGCTGACCGCTGGCAGCGAGGATCCCGACGGCCAGGGCGAGGTCGTAGCTTGGGCCCGCCTTGCGCAGGTGCGCGGGTGCGAGGTTGGCGGTGATGCGCTTCATCGGGAAGTCGAAGCCGGAGTTCAGCAGCGCCGCGCGAACCCGCTCACGCGACTCCCGGACCGCCTTGTCGCCCAGGCCGACGACGGCGAAGCTCGGCAGCCCCGCGCGGATGTCGACCTCGACCCACACCCGTTGGGGCTCGAGGGCGTAGAGCGCGAAGGTGGCGACGCGGGTGAGCACGGTCGGCACGCTAGGGAGCATTCCGTCACACCTCTGCACGCAATCGTCACAGCTGCGCGGCGGAGGTGTCACAAGATCGTGCAGCCGGGCGTGCAAGGCACCCGGCGGCCCTAGGTTGCCGCGAATGGACCCCCGCCACCATCTCGGCCGCGTCGGGGAGCGGCTGGCCGCCGAGCACCTCGAGCGCCTCGGCTTCGACGTCCTCGATCGCAACTACCGCACGCGCCACGGCGAGCTCGACCTGGTCGCCTTCGATGGAGGCACGCTCGTCTTCTGCGAGGTCAAGACGCGGCGGGCACGCAGGGCCGGCGCCGCGTGGGACGCACTCAACGACCGCAAGTGCACGCGGGTCCGGCGGATGGGCGCCTCGTGGTTGACCGAGCGGCCCGGGCGCCCCTATGCGCGAGAACTGCGCTTCGACGCGATCGGGGTCAGCTTCGACGGGGCGGGCCGCCTGATCTCCCTCGACCACCTGGAGGGGGCGTTCTGATGGGCTTCCCACCCCGAAGGGGGAAATGGCGACTTGCGAGGCTTGGCGGCTAGAGCTCGAGCTGCTGGTAGGCGATCGACTGGAAGGAGAGTCGGTGGAGCGGCGATACGCCTCGCGACATGATCGCGGCGCGGTGCTCGGGCGTCGCATACCCGACGTGGGTGGCGAACTCCCACCCCGGGTGCAGGCGGTCCGCGCGGCGCATGTAGCGGTCGCGGGTGACCTTGGCGAGGATGGAGGCCGCGGCGATCGCGGCGCTGCGGGCGTCGCCGTCGATCAGCGCCCGCTGCTCGTAGCCGGTCGCGGGGACCGGAAAGCCGTCGGTGAGGCACAGGCAGCCCGGCCTGGCGACGCGCAGGAGGGCCTCGCGCAGCGCCGCGACGTTCGTGCGGTGCAACCCGTGGCCGTCGATGCGCCGGACGCATCGGGAGACGATCGCAGCGCGGGTCGCGGTCCGAAGGATCAACGGGTAGAGCGCCTCACGCGACTCCTGGCTGCGCTGCTTGGAGTCGTTGAGGCTGGAGAGCATCCGCCGGTCGCTCAGGGTGAGCCGCTCGTGGTCGAAGAGCACGGCGGCCGCGACGAGCGGCCCGGCCAGGCAGCCGCGGCCGGCCTCGTCGGCGCCCGCGACCCACCGCGCCCCGAGCTCCCGGTCGAAGCGCAGGAGCTTGGCGCCCGTCCGCGCGCTCCGGTGCCGCGAGCCGCGCCGCGGCGCCTGCTTGGATGCAGGGGCTACCGGCGGGGGTGAGGCGTCAGAGGAGGCCGAGCCGGCCGGGGGGCCAGTAGGTGGCGAAGGCGCCCCCGATGATCCATTTCTTGGGAACCGGGCCCCAGAAGCGGCTGTCGTCGGAAGACCCACGGTTGTCGCCCATCATGAAGTAATGGTCGGGCGGAATCGTGATGGACTGCGGAAAGTCGCAGGTGTCTCCCTCGCGGCAGGGCCGCACGAAGCTCTCCTTCTGCAGCCTGCCGTTGCGGACGACCCGACCGTTCGAGATCGCGATCCTGTCGCCGGGGCCGGCCACGACCCGCTTGATGAAGTTGACGTCGGAGCGGTCGGGGGTCGGGCGGGGACAGGGCTGGCCCTCCTCCGCGGGCGCGCCGCACTGGTTTACGTCCGATCCCTTGGGAGGATGAAAGACGAGCACTTCGCCGATCTCGGGGTCGGCGAAGCGGTTGCCGATCCGGTTGACGAGCACGCGCTGGCCGACGGCGAGCGTCGGCTCCATCGACTCGCTCGGGATCCGGTAGGGCTTTACCAGGAGGGCCTGGATGCCGAGCGCGAGGCCGATCGCCACCACGACGATGACCACGAACTCGATGACCTGGCCGCCCGCCGACTTGGACTTGGGCTTGGCCGCTCCGCCGGGAAGCAGGTCGCCCAGGGGCAGATCCGCCACCGCTCAGGAGTCGTCGCCGGCGGCGGACCCAGGGTTCCCGACGCCGGCGGGCTCGTCGCCTGCCTCGACCTGCTCGGCGTCCGGAGAAAGCTCAGGCTCGGCTTCGAGGGTCGCCTCGCCCTCGGCATCGACGCCCCCTTGCACGGGCTCGTCGAGGAGACCGGGCTCCACCGTCTCCTCGGGCCCGAGGGACCGACGCTCGCGGACACGGGCGCGCTTGCCCACACGGCCACGCAGGTAGTAGAGCTTGGCGCGCCGCACGTCGCCGCGCGCCGCTATCTCGATTCGCTCGATCTTGGGCGAGTGGACCGGAAAGGTCCGCTCCACGCCGACCCCGAAGGACTGCTTGCGGACCGTGAAGGTCTCGCGTACGCCGTGACCCTGGCGCTTGATGACGACGCCCTCGAAGACCTGCGTCCTGCGACGAGTTCCCTCGACGACCTGGAAGTGCACGCGGACGCGATCGCCGGCTGCGAACTTCGGGACGCGGCGCAGTTGCGCGCGCTCGAGGCTGTCGATAACGCTGCTCACGGCAAGGAGGAAGAGGTGCGCCGGAGGGTCGGACCCACCAGGGCGAAGCGAGATGGTAGCGGACCGCCCGCGGCGCCCCTATCGCTCCGCCCCCCCTCGCCGGCGCGCCTGCTCCAGGCGCCAGGCGCGGACGCGCGCGTGGTGGCCCGAGAGCAGCACGTCGGGCACCGGCCACCCACGGTAGGAGGCCGGGCGGGTGTAATGCGGGTACTCGGGGAGGCCCTCCAGCGCGGCGCTGAACGACTCCTCGACCGCCGAGTCGACGTGCCCGAGCGCGCCGGGACGCTTCCTGAGCACTCCGTCGCACACGACCATCGCGGCGAGCTCGCCGCCCGAGAGGACGTAGCGACCGATGGAGAGCGCGTCGGAGCACAGGTGCTCCACGATGCGCTCGTCGAAGCCCTCGTAGCGTCCGCACAGGAGGGTGAGGGCCGGCTCTGAGGCGAGCTCTGACAGGAGGGCGTCGTCGAGGAGGCGTCCACCGGGGGTCAGCGCGACGATGCGCCGCTCGGCGCGAAGCTCGACCGGATCGCGCCCGTAGAACGCACGCAGCGCCGCGTCCACGACGTCGACCCGCAGGACCATCCCCGCGCCGCCCCCGAACGGCGCGTCGTCCACCTGGCCCGCCGCGAGCGGAGTGTGCTCGCGGTAGGAGACGTACCGAAGCTCGTCACCTCGCGCGAGCGCGTTGGCCACGTGACGCTGGGTCTCGAACCAGGCGAACCACTGCGGAAACAAGGTGAAGACGTCGATCTGCATCAGCCGGAACTCGCCCCTTCGCCCAGGAACGCCAGGTCGACGTCGATGCGCCGGGCGCCGACGTCCACGGAGCGAACGGCATCGCGGATCAGCGGCACGAGGAGGTCGTCGGCGTCCTCGGGACGGGCGACCTCGAGCACCTCGCAGCTCGGAAGGCCGAGCAGGCGACGGACCTCGCCCACCTCCCGATCGCCGTCGGTGACCCGGCAGCCCTCGAGCTCCTCCGCGTACCACTCCTCGTTTCCAAGAGGCGGCGCCTCCCGCGAGGAGACCAGCAGCCGCTCGCCGCGCAGGGCCTGCGCCGCCTCGCGTCCCGCGAATCCGCGGAGGCGGAGGATCGGGCGATCGTCCGTTCCCGCCCGGCGCTGGATCTCCGCCTCTCGGCCGGCCACCGTGACCCGGCCCGCGGCCGCCAGCAGGCCCGGGCGCGCCTCCCGGACATGGAAGCTCCCGTCGAGGCCGTGCGGGCGACCCACCACGCCGGCCACGAGGGGCCGGTCGCTCATCAGTCCACGATGTCGACGAGGACGTGCTGGTCGGCGCGGGCGGCGGCCGCCTTGACCACCGTCCGCAGGGCGCTGGCCGTGCGACCGCCCCGGCCGATGACCTTGCCGTAGTCCTCGTCGGCCACCGTCAGCTCGAGCACGACCGTGCCGTCGTCCTCCTCGAGCTCTGTGACCTCGACCGAGTCGGGCTCGGCCACGACCGCGCGAGCGAGAAAGCCGAGCAGGTCGGCGAGGTCGGACACCAGGGGCTAGGCGGTGCGGCCCGAGGGGTCGATGCCCTGGGTGCGCATGAGCTTGCGCACCGTCTCGGTCGGCTGGGCGCCGCGCGTGAGCCACAGGCGAACGCGGTCCTCGTCGAGCGAGATGGTCGACGGGTTGGTCTGCGGGTTGTAGCGCCCGACGATCTCGATCACGCGACCGTCGCGCGGGGAGCGCTGGTCGGCGACGACGACCCGCCAGATGGGATCCTTGCGCCCGCCTACGCGGGTGAGCCTCAGTCGGACTGCCATGCGACGGTGCAGGGTAGCGGCAGAAGCCAAGGGCGGCCGTCCGCTTCGCCGCGGCGGCGCTTTGGCGGCGGGGTCGGCGGTCACCGCCCGCCGCGCATGAGCGCCCCGAGGTCGGGCATCTTGCCCTGGCTGAGGCCCTTCATCATCTTGCGCATCTGGGCGAACTGCTTGACGAGTTGGTTGACCTGCTGGACGCTCGTGCCCGACCCCTTGGCGATCCGCAGGCGCCGCGAGCCCTTGATGAGGTCCGGCCGCCTGCGCTCTTCGGGGGTCATGGAGAGGACGATCGCCTCGACGCGGTCGAGCTCGCGCTCGTCGATCTTCATGTTCGAGAGCTGCTGGCCCGAGAGGCCCGGGAGCATCCCCAGCACCGAGGTCAGCGGCCCCATCTTTCGGACCTGCTTCATCTGTTCGAGGAAGTCCTCGAAGGTGAACTGCTCCTTTCGCAGCTTGCGCTCGAGCTCTGCGGCCTTGTCCTCGTCGATCTGCTGCTCAGCGCGTTCGATAAACGAAAGGACGTCGCCCATCCCCAGGATCCGCTGTGCCATGCGATCGGGATGGAAGCGCTCGAACTGGTCGAGCTTCTCGCCGGTGGAGGCGTAGAGAATGGGCTTGCCGGTGATCGCCTTGACCGACAACGCCGCGCCACCGCGGGCGTCGCCGTCGAGCTTGCTCAGGATGACGCCGTCGAACTCCACCACCGCGCCGAACTCCTCGGCCACGTTGACGGCGTCCTGGCCGGTCATCGCGTCCACGACCAAGAGGATCGTGTGGGGCTTGATCGCCTTGCGGATGTCGGCGAGCTCCTTCATGAGCTCCTTGTCGACGTGCAGGCGGCCCGAGGTGTCGACGATGAGGACGTCCTTGCCCTCCTTCGACGCGCGATCACGCGCCCAGCGCGCGATGGAGACGGGATCCTTGTCGGTTCCCTGCTCGTAGACCTCGGCACCGGCTTGGCCGCCGACCTTGACGAGCTGGTCCACCGCCGCCGGGCGGTAGACGTCGCAGGCGGCGACCGCGACCGAGGAGCCGTGCTGCTCGCGCAGGTGGCGGGCGAGCTTGGCGGTGGCTGTGGTCTTGCCCGATCCCTGGAGGCCGGCCATGAGGATCACCGTCGGCGGGCGGGGCGAGAAGGCGACGTCGCGCCCCGCGCCGCCCATCAGCGCGGTCAGCTCCTCGTTGACGATCTTGACGACCTGTTGGCCCGCCTTGAGCTGGCCGATGACCTCCTGCCCGAGCGCGCGCTCCTTAACCGCGGCGGTGAACTGACGAACGACCTTGAGGTTGACGTCGGCCTCGAGCAGCGCGAGGCGCACCTCGCGCATCGCCTTGTTGACGTCGTCCTCGGTCAGCGAGCCGCGTGAGCGGACATCGCCGAGCACCTCCTGGAGCTTCTCGGAGAGGGAGTCGAACACGTCCCAGAGAGGCTAGCGGCGGCCGCCGGTCGAGGGCGCGGAGGCGCTTGACACTCGTTGTGTGTGGCGCGCGCGAGCGTGGGCACTTTCGCGCGCATCGGCGTCCATTTCGCAACGCCCGGACGAGCATCATCGCGCGAATGGAGGGGGTGGGGCGAAAAGCGATCGAATACCGAGCGCAATTCGCCTCACCCCCTCTTGGGCAAGCCATAGCGGCGCTCGCTCGACGTCAGCACGGAGTGGTCGCGCTCGGGCAGCTCACTGCGCTGGGGCTCAGCCCGCAGGGGGTGCGTCGGCGGACTGGCATAGGCCAATTTGCACCCGGTCCATAGCGGCGTCTACGCGGTCTGGCACTCGCTGCTCTCGCGAGAGGGTCGCTTCATGGCAGCGGTTCTCGCGTGCGGGCCCGGCGCCGTCCTGTCGCACCGCTCGGCGGCGTCCTTGTGGGAGTTGCGGCCGACCAGCCGATCCCGAGTCGAGGTGACCACTCCAGGACAGACCGGGAGGTCGCGGCCCCGCATCCAGATCCACCGCTCCCGTCGGCTTGGCGCCGATGATGTGACCGTTACGCTGGGCATCCCTATAACGACCGTCGCCCGCACGCTCCTCATCTGGCCGAGGTGGCAGACCGACGGGGGCTGGAGCGCGCCGTGGAGCGGGCCGAGTCGCTGCGCATCTTCGACCTCGCGGCGCTCCGCGATGTCCTCGACCGCGCTGAAGGACGTCGTGGGGCACCAGCTCTACGGAAGGTGCTTGCCCACTACGACGCCGCCGGCGAACTCACGCGCAGCGAGCTCGAGCTGCGGTTCCTGGAGCTATGCCGCGCCGCTGCCATCCCACCGCCGCGGGTCAACGCGCTCATCGAGTTGAACGACAGCGAGCCTGAAGTCGACTTCGCCTGGCCCGAGCAGCGCCTGATCGTCGAGACCGACGGCCATGAGACTCACGGAACGCGGGCGGCGTTCGAGCGTGACCGCCGCCGCGACCAGAGGCTCATCCGTGCAGGCTGGCGAGTCGTCCGCTTCACGTGGCGTCAGATCGTCCACGAGCCCCACGAGACCACCACCACTCTTCGGGCCCTCCTCCCTTCGTCGCCCGCTGTCGCAGACGACCGGAAGCGGTGAAGGTCGGCACCTCCTATCGATTGCCCAGAGCGAGCGCTATCGCCGTTGCGAACGACGAGCGCGTAACCGAGCTACTCAGGCGCCGGGGCGGGCGGAATAGTCGGACCGCCAGGGCTCGAATCGCTCGGCGGGGGGGTCAGGCCCGGCGGCCGGCTCACCGCCCCCAGCCCGGGGGTCCGCGCGCTGTCGGCCGCCGCCTGCGCCTCGGCCGAGGCGCGGGCCGCGGCCGCTGCCTCCGCGGCGGCGTCCTCGGCGGCCCGCTCGACCGCGGCGGACGGCCGCGGCGGCGGTTCGTCGCCGCTCCCGCGGCCCGCCACCAGCTGACCGAGGTTGCCGAGCGCCTGGGAGAACTCCGATGGGATGACGAAGATCTTGTTGGCCGGGCCCTGGGCGAGCTGGGGCAGCATCTGGAGGTACTGGTAGCTGAGCAGCTCTCGGTCGGGGCGCCCTGCGTGGATCGCGTTGAAGACCGTGTCGATCGCCTTGGCCTCGCCCTCCGAGCGCAGGACGGCAGCCGTCTTGGCGCCCTCCGCCGTGAGCACGGCCGCCTGCTTCTCACCCTCGGCGGTCAGGATCTGGGACTGCTTTACGCCCTCCGCGGTGAGGATCGCCGCACGCCTGTCGCGCTCGGCGCGCATCTGCTTCTCCATCGCCTCCTGGATGGAAGGCGGGGGATCGACCGACTTGAGCTCGACCCGGTTGACGCGGATGCCCCACTTGCCGGTGGCCTCGTCGAGCACTGTGCGCAGCTGGGCGTTGATCGAGTCGCGGCTGGTGAGCGTCTGCTCCAGGGTCATACCGCCGATGACGTTTCGCAGCGTGGTGATGGTCAGCTGCTCGATGGCCTGGAGCGGATTTGCGACCTCGTAGGTCACCGCCTTGGGATCAGTGACGGTGAAGTAGAGGACCGAGTCGATCCCGACCACGAGATTGTCCTCGGTGATGACCGGCTGGGGCGCGAAGGAGACCACCTGCTCGCGCAGGTCGATGATCGGCTTGAGACGGTCGATGAATGGAATGACGATCGTCAGCCCGGGGTCGAGCGTGCGGTTGAAGCGCCCGAGCCGCTCCACGATGCCGGCCCGGGCCTGGGGGATGATCCGGATGGTGCGGGCGGCGACGATCAGCGCGAAGACCGCAAGCACGACGAGTGCGATCAGTCCGGCCATATGCTTTCTCAGCTCCTCATTCGGTGACGAGCGCCGTGGCGCCCCTGATCTCGACGACCTCGACCCGCTGGCCGATGTCGTAGACGTCGTCCTCGTCGTAGGCGCGGGCAGTCCACACCTCGCCGTCGATCTTGA
>JAABUS010007528.1_pt1 | contig 12438 bp, 14 predicted proteins | sample 5560161 | NCBI WGS metagenome assembly JAABUS01 (sample SAMN10711885, study PRJNA513376) | rock metagenome | isolation source: Antarctica rocks | place: Antarctica: Victoria Land, Trio Nunatak nord | collected 2016-01-04 | reverse complement strand
AGCCAAACGCCTGCAGATATCCCCAAGCCTCCCTGGTGACGGATGTTGGTCCAGTTACTTCACCCATCAAAGCCGGGATTGGACATCACCAGCCGATGTCGGCAATGCCTCTTGTTTGTATTGGACCCAGGCCCTCTCTGCTTCTCCATAAGCATCATAACCAAAGAGCCACGGTTGGAAAACCGGATCAGCCCAGCGGTTCGGGAATTGCTCAAACGGCTTCTGACGAAGTTGACGATCCCGTTCTCGCTGGCGTTCACTGTCTTCCATGTGGAAGATGTCCCTAGACAGTGTGCTCCCTTGCACGATAAGCGTGGTGCGGTTCTTCCGGAGACGCTCATAGATTGCAAGGATATCGAAAATCTGTGACCGCTGTTCAAGACGTTCCATAAGCGCCCCCAAGACAGCGCCATCCTCTACCGCTTGGGCTGCACCTTGCGCACTGAGAGATCTAATCAGATGACTACCATCTACAGCGGAACGAAAGTGCCAAAAGGTGTTGCTTACAGGTAAGGCAGAGTAGCATGACAAGCGTCCCCCAGAAGAGCAAATTTACCACCAGGATGACTCCAACTTTCCATCTCTTCACTGTTCTGCAAACGCCATTTACTCGTTTCCTGCACTAAGCCAAGTAATGTTTTCAACTTGGGATCCCAACTCTTGAAGAAGTCTCGCATTTCTTGTAGATCAGCTTTGGCGGTGTTGACCAGCTCTGGAAGATTGTCGGGACAGATCAAGACGATATTGTAAAGTCCACCTCCTTTTAAAAGGTAGCAGACAACGTGACCTAGAGGACCCATCCAAAGATTTATGGCTGGCTTTTCAACAAGATCTCGCAGATCCGGATGCTCCTTCATGTCCTCCGCCTTTACCACAATACGATAGGCCAAGTCGCCTGTCAGCCGCGGAGGATCGGGGTGGCCCAGGAAGACTTCACGACATACTGACTTCAAGCCATCAGCACCAATGATGAGATCAGCATGAAAGTCGGGCTTGTTTCTTAGTTGTACTGAGGGCCTTTCGAAGTCGATGGCCGTTACTGCTGAATCGAGAGTGACTGTTACGCCCAAACACTTGGCCTCCGCGACCAAGATCCTATGGTAATCGGCACGATGTATATGTAGATAGGGAGCGCCATAGCGGTCTTCTGTGAAAGGGACGAGGTTCTGTCGGTTGAGGATGGAGCCGTCGCGGTAAGAGCGCAAGTTAATATCAACAGGTCGGACTGAAACGCTTTCGACCTTGTCCAGGATATTCCAGCGTTTGAGGATTAGAGACGAATTCGGTGGGATTTGTATTCCGGCTCCGATCTGCAAGATTATCAGTAAAGACTGGGTAGGTACGCATGGTTGTGAGGCTCACTTCTCCAAGTACAGCAGCTTGTTCAAGGACGGTGACCTTGTGACCGGCTCGAGCAATGCCTATAGCTGCTGCCAGGCCTCCTAGGCCAGCTCCGACAATGCCCACATGGATTTTGGGTCTGGTAGACATGGCACACTACGAGTAATGCCAGGTCCGTCTATTCTCTAGAGGTGAGGATACACGAGCACGGGCACGGGCAGTACTTGATGACCTTGATGCATGGACGACCGTAGTAGGCCGGTAACACCATTATTCATCGTGAAGTGACGAGCAATGGCTGGACCTATACCGGAAAGGGTGCGGGCTGTTACAGTCGCCCCTCGAAGTGAATGTTCGGCATGTGCAGTAGATAGAGGAAACGTGGGGCCGCGGCAGCTGAGAGCGGCCTGGGCCGAAACTGCCAGATCTGCAGTCAACCATACAGTACCGGTATTCTTTGCGCACGCTTTGCGGAAGAATTCATGACGGCAACGCCTCGGTGGCAAACCGAAGGCACCTACATTTCGCACAAACCTCATATAAGGGTTGAGGTTCACCGCTATTCGAAGAGGCATTTGAGCTCATCATAAGCGGACCACGGAAACCGCTCGGTCGACGTTGTTGCCATGGCGGACATAGGACTCGAAGGTTAGACTTGATTGGGAGGCTCCAACGTTGCACAGATCAGTCGTCCATCTTTGCCACCGATCTGAGGTACTCAAGGAACTCGCATTTCTTCCATAAAAACCCAGGCTGGACGACCATGCCGCCATCTGGAGCAATGCGCGCCATTCTACCCAAAAACGAGCAGGTTGACTCTCCGCCCTTTCTCACCACTGTGCCCGAGCCGCCAATGTTAACCAAGAGGAGATGCATCTCGAACGCTTGCATACCTTGCCGAAAACGCAAGTCGAAGGTAGCATCGTCTTCTCAAAATTCCATCTTGCAATATCTCAAGCTGATGGAGCCGATTAGTGCGATGGTGGAGTGCCTACTTGCTCTACGTGTACTGCCGTGTATAATGTAAACATTTGGTTCATCGGCGTTCGCTTGTACCCGTGCTAAGTTGATACAGACAGAATGTGCCTACGGTGTCAATAGTGACCATAGACGGAATACAGCTTTTAAGCGAGATATCGAGACTCTCCAAGAGCGCAGTGACGCTTTAGGCGTGATTGTTGCGTCAATAAGATCATCTACCGATGCTGAGGTAGCAGACATTGTACAGCGCATACGGGCAAATGAAGATTACGAGTGCATTGCTGAAACGGTCAAACGAACGGATTTGTTACCTGAACTCTCTGAATCAAATTCATTAGAAGGAGATCTGTCATGTCGTCTTGGTAGACCAGCTCGAGACAAAGTGGGCGAGATAAAGCATTTTGGACATACCTCTGGATTAGGCTTAATACCCGAAGCTGAAGTTTCTCCGACGACTTATACTCATACCATCTCCGAGGCTTGGACAAGGGTTACCGATGATAATATTTTCCTGGACCATCTCTTGCAATTATATTTCGCTTGGATGCACCCATTTTATACAGTCTTCCCAAAGGATTTGTTCTTACATGATATGAGTCGGGGTCAGAGCAAGTACTGTAGTGCGCTTTTATTCAATGCTATACTAGCATCTGCTTGCTGCTTCTCAGACGATTCCAAGTCAAGAGCTGATCCTTCTGACCCGTCAACTTCTGGTGACCATTTCTTTGCGGAGGCGAAAGAACTACTTTCTCAACAGGAACATTCAAATTTGACTACTGTCCAAGCTTTGGCACTAATGGGCGAACGTGAAGCTAGCTCCAACCGTGAAAGCAGTGGGTTCTCCTATTCCGGGAGATGCATGCGTATGATTGTCGAGCTTGGATTGCATCTTTCTTTCGACTCGTCCGTCAGTAAACTCTCTTCTACAGAGATTTCAGCTCGCCGAATCACATTCTGGGGCTGCTTCACACTGGATACGTGGGTTCTCGCTTTTCAAGCTGACTAGAACTCGCTGATCGTCCGTAGGGCCTGGGCAATCTGTTGCGGAAGGATTTCTCAGCTTCCGCGAGCGGCTATTAATCTCGACCTGCCAGAAGCGATATGTATAATAAAACCAGCGCCTAATAAGACAGCCGTGAATGTTAACGTTGCGAATGCCCCCCAACAAGATCGTATTAGCGACACCAAACCTATTCTTTACCAATTTAGCCTTCTTTCTCAAACAGTGAATGATACAGTCTTCATGTTCTTCGCTCCACGCCAAAGATGCACGAAGACAATGCTGCTACAGTTCAATTCAAGATATTTATCTTGGTACAAAGGACTACCTCCTGAGTTTCGCATAAGCGAAGACCCATCGCTTCGCTCGAGCGAGAATCCATCACCTGAATTACTTCAATTGCAGTGAGTATCTCTCTTATCCGCCAATGAATTAGGCTATCAAGCGCTCCCCATAATTCTACGCTCGTCTTTTTATCCTCAATTATATTTCACTGACCTATTTAGCATGTACTATCACAGCGCTGTACTCCTGTTGTTCCGTCCGTTCCTTAAAGTTGTACTTATGGACTCCGACGTTTCACCGCGTCAAAAATGTACCGAGTCTGCCAGGAAGATTTCTTCCCTTGCTTCGATCTACAATAGAATATACGGGCTACGCTGCTCCATTGTCACTCTAACACATCTAATATGTACCGCCTGTATCATACACCTCCTAGATTTACCCGATATTTCGGCAGCCCGCGATTTAGAACAAGGCATCCGTGACCTCAAGAATATGGCCGTCAATCACGCTATCGCCAAGCGATACTTGCATACAATATTAGGACTGAGCGAACAATGGCACATGAGGCTCCCAGAGAACGTCGCTCACGCCATCAAGGAAATCAAGTCAGTGGCGGTGCCGAGTGTTTGCCATGCTCTGCAGGCTTCCGCTTCAAAGTTTTCGTCTGAACCACTACTATCTTACCATTATGACCAAGTGGGCAAAGCTTCCCCACTTAACAGCGCTCCGGTACCGGCGACACTGATCAATATTTCAAAACCCTTTGAAAACCCTAGCGATCTGTTCTGGTCTCCTTTCCCTGATCAGAGCCTACCATTTCAACCAACTCCTGATGTGAGGCCAATGGATATCGCTGCGATGATTGGGAACAATGACTTGGACCAATTATTAATCAAAGATGGTTTCAAATTGGCGAATCTTTACGATCCAGCATCTAATCATGCCAGCTTCTACGATCCAATAAATTGGAATCAAACTTTTAGCTAAAATCGTGGCATCAGTCCTATCACTGCAAGCCGACATGTCCAACGGACAACTGGCTTCATTGACTCCTACAATATGTGCTTACACAACTTCGTATCTACATCCAAGGCGAGTGCGACAAAAATGGCCTGGCCGTAAAGAAGTGAATCTGCCTGATAGCCTAGATCTACGGGCCTTGTTCTCTTGGGTGGACCCCTTTCAACTCGAACGAAAGCAAGCCATAGGGCGACCTGTTTTCTGCCCTGCCGCCTAGAGATTCAACGATACCAAATTCGCAGAACGGATCAAAGTAGGGATACTGGGTTGCAGGCGGTCAGTCGACTTAGTCACGCTTCAATGTGAGAATACGACATACATACGTCAGATTAGAGCTACGAAGAGGCCGATAATGCACTGTACACTACCTGAGAGGATTTGAAAGCGGATTTGATGTATGTCGATTCTAAGTCAGAAAGCACAGTCGGCTCTTGGGAGTTCAATCGCAATGTTCGCCGAAAGTGGGAGAGCAGCAATACCCGTATTGTGTGATGTCTATGGATAGTATCTTAAACGCTAAGTATCCCACAGATATCTGGCCATAGATTGAGAAATTTCAAGTACTCCCTTCCGCAAAACCGAGAAAGTCTTTCATAATCCGGGGTTAATATCCTGATTACTTAGCTTTTTAGGTAAGCCCAAGGTAGTTGAGAGAGAGGTACGGTACCGTGTACATGTTGGTAAATCTCGACCATGTGAGCAACAGATTCTTTCAGGTTGGAATCTGGCAATGGCACCCGAGTTGCGGATAACGTCAACTACCACCGCCGCAACCGTCCGCTAAATATTTATTAAAGTACCTTACGTTCTGTTCTTCGACATTTTTTCAGAAGTATTCCCATATTGCCTAGCGATGATGTGTTACGGTAATTACAATTAGGCCTTCTATTCAGTTCATTGGTCCTCTCGTAACGCCAGTCTTCCCCAGATCTCAAAGCTACTCGCATCACCTCATCCACGCCTTTGCGTGTTTCTTGAAATCTCTCAGAATGGTGCTTTTTCCGAGGCCATCGCAACTTGAGAACGTGAACTCAGAGGACCGGGTTGTAACGCCCCCTTCATCGACTCTCGATAAGGAGTCGGAAGACCTCTGCAGTGGCCCCGCCGCCAGAGAACCTTACGCAGCCTACGATATCTCGCCCTATCCTCTGTTGACATGGCGAGTTGTAATGATGGGGATATTGGTGTCGATGGGTAAGCTAATCCGTAGGCTCGATTTGGGCCAAAGAGAAATGGCTCTAACAAACGTCCTTATGACTTAGGCGGACTCATATTCGGATGTGGTCAGTTGATAGGAACACAGAAAAGCTCAGGATGCAAGGACTAAACGACGAGCAGATACCAGGCAGATCTCAGGTTTCCTTCAAATGCAAGACTTCTTGCAACGATTCGGCCAATACGATCAAGCCTCGAAAGCGTACATGTTTAGTAATGTTCGATCCGGTCTCATAGTAGGACTTGTAAGGCTACGAAACCAAGACGACGTACAGAGCACTCAGTAACATTTACCAGCTCTCGATTGGCACCCTGATCGGAGCTCTGATCGCAGCGCCATTTGTTAATAAATTCGGGAGAAGACCATTCATCTCTGGCTGGTGTATTGTATTTTGCATTGGAATCATCATCCAAATAGCTGCAAGCACCAAGTGGTATCAAATTGTCATTGGTAGATGGGTCGCGGGTCTTGGGGTCGGCGCCCTTTCAATACGCGTTCCTTTATTCCAGAGTGAATCAGCTTCTAGCCATATTCGTGGCGCCATTTTCTGGTTAGTATCTTTCATTCGATGGTAACATATCAAAACGAGCTGCCGCTGTAATAAAGTTGTTATCAACTGTTCATAACGATCGGAATTCTCTTCGCAAACATCATCAACTACGGCATCGAAAGAATATACAATACAGCCTCTTGGCGCATACCGATAGGAATCTCATTCTTGTAGGCAATAATCCTCGGATTAGGAATCCTCCTATTCCCAGAAACCCCAAAATATGCATTCCGCGGTCACGAAGCAAAGCGAACGATGGTCAGACCCCTTGGTGTTTCAGAACATCATTACAAGGTTGAGAAGGAGCTTTTCGAAGCCCTCGATGCCGAGCATGCTGGCAGCAAGCCTCGTTGGTACGAGATGTTCACTAGGCCTAGGATGGCGTATCGGACGATTCTTGGCGTTGTGCTGCAGGCATTGCAGCAGCTTACTGGGGCGAATTTTTTTCTTCTATTACGGGACGACCGTCTTCGTAGCTACAGGTCTTAGCAACAGTTTCGTGACCCAAATTATCCTAGGAACGGTCAATGTTGTATGTACATTCCCCGGATTTGGTTCGTTGACCGCTTCGGTCGTCGGAAGTGTCTCATCTTGGGTGGTGCTTGGATGTGTGAGTGTACAGAATCATTAGCTTGGCTCATTCTTCCATAGGCGCGTGCTTCTTGGTGTTTTCTTCTGTCGGGCATTTCGCTGTGGACCGGGCAAATCCCACTGCAACCCCCAAAGCCGGAACCGCAATGATCGTCTTTGCATGCTTGTTCATAGCGGCCTTCGCATGTACATGGGGCCCGATGGTTTGGACAGCAAATAGCGAGTTGTATCCCTCCCGCTATCGAGCGCAGTGTATGGCAATGTCCACCGCCTCGAACTGGATCTGGAACTTCCTTCTCGCCTTCTTCACCCCCTTCATTACCTTGGCCATTGACTTTCGATACGGATACGTGCTTGCCAGCTGCTGCGCAGTTGCATCCTTGACTGTGTAATTTTCCTCTTGGAAACCCAGGGCAGAACTTGACAAGATGTATATCCTGTGAATCAAGCCTTGGGAATCGAGTAAATACGTGCCTCAAATGGGCGAGGAAACACCAATTCGGAAGATGCTGGCAACACATGTATAACAGGACTTCAGTAGCAATTGCAACAAGAGTTGTCTTTGCGATATCTCCAACAATGTATTGTAGTGGTAACATCTTCGCCGAGAGGTCGTTAGGGTTTCACATCTATAAGCTAGCACGTGACTGAAAGACGTGGGGTCCGCGGCCTCTGGGTTTGGGTGGGGTCAAGGTGGGGTAGAATTTCGCCAGGCTCAACCCCCACACTAAGCCGAGGTTCTGGTTGGAGAGCCCAAAGGCAGTTCCGTCAGGCTGCTTGGACGATGCCTGCTAGGTAAGCATGCAGCACCGAACTCCATCCCGGCTACTCGGCCTTGGTCCTACCTAGTAAAATCCAGGCTGACTCGCAAGCCAAGGAAATACATCATGGTTGAGCGGTCGCGCTCTCAACTGCCCGCTGTAATTCTGTGCGACGTTCATAAGCAGAATCGTCGGCCATTGTATGTTGACCATGTCGTGTCGTGCTATGGCGTTGCCAGTCTGATGGGACACAAGTCGAACAGGCCAATAACGAATGTTTTCTCGGCATGGCGGATTCCCCGCCACAGTTTGAAGATCGAGGACAATTGGTGCTTGCTGTCACGATAGCATTGCTTGTCGCTTCGTCGTTCTTCATCGTACTGCGCTTCATCTCTCGCATCGGGATCGTCAAGAGAGTCTCTGCTGATGACTATGCCATTGTCGTTGCATGGGTAAGCCGTTGCAGAGTGGCGCACGGTGTCGAGTACTAATCCGGTTCAAGTTCATTGCTTTTGGGTTCTCCTTCTCCATCTGCTATGGAACCTCTGTTGGACTCGGGAGGCATCAGGCGGACATCAAGCCTCAATGGGAACATCTGTTGAAGAAGTCCGAGTATGCCTTCTCGGTTCTATATGTACGTATCCGTTATCTTACCAATAGGAACCCGCTGACAGAGGTAGAACCCTGCGTTGATGGCTACGAAGACTTCAATCTGTCTGTTCTACCTCACATTGTCGAAGAATCAACGGGTATTCAGATGGACGACAGTATCCACGCTCGTAGTGGTCAACATAGCAGGCGCAGCCTTGACGCTGCTAAATATCTTCCAATGTCGTCCTGTTGGAGCTGCTTTCGACTTTCCTCTACCATCCGCTGACAAATGTATCGACATCGTCACACTCTATCTATCCTCTGCACCTGTTAACATCATCACTGATCTTGCCCTCTTATTCCTACCGATGCCCATCCTCACAGGCATGAAGCTACCGCGTAATGAGAAGCTTATATTGATAGTCACATTCAGTTTTGGTGCATTTGTTGCAGTCGTCGATGTGGTTCGTATTGCATACCTGCAGTCGGCATCTCTCGCTCAGTTGCAGAAGCACACTGGGTCAGACGTGGGCTCCACAGGTGACTTCTCCTGGGTCGCTTCGCTATCGTTCATGTGGTCGGCTGTTGAGGTCCATGTTGGAATCATAGTTGCCTGCGTCCCTGGAGTAAAGCCTTTAGTTGTGAGAATATTCCCGACACTGCTGGGTCGCATTAAGCACGTTGGTGACTTGACGGGATCTAATTATTACGGACCTGGTGATGCTCAGTGGGCAAACGTAGGTCCTCCGAGACGTGAACATCGGACTCACTCAGGACACGGTTCTCTGAATCCTGCAAACCGTCCAAGGTCTAGGGGTCACGACAGAGGCATGAGCGTTGACGGCGTCTTAGACTTGACTCTATCTAACGACTCGGGTCCGGCAAATATCCCTATTAATGCTAATGGAGTTGGTCACAGTGGTCAGGTTGGGAATAATGAAACGCTGGATTTCCTTACCACTCCTGATACAATTCATACCCATGCAGCAAATGTCCGTTCGAACCACAAAGACGAGAGTATGAACATGCTGGATTTTTTGACAAGCCCGGATGCAGGAGCGCCCACCGAGAACACTAAATCTGTTAATACTACCAATACTTTGAAACCTCACGCCGGGAGTCTGGCAGGATTGGAATACTTCAATTTAAAGAGTAGGAAGAGTATGGTCAAGATGACCAATCGCGAGTCCATTGGCCCGCTGTGTCTTGTAACCATCCTCTTCTTCCTTTGGGGGTTCGCCTACGGGCTTTTGGACGTCTTGAACTCTCAATTCCAGCTTATTATTCATATAAGCACCGGACAGTCTATTGGACTTCACTCGGCATATTTTGGGGCATATTTTGTGGCACCTCTCACCTTTGGGCAACTTATCTTCAAGAAGTGGGGTTTCAAAGCAACATTCATGACCGGGCTTTGTATATACGGTTGCGGTACCCTTGTGTTCTGGCCATCCGCCGTGCTTGCTTCGTTTCCTGCTTTCTTAATCTCAAACTTCATCGTTGGTCTTGGAGTAGCTACTCTCGAAGTCGCCGGCAACCCGTTTATCGCTCTGTGCGGACCCCCAGAATATGCAGAGGTGCGCCTTAATCTATCGCAGGCCGTACAAGCGGTTGGCAGTGTACTATCTCCTATATTAGCTCGAAAGGCCTTGTTCAAGAACGTCCATGATGCGCCATCACTAATCAACACTCAATGGACCTACCTTGGGATTGCTCTGTTCGTCGTTATTCTTGCTCTTATCTATTATTATCTGCCGATTCCAGAGGCTTCGGACAAAGATCTAGAAGAAGTGGCTCAACAGCAGGCTAGTGTGAATGAGAAAAAGATAGGGGGGCTGCCAGTTGTATATCTCACCCTTGCACTTGGTGTCTTTTCTCAATTCTGTTACGTCGGTGGGCAAGAGGCTGTGTCTGTAATGTTCCACCAGTACATCGATACAGTCAAGCCGAAGTAAGTGAATCTTTAAGAGTGCTATGCTGGTTGTTGCTAAATATTTCTAGCTCCAAAATTGGTGCCTTTTACTACCAAGCAATTGGCCATACCGTCTTTGCTGTTGGCCGTTTCCTATCTGCACTTGCTGGTCTCCTCATCGCACCAAGATGGATCCTGTTATTCCTGTTCGCAGGCTTGATAGTAACATCCGCACTTGCAATGAACCTCACGGGTCACGCGGGGATATCCATGATAATATTGATATATTTCTTTGAGGTTGGCTATCTACTATGAATGTAGTTGTACGGAAGACTAATAGATGATTTTACAGTCGGGCATCTTTTCCATCATCTTCGCCATGTCGCTACGTGGCCTAGGAGTGTACAGCAAGATGGGATCGGTCTTCCTTACGGCCGCAATCTCTGGCGGTGCTGTCATCCCTGGCATCATGAGTCCAGTGACTTCTAGTCGAGGTGCACGGTACTCTTTCTGTATCGTCATCGCCGTCTTCGCTTTTGGCACTCTCTTACCACTCTATACCATACTTGTGCCTGCTGCGAAGCAGCAGGTGGATCCTGTTCACACACCTCGGGACGACTCATCTTCCTGCGAAAGACCTCAGTCATCGAATCGACTAAGCCAGGCACTTAGTGCCGTGGTGAGACGGAAGAAGCGTTCGTCGGATCTGCCAAGCACAGAACACGTAGAGCGTAAGCAGGAGACTTGGCCCGGATGAATCACCAGCCTGCATGTCTGATTAATTGCTGCGATTAAGCAAGGCGTTGGAGGGTGTTTGCAAATAAAAGTGCGCCTTGGGTAGATATCTTACTTCTTCGACTGTTCAATGTGCATAAGCAAACAACAAACCCATAATATACTTCAGTATTGAATTCCACCAAGATTAAGGTAGTGCCCACGTTGACCCACGCCGTCTCTCCATTGGACTCGAGTCCTTTGATGTAATCGTCCGGACAAGGGTCCGATAGCCAGGCATGCCAAGTTCTTTATCCGCACAGGCTGCGAACTCGGACACCCCCCACATTAAGGATTACTGATTCACCTTTGTAACGGTTACTGTGTTAATGGAGCATCACCTTTGATCCAGATGCATTGTTTACAGTAGTGATGATACCTGCGGTGTTGAATGTGTTCTCCAGATAGATATCTGGTCTTTGATGGATGTCTTTCTCTGAATAAACCAGGTAGAATAGATACAGCCCCGGACCCCGCAAGCAGATTTGCGGCTCTTCCCTCGGTTGAGAGATTTCTAATCGTTTCCCGTGGCCCCACCCGCACATCCTCATCACATCATCCACCCTCTTTCTTCCATCTTCTTTCTCTGCTGAAAACGACATTCAAACTACTGAGCGGAAACCCGAGCTGAGCTGCGTGGGCTTCTTACTGGTTGAACTGGCCATGGCCAACTTCGGCGGTCGCAGGGCACCGAATGTGTCCCAGTACATTGCGAATTTGAATACCATACCCTCCGAATTCGATGTTGCGACCCAGCAAGAGGAGAATTACAGTCTGGCGGACGACCTTGCTACGTTCACCAATGCCGAGTTCTTCGATTTTGATCTAGGCAGTGGTGTCGAGGCATCGGTCGAGTATGATCCTTCACAAGAGGCACGAGTGAAAGCGGAGAACGTCACTGCGCCCAAGGACAGTGCGAATGGGCTAGGTTTTGTCAATGGTATGTTGTTCAGACACTCTTGCGCTTGATGTGCCATCTTGGATAGGATATGTCGATGTCGTCACCGCGAAATCAACGTTCTATCCTGCGCTTCATTATCTGCAACCATCGCCGCCACTATTGCAACCCACTTCATACTGATCAATACCAACAGGCGACTACACATTTCCTGAGATTGACAACATTCTCCACCTCGATACCACGACAAACACAACAGCCTTCCCCCTCCAAACCACCTACCCACCCCAACAAAACCTGCCCAATCCCTACAACACCACTACCACCTCTCCACCCTTCAACCCCATCCCCTATCCTGGTACTAAACGCCAAGCCTCCTCCCCCGCCGTCGCGCCCTCCCCTTCCAACTTCGAAGACGCCTCCTACAAAGCCGCCGAAGAAGACAAACGCCGCCGCAACACCGCCGCCTCCGCCCGCTTCCGCGTCAAGAAGAAGCAACGCGAACAAGCTCTCGAGCG
>JAABUS010007526.1_pt1 | contig 12440 bp, 18 predicted proteins | sample 5560161 | NCBI WGS metagenome assembly JAABUS01 (sample SAMN10711885, study PRJNA513376) | rock metagenome | isolation source: Antarctica rocks | place: Antarctica: Victoria Land, Trio Nunatak nord | collected 2016-01-04 | reverse complement strand
CGATCCTGTCGCTGACGACGACGACGCAGTACCTCGTCCAGGTCGCCGGCAGGCCCGTCGCCAGCCCGATCGTGACCGCGCTGGTGGCGGTGACCGTCCGCACCGACGTGAGCGCCACGCGCGTGCGCCGGGGACGCAGCATCCGCTTCGCCGGCACGATCACGCCGATCCGCGACGGTGCGCAGGTCGCGGTTCAGAAGCGGCGCGGCGACCGCTGGATCACCGTCGGCGGCACGATCGCGCGCCACTTCAAGAACGATCGCTCGAAGTACGCCGTGCGCGTGAAGGTGCGTCGCGGCGGCTCGTATCGCGTCTTCGTCGGGACGAACAGCGGCGACATCGCGAACAACGTCGGCCGGACGGTGAAGATCCGCAGCTTCCGGTAGTCACGGCCGGGCATGGCCGGGCATGGCCGGGCATGGCCGGGCATGGCCGGGCATGGCCGTGCCGGACCGCTGGTACCGTGTATGGCATGTCGCGCAAGACGACGGTGTATCTGCCCGAGCCGCTGAAGGATGCCGTGGAGCGTGCCGCGCGCCGGCGCGGCTGCTCCGAGGCCGAGGTCATCCGTCAGGCGATCGCGGCGTCGGTGACCGCGCCCCGTCCGAGTGCCGGGATCCTTGACGGCGGGTCTTTCGCCGAGCGGGCCGACGAGCTGCTCGGAGGGTTCGGCGATCGATGATCGTCGTTGACACGAGTGGCTTGCTCGCCCTGTTCAATCGTCGTGAACGGGCGCACGAGGCGGTTCGTGCCGTCGTCGAAGGCGAACCCGAGCCGCTCGTGGTGTCGCCGTACGTCATCGCCGAGCTCGACTATCTCGTCGCCACGCGGCTTGGCGTGCAGGCTGAGCTGGCGGTGCTCGACGAGCTGGCCGGAGGCGCGTATCACCTCGCTGGCTTCACCGCCGACGACATGGGGCGCGCAAGCGCCGTCATCGCCGAGTACCACGACCAGGAGGTCGGGATCGCCGACGCCTCACTCGTGGTGCTCGCCGATCGACACCGCTGTCGCTCCGTGCTCACGCTCGACCACCGCCACTTCGACGTCCTGCGGCCGCTTGAGGGCGGACGGTTTCACGTCGTGCCATAACGCCGCTCGTCGGGCGCGGCCTCACGGCTACGGCCCGGCGCAGAGCGACTGCAGGACGGCGAGCGCCTCCGCGGGCTCCTCCCCGCGCCGCATGAGCGCGAACGCCCGCGTGGCGTGGTCGACGTCCTCGAGGGTGACGTCGATCCGCTCCACGCAGAAGCGGGCGATCCAGCGCACGGCCGCCGCCTCGTAGCGCAGGGGCTCGCGGTCGCGGAGCAGGACGCAGACCTCCAACGCGTCGTCGAGGCGCACCTGCGGAAGCTCGGCGGCGGCCGCCCGGATCAGCGTGAGGTTCTTCGTGGTCAGGGCCCGGCGGAAGCGTGCGTAGGAGGATCCCTGGCTCGTCATGCGAACGCATGTTCGCACATGCGTCAGCGCGGGTCCACGCGTCATGATCGGTGCGTGCGCGACGTCCAGATCCGTGGCGACATGATCCGGCTCGGTCAACTGCTGCAGTACGCCGGCCTCGTCGACTCGGGCGGCGAGGCCAAGCGGCTTCTGGCGGATGGGGCCGTGACCGTGAACGGCGCGCCGGAGTTCCGGCGCGGTCGCCAGCTGCATCCGGGCGACGTGATCGCGGTGGGGGAGGAGCAGGTGGAGCTGCGCTGAGCGCGTGCTCGCTAGCGGTCGCCGCGCCGCTTCCGCCGCGCCGTCCGCGCCGCTGCCCGGTCTGGATTCGGCGACACGCCGCCGCCCGTGAGGCTGTAGACAGCACCCATGAGCACCGCGCCGCCGACGAGCACGACGATGACGGCGGTGTCGTCGCCGACAAGGAGGGCCAAGAGGATCGCTGCGGCGTAGACGACGGGCGCGGCGCGACGCAGGGGCACGGGATAACTCCTTGCTTAAAAGAGAAAACGGCTGCCACCCAGGGTCCCCTGTACAGAGGTACGTCAACCCCGCGATCCGGGCGACTCGACGGCCGACGGCGCGAGCCGGCGGCCGTCCGCGCTCCGCGCGTGCATGGCGATCAGCCCGACGATCTGCTCCCATGCGCCGCGGGGCAGGTCGTGGCCCATGCCTCGGATCAGCTCGCGCGAGCGTCCGGCTCGACCGGGCCTCCGACGGCGGCGGCGCGGGCCGTCCGCTCGCCGCGATCCTCGCGTCGGGCCGCCACGTGCCTTCAAGACGAACGGCAGCACCTTCAGCGCGGCCCGGCCGACGCGGCGGGCGCCCGTCGTGGACATGATCGACACGAGCGATCGGACCTTGCCCGGATGCCGGACGGCGAACATCTGCGATCATCTCGCCCATCGAGGCGCCGACGACGTTGGCAGGTCGATGCCGAGAGCGTCGAGCAGGCCGGCCGCGTTGTCGGCCATGTCGTCGAGCGTGGAGGCCGGACGCCTCGGGCGGCGCGTGGCGAGCTCGAGGACGCTCGGTGGCCGGTGGGTCGAGAAGTGCATCGAGCGCCCGACGCCCGGTTGTCGTAGCGGACGACGAAGAACCCCTCCGCGGCGATGAGCTCGCAGAGCTCCGGGCGCCACCCGATCACCTCCGTCCCGAGGCCATGATCAGCAGCACCGCCGGATCGCCCCGATCGCCGAACGTCTCGCAGCAGAGCCCGAGGGCGCCGACGGGGAGGAGCTGCTCGGACATCCTCCGAGGATATTCGGCCCAGAACGACGAACGCCCCGCGTGCGGCGGGGCGTTCGATGGAGCGCGCCCGGCAGGATTCGAACCTGCGGCCTTCCGCTCCGGAGGCGGACGATCTATCCACTGATCTACGGGCGCTGACGCCTTGAGCGTAGCGGATCGGCGCCTACCGCCAATCGAACGTGCGTTCTGTCCGATGGACCTGTCACCGTCGCATGATGGACACGCAAGCGAAGGGCGACCTCGCTGAAGCAGCAGTTCTCGGAGCCTTCGCCGCCGCCGACTTCATCGTGTCAATTCCGTTCAGTCGTTTCGGCCCATACGACCTGGTGGTCGAGACGCCGTCGGGCTTCGTCGGGGGTCAAGGTCAAGGTCAAGTCCGGCCGCCTTCGTGGCGGGTGCCTGGAGTTCAACTGCGTCGGCATGGACCACGGCAATGGGGTCGGCTCCTACCTCGACCGCGCCGACGTCTTCGCCGTTCACGTCCACACGACCGGCGAGCAGTACGTGGTCCTGGTGTCAGAGGCGCCAGGCGGAAAGATGTACCTCCGCTTGCTGCCCGCGGCCAACAACCAGATCTCCCGGGTTCGATTCGCGCGCGACTACCTCCTGGCCGCCTGGGTGGAGCGCCAGCGAGTGAGCACAGGGCCTACGGCGCCATGAACCGCAGCGAAACCAGATGGTCGCCGCGGCCCGCGCCCCGCATCGGCTTGTGCCGCGCACGCTCGTCGCCTGGGCCCTGGAAGCCCGCGGTGACCGCCCAGCCCTTGAGCGTGGCGAGGTTCGGCACCCACCAGGTGAACTTCGACCCCGGGGCGAGCGGGCGGAACTCCGCGACCGGCTTCCTCGGGTGCAGGCGCGTCATGGCGACCGAGTACGTCTCCAGCAGGAGCAGCTCACCGCCCGGAACGAGCGCCGCGCGGATGCGCTCGAGCGCGCCCACGGGGTCGCGGAGGTGCTGGAGGACGGTGGCGCAGAGAATCGTGTCGACGGGTCCGCCGAGCCAGTCGGGGCTGAGGTCGTAGACGTTGCCCTCGACGCGTTCGACCTCGGATCCTCGCGCGCGGTGCGCCAACCGGAAGCCGGAGCCCCATTCGAGTCCCTGCGCGCGCGCGACCCGGAGGTTCTCCGCGCGTGCATTGGGCGGCCAGTCGGCCTGCGTGCCGTCGGGGAGATCGAGCGCGTACACCCGGCCGGCGCCCCTGGCCTCCATCTCGAAGGCCCAGAACCCGTCGAAGGTGCCCACGTCGAGCACGCGCCTGCCCGCCAGTGACTCGGGCAGCGCCGCCGCGGCGAACGGCCGCAGGTCGCAGAAGCCCGGGGTCACCACGCCCTCGCCGAGCTCGATCGTGTGGTACCAGCCGGGGTGGGCCGCGACTGCGGTCGCGAGGGAGTCGTTGGGCACGCCCAGGACCGTATCCGCGCGCGGCGCGATCCTGTACCCGCAGGGGTCACAGCGGCCGGACCCTGCCGTGCGCCCGGAGGGCCGAGCGTCGCCCGCACGCCCTCCAGCGACACCTTCGAGGCGCCCGCCACCCGCTCGGAGAAGACGAACGGCACCTCCTCGATCCGCTTGCCCATGAGGTGGGCCAGGAGCACCGTCTCGACCTAGAACGCGTAGCCCGTGGCGAGCATGGCGTCGAAGTCGAGCTCGGCCAGGGCCCGTGCCCGCCAGAGCTTGAAGCCGCCCGAGAGGTCGTCGAACGGGAGGCCGAGCACGAGCTTGGAGCCCGAGCAGCCGATCCGCGAGAGGAGGCGGCGCCCGCGCGACCAGGCCTGCGTGCCGCCGCCGTGGAGAGAGCGGTTCGCGGGGAGAGGTCGCAGTCGATCTGCCCGATCGCCGAGTACCCGCGCTCGAGCACCCACGCGAAGCCGGCGCGGTAGGCCATCCCGAGCCCGTCCTTGCTCGTCCGGTGCAAGACGTGCATCCACGGGCGCTCGGCCGCGAGCGCGTCGGCGAGCTCGCCCGTGCCGTCGGGCGAGCCGTCATCGACGATCAGCAGCAGCTCCAGGCCGGTGCGAGCGAAGCGCGCGACGAACAGCGGGAGCGCTTCAGCCTCGTCGTAGGTTGGAACGACCACCAGCGTGCCGGTGCGACGAGCGGCCGGATCTGCGCCGAGTGCCCATGAGCCTCCAGCTCCTGGGGGTTCATGGGCACTCGAGCCGATGGGAGCGCCGAGGCGGTCGCCGGCGCCGGCGGGCTGTCGTGTGTGATGGTCGCACCCGCACCCGCACCCGCACCCGCACCCGCACCCGCACCTGCGCGGGCGAGGGCGAGAGCAGTGAGCTCGAGGATCGCGGCGGCGACGAGCTCGACCGCGAAGCTCACGAGCCGCAGGGCGAGCGCGAGCGCCGTGGCCACACCGGTTCCGACGGTCGCCGCCAGCGAGAGCGCGAGCGAGCCGTCGCGCAGCCCGAGCCCGCCCGGCGCGAGTGGCACGAGCACCCCGAGCCGTCAGCTCAGCGCGTAGGCGCAGAGGAGCAGCCTGGCGTCGACCTCGACGCCGCGCGCGCCGGCGAGCAGCCATACACCGAGTCCGGTCGCGGACCATCCCAGCCCGTCGACGCCAACCATCCCGGCGACGACGCGGCCCGGGAGGAGGATCGCCGGGCTGATGCCGCGCGCGGCCAGCCGGGCGGCCGCCCAGCGCCCCAGAAACGCGAGGAGCGCGGCGACCGCGACGGCGAGGGCGCCCGCCGAGCTGCTCGTAGGCCGAGGCGACGGGCCCCTGCGGCGTAGAGGCCGAGAGCCGCTCACGGGCATGGACGCGATAGGCGAAGCCGACCGCGCCCGAGGGCTCGCAGCGCAGCAGGAAGGATTGCGCCCAGACCCGCAGCACCGGAATCCAGGGCTAGGCGGGAGTCACCCCGGCGCAGCACCCACGAACAAGCGCCGCGAACTTCCGACCGCGACAACTGTCGAGCGAACCCGGGCGGGGTTTGTACGGCGGGCCGAAGCCCGCCCGGTCCGCGGCGTGGCATGGTTCCGTCTGCATGGACGCCGCCCCGTTGATCGCGGTCACCAGCTCCGAGATGCGCGTGAGCACCCTGCGCGCCACCCCGGAGGCCGACCCGCCCCGCGACGAGATGGTGCTCGGCCTGCGCTACCTGCAGGCCCTCGCGGGCGTCGGCTGCCTGCCGGTGGTGGTCGCGCCGCTGGAGGCAGACCGGATCGACGCATTCCTCGACCGCGTCGACGGGGTCTGCCTCTCCGGGGGACCCGATCTCGTCCCCGCCGCCTACGGGGCCGAGCCCCACCCGCGGCTGGGGCCGACTGAGCCCGATCTCGACCGCTTCGAGCTCGACCTCGCGCGCGCGGCCGACCGCCGCGGAATGCCGGTGCTGGCGATCTGCCGCGGCGCGCAGCTGCTCAACGTCGTCCGCGGCGGGACGCTGCACCAGCACCTGCCGGACGTCGTCGGCACGACGATCACGCACCGTCAGCTCGCCGACGGCGCCGAGCTGACGCACGACGTCACCCTGACGCGCAGCGGCACGCTCACGCGGGCGGTCGGCACCGGGACGCTGCGCGTGAACTCCTTTCACCACCAGGCGGTCGACCGGCTCGGCGACGGGCTGCAGGTCGTGGGTCGCGCGCCGGACGACGTGGTCGAGGCGTTCGAGGACCCGGGCGCCCACTTCGTGGTCGGCGTGCAGTGGCACGCGGAGGCGATCGTCTGGCGCCCGGAGCAGACCGCCCTGTTCCGCGCGTTCGCCGTGGCGTGCGGCGCCACTCGCGGGCCGCGGACCGTCAAGGCGGCGTAGCGATGTGCGGCTTCGCCGGCGAGCTCGCCCGCGGACGCCCCGCGAACCTCGGCGCCGTCGAGCGGATGGCGGCGACGCTCGCGCCGCGCGGCCCCGACGGCAGCGGCGCCTGGGCGGCGGGACCGGTCGCGCTGGCCCATCGCCGGCTGAAGGTCATCGACCTCTCCGAGCGCGGGCACCAGCCGCTGGTCGATCCGCACACGGGCTCACGGTCGTGTTCGACGGCTGCATCTACAACCATCGTGAGCTGCGCGCGAACCTCGAGCGCGAGGGGTGCACCTTCTTCTCCGACAGCGACACGGAGGTGATCGCCAAGGCTTGGCACCGCTGGGGTCCGGCCAGCGTCGAGCGGCTGCTCGGCATGAGGCGATGGTCCCGCTTCTACCTCGGCGAGGAGCCGCTGCTGGCCTCCGTGCCCACGCTCGACCTCGGCCGGCCCGAGCTGCTGCAGGAGGTCCTCGACGATCTCAACGCCTTCGTCATCAAGCCGCGTGGAGGTTCCGGCGGCCACGGCGTGGTGGTCTGCGGTGACGCGCACGAGGACACGCTCGACAGCCTGCGCACGGCGCTGCGCCGCGCTCCTGGGAAGCACATCGCCCAGCGCACCGTCACCCTGTCCTGCGTGCCCGCGGTCGTCGACGGCGGGCGCCTCGCACCGCGCCACGTCGACCTGCGGCCGTTCACGCTCACGGGGCGCGGGTGGACGCGGACGCTGCCCGGCGGCCTGACCCGCGTGGCCATGGACGAGGGCACGCTCGTGGTCAACTCCTCCCAGCACGGCGCCGCGAAGGACACGTGGGTCCTCGCGTGAGCCCGGACTGGTCGGTGTGGGAGGCCTCCCGGCCCTGGACCCTCCTCGGTGTCGAGGAGGAGGTGATGCTCCTCGAGGCGGGCACCGGGCATCTGGCGCAGGTCGCCGACGACGTGCTCCCCCGGCTCGAGCGGCGGATGGGTGAGCGCGTGTGCAGCGAGACGCACCGGGGCGTCGTCGAGCTCGTGACCGCTCCGCACGACACGGTGAGCGGGGCTGTCGGCGAGCTCGTCGCGACGCGCGCCGAAGTCGAGGCCGCGCTCGACCCGGACGGCCTGATCGTCGCGGCCGCGGGCACTCGTCCCATGGCGACCTGGCAGGAGGTCGATGTCTCCTCCGGAGGGCGCCACCAGCTCGTGCTGTCGACCATGGTCGGCCTCGCGCGTCGCGAGCCGACCTTCGCGCTGCACGTGCACGTCGCCGTCCCCGACCCCGACGACGCCATCCGCCTGATGGGTCGGTTGCGCTGGCGGCTTCCCCTGCTGCTCGCGCTGTCGGCCAACTCGCCGTTCTGGCAGGGCCGCGACACCGGCATGGCCTCCACCCGCACCCCGCTCTTCGGGGCGTTCCCCCGCACCGGACTCCCGCCGTTCCTGGCCGACTACGGCGAGTGGATCGACACCGTGAAACTGCTCGTGGGAAGCGAGGCCATCCCCGACCCGACGTTCCTGTGGTGGGACCTCCGTCCCCAACCCCGCTTCGGCACGCTGGAGCTGCGCATCATGGACGCCCAGAGCCACACGCACGACACCGCCGCGCTCGTCGCGCTGATCCAGGCGCTCGCGCGCTTCGAGCTGACCGAGGGGGTCGACCCTCCGACGGGCCCCGGCGCGGAGCAGGCGCTGCTGGAGAACCGCTTCCTCGCCGCCCGGGACGGCGTGGACGCCGAGCTGATCGACGCCACCGCCGAGTGCCGGCGCCCGGTGCGCGAGATGCTCGCCGAGCTGGTCGACGCGGCCGCTACGCACGCCCAGGACCTCGGCTGTGGGTCCGAGCTCGCGGAGGTCGCGTCGCTCGCGTCGGAGCCGGGAGCGACGTGCCAGCGGCGGCTGGCAGCGGCGGGCGGCGGTACCGCGGCGGTCGCCGGCGCGCTGGCCACGCAGTTCACCTGACGCGCACCTGGGGCTGCCGTCCGGTCAGGGGCGCGTCGTCCGAAGCCGCCACTACGATCGCGCTCCATGGTCAAGGGCTTCCGGGACTTCCTGCTGCGCGGCAACGTCATCGACCTCGCCGTCGCGGTGATCATCGGGGCCGCGTTCGGGGCCGTCGTCATGGCCTTCGCGAAGGACTTCGTCGGCGGCCTGATCGGCGTCGTGGGCGGCACGCCGGATTTCGGCCGGGCCGGCATCACGATCAACGACTCGCGGATCGTCTACGGGTCGACGGTCACCGCGCTGATCAACTTCGTCATCGTCGCGGCGGTCGTCTACTTCGTCCTCGTCGTGCCGGTGCAGCGGCTCGCGTCGCTGCGCAAGGAGGGCGCGGCGAGCGAGAGCCCCGCGCCGACGGACGAGACAATCCTGCTCACGGAGATCCGCGACCTCCTGCGCGCGCAGAACCGCCCGTAGAGCTCCCGCGCACGCGGTCCGATATCGGCGCCCGGGCACTAGGCTCGGGCGGCGCACCATGACCGACCTCTCTGTCTTCTTCGCGGGCACCGCGGGCTCCGTGCCGACCGCGCGCCGCGGCCTGCCGGCGGTGCTCGTCCGGCGCGGGGGCGACCGATTGCTCTTCGACTGCGGCGAGGGCACCCAGCGCCAGCTCCTGCGCTCTGTCGGGCTCACCGACCTCGACTTCGTCTTTCTCACCCATCACCACGTGGACCACTGGCTCGGCCTGCTCGGGATGGTCAAGTCATTCGCCCTGCGTGACCGCGAGCGTCCGCTCACCGTCTACGGCCCGCCCGGAACGGAGCAGCTCATGAAGGCGATGAAGGTCGTCATCGGGCGGCTGCCCTACGCGTTCGGGGTCGTCGATCTCGCCGCGGGCGACGCGCTGGACTTCGACGGCGGCTACTCGATCGAGGCCTTCAACGTCCGCCACGGCGGCGTCGCGTTCGGGTACGCGCTCGTGGAGGAGGAGCGCCCGGGCCGCTTCGACGCCGAGCGCGCCGCGGCGCTCGGCGTCCCCTTCGGCCCCGACCTCGGCCGCCTCCAGCGCGGCGAGCGCGTCGACGGCGTCGACCCGGCGCAGGTCGTCGGCCCGCCGCGGCCCGGGCGCCGGATCGTCATCTCGGGCGACACCATGCCGTGCGACGCCGTCCGCGTGGCCGCCGCGGGGGCCGACCTGCTCGTGCACGAGGCGACGTTCACCTCCGAGGAGCGCGAGCGCGCCGCCGAGACGCGCCACTCCACCGCCCGGCAGACCGCCGCGCTCGCCGCCGAGGCCGGCGTGCGGATGCTGGCGCTCACCCACCTGTCCACGCGCTACGCCGGGCGCGAGGTCCTCGACGAGGCCCGCGCGGCGTTCCCCCGCACCGAGCTGCCGCGCGACTTCGACACGATCGAGCTCCCGTTCGCCGAGAAGGGCGAGCCGGTCCTGCTGCGCTGGGACCACGCCACCCAGGCGCCCGCCATTCCGGCCGCGCCCGAGCGGGCCGAGGCCTCCTCGTGAGCGACCCGCCCACCCGCGTCCGTCCGCCCTCTCCGCGCTCGTGGGTGAGCCTCGGACTGGCCGCGGTGTGCGGCTTCCTGCTCGGGGTCCTGCTCGTCACCACGCTCGGCGGCACGGATGGCGCCACCCGCACCGAGACACGGCGGATCACCGTTCCCGGCGCCGTGACCAACGGCGGCACCGTCATCACCAAGACGCGGATCCCGCCGATCGTCGGCGAGCCGCTCGACGTGGCCAAGCAGCGCAGCGAGCGCGCCCGCTTCCAGCTCACCGTCGACTCCGGCGGCGGTCTGTTCGGTGTGCGCCGCGACAAGAACTGGGAGGTCGTCGCGCAGCGGCCCGGCCCGGGGGAGCTCATCGAACAGGGCTCGACCATTCACGTGGACATCGTGAAGCGCTGACGCCGGAGCGCCACGCACAGTGTCGTTCAGCCGTCGCTGATGAGCGAGACGAAGCGGACGCTGCCGTGCTCGGTGCGGTGCAGCCGTTTGCCGTCACGCTGATAGAGGACGAGCGTCCCGTCGACGGGAGCGACCATGCGGCCACCCTCGGCGAGCTGCGCGCTCACAAGGTGTTCCTGATGAACCCGGGCAATTTCGAGCTGATCGGCTGGGTCGAGGTTCTCGGCATGCCTGTCCTGCCCGATGAGTCCGTCGGTCACAAGCGCGTCAAGCTCGTGTGCGGTGTGGGTCGGGCCGGGATCCTCGACCAGCAGCCCGTGTTCTGGGCGCCTGACGGTCTCCGTGGGTGATCGAGCAGTCCGGCTGGACAGCGTACACGGCCCGCCGGACCGTTTGAGTCGCCCTGTCAGCCGTCAGTGAACTCGTCGTGATCGAATCGGCTGCCGGAGACGTGCATCGCGAGCTGGCGCTTGAGGTGGACGGACGCGAGAGCTGCGCGACGCGATCGCCCAGGTAGTCGTGGTGGACGGTAATCGCCGCGTACAGCAGCGCGAGGCTCTCAGGCAGGCCCACATCGTCGATCGACGGGACATAGAAATAGTTGACCAGGTGGTCGTAGACGCGCAGGTCGTCGATGGCCGCGGGCTTGATCGTCTCGAGCTCGACGAGCAGCTCGAGCGGTAAAACGGGCGCGAGCACGCCGACCGCGTGCGCGTACTCGCCCTCCCGGCCCTGGGCGGCCATGGCGCACGTCGGGGAGAGGAGCATCCCGAACCCGGAGTCGAACGGCCCGGAGAGGAACCGTCGCGAGCCCTCGGCGAGCTCGACGGCATCCGGGGGGAACGGATAGCTCAACGGGACGTCACAGAACTGATCGCCCTGGCGTACCCATCTGGTGCGCTCGGCGTAGTACTCGCTGTCGTTGGGGCGGCGTTCGCGCGGCACCGCCGGACCTTAACCCGGCGGTGATCAGCGCTAGCCGTAGTCCTCGACGCTGAGCTGCTCGCGCTGACGCGTCTTGTTCTCGGGCACGAACAGTTCGTCGACGGTCGTCTCGGGAGCGAACTGGCTCCACATCTCCGAGCGCATGCGCTCGATGTCCTCACGGCGGAATCGCTGAAAGCCGGAGCCCGGGAGGCGGACGGCCTTCAGGCGGCCATGACGCTCGTACTTGCGCAGGGAGTTCTCGCTCACGCCCAGCAGACGCGCGGAGTTGCGCACGTTCATCAGCTCATCGACGGCCATCTCGGTTCCTTTCGCCGGCGAAAGTCGGGGCTCATCGTGGATCGACTATAGTGACCCTGCGGACGTTATGAGATTTGTGTAGTGTGCGCACTTTGCATTCCCTATGTCGGGTCGGTAAGACCAGCCTTTGGCCCTATTCGGTGTGGGGCCGATCAGGGGGAAGGGGCGGCGTCGTGGGCGCGAACGGCGGCCTCGACGCGGTGCGCGGCCTTGACGCCGCTCTCGTGCTCCCTGACGCGGATCACCGTCCAGCCCGCCGCGCGCAGCCCGAGGTCGTTTCGGTGGTCGCGCCGGACGTTGGCCTCGAGTTTCGCGCGCCACCAGTCGCCGTTGGCGACGGGGCGGGTGGCGTGGATCGGGCAGCTGCCAGAAGCACCCGTCTACGAAGACGGCTACGCGTGCGCGGGTGAAGACCAGATCGGGCCGGCAACGCAGACCGGCGACGGGAGCCTGGTCGACGCGGTAGCGCGAGGCCAGCCCGCACCACCTGCTGCTGACCCACGAGGCGATCTCATCGGCGGCGCTGCCGCTGATGAGCCTCGGATGGAGAGGCCTGTCCGACGACGTCGGTCTGACACCGGCCACCACCCCGGAGAACCTCCGGCGCGTCGCCGACGCCGTCGACGAGTTGAACTGCGGCTTCCGCGTCGACGCCGAGCGCCACCCTAGGGCTTCCACCCGCCGGGCGGGATCGACGCTCGCACGTTTCGCACTAGATCTCGGTCGCGTTGACCTCCGCAGAGCACGGCGACCTGGACATCGCGCTGAGGCTCGACGGCACTGCCGGCTATGAGGTAGGAACGACGGCGACTCGGCAGGTCGCCGGCACCTCGATCGCTGTCCCGATCGCCGCTCGCGTCGACATCGTCCGTTCCAAGCGGGCCGCCGACCGTGAGAAGGACAGACGTCCTTTCGCCATG
>JAABUS010007525.1_pt1 | contig 12442 bp, 10 predicted proteins | sample 5560161 | NCBI WGS metagenome assembly JAABUS01 (sample SAMN10711885, study PRJNA513376) | rock metagenome | isolation source: Antarctica rocks | place: Antarctica: Victoria Land, Trio Nunatak nord | collected 2016-01-04 | reverse complement strand
GACGCCTGCCCGTGTAGGACCAGCCCCAGCTTCCAGGCCAGATTGTGCGCGTCGGCCACACCGGTATTCATCCCATAGGCACCGGTCGGCGGCACGACATGCGCGGCATCCCCCGCCAGGAAGATCCGCCCCTGCCGGAACTGCGCGGCGATCCGCCCTTCCACCTGCCACGGCAGGATACTGATGATCGTCGGGTCGAGGTCGGGCAGGCCGAGCGCCGTGCGAATCAGTTCTTGGCAACGCCCGGGCGGGAAGTCGGCGGGCGATTCCCCCTTCTCCGGGAAATAGCTCCAATGAAAGGCCCAGCGATCATATGGGCGGATCGCGATCAGCAAGCCCGGCGCGGCGGGTGTGGTGATATTGCAGAGGTTCAGTTCATGCCCCGCCAAGTGCCCCGCGAGATCGGCGGCAAAATAAGCGTTGATGATCCGATGCCCCAGAGCCCCCGGACCCTCCGTCTCGATTCCCAGGGCCTGCCGCAGGCCGCTCGCGGCACCATCGGCGACGATCAGATACTCGGCACGCACCGTCCGCCCCTCCCCGCTCTCCCGCGCGATGATCGTTGCCGTCACCTCCGCAGCGTCTTGCGCGACCGCCATCACCTCGGCACCGTACCGCACGGTCGCCCCACACGCGACGGCGGCATCCCGCAGCAGCGGATCGAGGTCGCCCTGCGGGCAGGCGCTGCCGGTCGAAGGGCTGAACCGTTCGAGCGTCGGCGTATCGGCAGTAACGGTCGCAGGCGGTGCCTCAACCGCCGCCCAATCGATCGTCGCGAGGGTCGGGGCGGTGATCACGCCGCCCCGCGCCGGGGGCATCGCCGCCGCATAGAGTGCCTCTTCCAGTCCCACCTCGCGCAGCAACTCGGTCGTCCGCACCCCGACCCCGATCGCCCGCGGGTGCGGCGAGAGATCCGCGCGTCGTTCCACCACCAGCGCCGCCACCCCCTGTGCGGCCAGGAACAATGACGCCGACAACCCCACCGTCCCCGCACCAACGATCAGCACCGCCACCCGCTCGTCTTCCATCATCACCCTCCCCATATCAGCGCACACGCTCAAATCACTAACGCGATATCCTTGCATTAACACCACTGTACCAGCCCGCACTGCCCTAATGCAAGCCACTTGCATTACAATCAGATCGGTTGAGCATCTATGGAGGAACGATCGCCACGCCTTTGCCGCACGATCTGGCTTACTGATAGCCAAAGACCTACCCTAAAGCCCCACCCGCCCTCTTTAGGGGAGGGTCGTCGCCGCAGCGACGGAGAGGGGTCCGTCCTACCACCCACACCAACGAGAGGCAATCGCGATGCCTGACGAAACGCCCCCGGCAGAAACCGCCGCCTTCCGCCCGCCCGCCCAGCGACCGGGGGGCCGCAGCGCCCGGATCCGCGCTGCCGTCCTCGACGCGACGATGGCCGCCCTCGCCGAGGGTGACGAGGCCTGCACCGTCGCGCAGATCGCCGCGCGGGCTGGCGTCCATGAAAGTTCGCTCTACCGCCGCTGGGGGACGCGCGAGGCCCTGATCGCCGACGCCGTCACCTCGCAGATGGGCGAGGCGATCCCGCTGCCGGACACCGGCTCGTTGCGCGGCGATCTCCTTGCCCTGCTACGCAGCAGCATCGCCTTCCACACCTCGCCCTACGGCGCGCAACTCGTCCAGGCAACCGTGCCCGCCTCGCGGATCGCCGCGAACGACCAGCGCAGTGCCTACTGGCCGCAGCGCCTGGCGAGACTCGGCGTCATCTTCGACCGCGCCCGGGAACGCGGGGAACTGGCCCCCGACGCCGACACCGCGCTGGCGCTCGAACTGCTGACCGCACCGCTCTACTTCCGCGTTCTGATCACCAATGCGCCGCTCGATGACGCCCTGCCCGAGCGTCTCACGACGTTCATCCTGCGCGCCATCGGGGTCGATACGACGAGCTAAACGGCGCGCGGGCCGACGCACCGGAAGGAGCCCAACTCCCCCATCAGCGAAACCCCGTCCCCGGCCCCCCGCCAGGACGGGGTTTCGCTTACCCGCGCACACCCCGCCCCATCGCGCTATCATAGCCACTGCCACGAACCCACCGACTACCGACTACCGACTACCGACTACTGATCGACCACTCACCAAGGAGTACCGATGACCATCCCCCGCACCTTCCGCTTCGGTGTCCAGGCATCCGGGATGGGCTCGCGCGATGAGTGGGTCGCCCGCGCCTATCGCGCCGAAGCGCTCGGCTACGATACCTGGCTCCTCGCCGACCACTTCGGGGCGCAGTTCTCCCCCACGCCGGCCCTCGCCGCCGCCGCCGAAGCGACGATCTCGCTGCGGATCGGCACCTTCGTCTACGCCAACGATTATCGCCATCCGGTGATGCTGGCGAAAGAGGCCGCGACGATGGACGTCCTCTCGGGCGGGCGCTTCGAGCTCGGGCTGGGCGCGGGCTGGCTGCGCGACGAATACGAGGCGGCGGGGCTGCCGTTCGCGTCGCCGGGGGTGCGGATCGATCGCCTTGCCGAGGCATTGACGATCATCAAAGGGCTGTTCGAGGAGGAGCCGGTCAACTTCAGCGGGACACATTACCGCGTCACGAACCTCGCCGGGACGCCGCGCCCGATCCAGCGCCCGCGTCCACCGATCCTGATCGGCGGCGGCGGACCGCGCCTCTTGACCCTCGCCGCGCGCGAGGCCAGTATCGTCGGGATCAACCCGCGTGCCCTGCCGCAGGGTGGGCTCGACCGCGCCGACATCGCCACTGCGGCGGTCGAGCGCAAGGCGACGCTGATCCGCGAGGCGGCCGGCCTGCGCTGGGAAGATGTCGAGCTGAATATCGCGCTCCTCGGCGGCGCGGTCACCGACGACCCGCGTGCCGAAGCCGCGCCGATCGCCGCACGCGCCGGGGTCAGCGAGGAGACTGTCCTCGCCTCGCCGCACACCCTCTTCGGCACCGTCGACACCCTCGCCGATCGCCTGATCGACTATCGCGAACGGTGGGGGCTCTCCTACATCACCGTACCCGAGCGCAGCATGAACGCCCTCGCCCCGCTCGTCGCCCGCCTGCGCGATAAGTGAGGCTAGATGAGCGCAACGCAGCGTGACGATCTTCCCGCCCAGCACGACAAAAGCGCCCGGCCCGCGACGACGGCGCTCTGGCTCGCGGTCATCGTCGCGCTCGGCGCGGCGCTACGCCTCTATCAACTCGGGGCGGAGAGCTACTGGCTCGACGAGAACGATACCGTCCGCCTCGCGGCGTTGCCACTGATCAACCTGTTACGCTCCCTCGCCACCCCCGACCGCGCACCGCTCTACTATCTGCTCGCCCACGGCTGGATCAGGATGGTCGGCAACGGCGAGGCCGCCATGCGTCTCCTCTCGGCCCTCGCCGGGATCGCCAGTGTGCCGCTGCTCTTCTGCGTCGGGCGGGCACTCCTCGATCAGAAGGTCGGGTTGCTGGCGGCGGCGCTCTTGGCCGTCAGCGAATTCGCTATCCGCCAGGCCCAGGAGGTGCGCTACTACAGCTTCGTCCTCCTGCTCACACTGCTCGCCGCCTGGTGCGCCATCCGCGCCCGCGATCATGGGCGGACAAGCGACTTCCTGGCGTTGACGATCACCACGCTGCTGCTGGTATCGGCACACTTCTACACCTTGTTCTGGCTCGCGGCCCTCTGGCTCTATCTGCTGCTGCGCCGCCCTTGGACACGGGGCGCGGCGGGGACAGCGCGGCAATGGCTGAGCTGGCAGGCCCTCACCGTCATCGGGCTGCTGCCGCTGCCGCTCCTGGCCGTCCGAGCGCTCTGGCGCGGCAAATACAAGCCGCTCGGCTGGCTATCGCGGCCCGAACCGTGGGCACCGGTGCGCGATGCCGTCAGCTACGTGATCCCGCAGCACACCCCGGCAATCGCCCTGGCCGGATTCGCGCTGCTGGCCCTGCTCCTGGGCGGGATCGCCGTGGTACGCTGGCGCGCCAGCGGCGGGGAACGCGAGGCCACGCGCCTACCGGTAGAGACACTGTGGCTGCTCGGGCTGTGGGCAGCCTGCCCGCTCCTCATCCCTTTCATACTCTCCTGGACGGTGGAGCCCCTCTACATCGATCGCTATACCGTGCCCGCCCTCCCGGCAATCCTCTTACTCGTGGCGGCGGGGCTGTTGGCACTCCGGTCGGTGCTGCCGCTCCCCCTGACAGTCGCGCTGCTCGCCATCCCGATTGTGCCTGGCCTCGCGAACTACTACGCCACGCCGGTCAACGAGCAATGGCGTGAGGCGGCGGCCTACGTGGACGCGCAAGCCCAACCCGGCGATATCGTCGTTTTCGCACCGGCAGACGGGATGTCGACCGCGCAATCGTTCGGCTGGTACGATCGCCGCGCCCTCCCGACCTGTGGGATTGGTATCGAGCTGGTCACCGCCGCCGAAATCCGCGCCGCGCTCGATCGCTGTGGCCCGACAGGCCGGCGTTGGCTCGTGCTACGCGGCGGCTTCGAGACAAGCAATGCACGCGGCGCACAATTCGCCACCTACTTCATCGACGCACCACCTGCCGATCGCCAACGTCTCGATGAGCGACACTTTACCAGCCTGACCGTCCTTCTCTTCAGCGAGAGCATACCCTGACACCCCAATGTTGAGGATCGCCGGGGAGGATCGTACAATCCGTGCGCTGCGGCTCGTGAGCGCGGCAGCGTTGTCCTCTGCCAGTCAGCAGCGCACGACACCAACCTACGGGTGGGGAAGATTGGGGCAGCGTGCGCGCCAGCCAAGGGTTACCAATGTCAGAGCGCCGCTCGCCGCAACTACCCGCAATACAGCCGAAACAGGCGCCAGCGCCTCCCCGTGCGCTGACGGCGCTTTGGCTCGCGGCGATCATCGCGCTTGGCACGTTCCTACGCCTGTACCAGCTGGGGATGAAGAGCTACTGGCTCGACGAAAATGACTCGATCCGCATCGCGACGTTGCCGCTACGTAGCCTCTTGTACACACTCTTCATCCCCGATCGGGCACCGCTCTACTATCTGCTCGCCCACGGGTGGATCACGATCGCCGGGACCACCGAAGCCCTGATGCGCCTGCCCTCGGCCCTCGCCGGTATCGCGGCATTACCGCTATTCTTCCTCGTCGGGCGGACGCTCTTCGACCGGACGGTCGGGCTATTGGCCGCGGCGCTCCTGGCCGTCAGCGAATTCGCCATCCATCAGGCGCAGGAGGCGCGCTACTACAGCTTCGTCCTCCTGTTCACGCTACTCGCCGCCTGGTGCGCCATCCGCGCCCGCGATCAGGGAAAGAACCTCGATTTTCTGCTCCTGACCCTCAGCAGCCTGCTTCTCGTGGCGACACACTACCTGGCCCTCTGCTGGCTCATCGCCCTGTGGCTCTACCTCCTCCTGCGGCACCCTTGGATGCGCGGTGCAGCGGGGACGGCGCGGCAATGGTTGATCTGGCAGGGAATCACCATGCTCGGGCTGCTGCCGCTGCCGCTCCTCGCCGCACGTAGTATCACGCGTGGTCAATACAGCCCGATCAATTGGGTCTCGGCACCCCAGCCCTGGGCACCGCTGCGGGACGCGGCCTCATACCTGATCCCGCCACACGCCCCGGCCATCGCCACCGCCGCCGCCGCCCTGCTCGCCCTTCTCCTGTGCGCCGTCGGCGTGGTGCGCTGGCGGCGAATCGGCGACGACTCGCGGCATCGTCCACGCCCGTCGACCGACACCCTCTGGCTGCTGGGCTGCTGGATCGCCTGCCCGCTCCTGATCCCGCTCGTGGCCTCCTGGGTGATGACCCCGTTCTATGTCGCCCGCTACACCGTCCCCGCCCTCCCGGCGGTCCTCCTGCTCGTCGCGGCGGTGGTATTGGCGCTCCGGCCGCTCCTGCCCCTCCCCCTCGCGCTCCTCCTCATCGCCATCCCGATCGTGCCCGGCCTCGCCGGCTACTACGCCTCACCCGGTCGAGAGGACTGGCGTGCGGTCGCCGCGCGGATCACCGCCGACAGTCAGCCCGGCGATTTGCTCGTTTTTGCCCCGCGCGAGGGCGGTGCGCTGCAACAGACGTTCAATCGATACGATCACAGCCGGATCGATCGCTGCGAACTCGACCGCACCCTGCCCGACACGAATGCGATCACGACGGCCCTTGACGCCTGCATCGCCGGGCATCGGCGGATCTGGGTCATCCTGCGGTACAACGCCGACGATAACCCCTGGTATGCCGCCGACCTCGCGCGGTACTTCCTGGTCGGCGAGCCGCCAGGGCTCGCACGACGCGACGAGGAACACCACGCCCCGCTACACCTCCTCCTCTTCGAGCGACGCGGCCCGTAAGCGCTTGCCAGCATTGAAGATTCGCACCACCGCACGTACAATACGGGCAGCGTCATCGGAACCAAATATGAGAGGGCGGACATATGACCACCAGCCTCGGCGTGCGCTATCAGCCCGCCGGCCCCCAGATCATCCACGAGCTCATCGACGGCGAGGTCGTCCTGATCAATCTCGACTCCGGCGCGTACTATAGCGTCGATGGCGCTGGCGCAACGGTATGGTCCGGGATCGCCGCCGACCTGACGGAAGAGGCGCTGATCGAGCATGTTGGCACCCGCTATCGCGGCGACAGCACGACGATCGCGCAGGATGTCCGCCGCTTTCTCGATGAGCTACTCGCCGAGGGGCTGATCACGAATAGCCCGACCACGCCTGTCGCGCCGGTGTCCTTATTGGAGACGGTCGAGACGGCGCGTCCGTATGCCCCCCCGAAGCTGAACAAATACACCGATATGGAAGAGTTGATCACCCTCGATCCGATCCACGAGGTCGACGAGATGGGCTGGCCGATCCGGCGCGCAGCCGATTCAATAGAGGTCCGGTGAGCGGCTGCCGCACGCGAACTTGCAGGCGCCATCAGTGCCACCATCGATGAGCGAGACCAGCAGAGCGGGGCACTTTCGACGGCTCACCCCGACCGACTATTTCGCCACGCTGCGCGACTACCACGCACGGGCAGCCATGCGTGTCGGGATTGTGCGCGAACATACCTATGCGCTCGGGCCGGATCTGCTCCGCTTGCGGTTCGTCGGCGATAGTCTCGTCCCACTCCTGACCCCGGCGCTGGCCCATCTCGCCACCCCGCCTCGGCCCAGCACCGAGGGGCGCACGCTCACCATCGAGATCTGGGACAGCGCTACGACCGGCGGGGAGATCCCGCCCGCCGGGTGGGAAGAGGCCGAGCGCCTTGCGCGCGGCGCGATCGGCGGATATGACGATCCCGCCGGGCGGATCCGAGCACATTACAATAACGACGTCGAGATGGTCAGCCTGCTCGACATCGCCACCGATACCGCCATCCTCTGGTCGCGTGATCCGGCGCTGGTACCGGCATATGAACTCGCCGCGCCGCTGAAGGTGATCCTGCACTGGTGGTTGGGCAGTACCGCCCGGCTCCTCGTCCACGGCGGCGCGGTCGGCACCGCTGACGGCGGCATCCTCGTCATCGGGCGCGGCGGTTCCGGCAAATCGACGACCTGCCTCGCCTGCCTCGCCGCCCCCGAAACAGGGCTGCGCTATGCCAGTGACGATTACACGATCATCACCGATACCGACACACCCGCCGCGTACAGTCTCTATAACTCGGCCAAGCTCCATGCCGATCATCTCTGGCGGCTGCCCCGCCTCGCCCCACTCGCCACCGCGCCCGATGGGTACGATGGCAGCAAAGTCATCCTTTTCCTGAACGAGCGCAGCCCGGAACGGCTCATCACGACCTTCCCGATCCGAGCGCTCCTCCTGCCGCGCGTCGTCGGCGGCCCGGTGACACGTCTACGCCCGATGAGCGCCCCCGCCGCCCTGGCCGCCCTCGCCCCGAGTACGATCATGCAGCTCCCGGTTGCCGGTGCCGACGCGCTGGGCACACTGGCGCGTCTCACCGCCCGCGTACCCGGCTACATCCTCGAACTCGGCGACGATACCGCACAGATCCCCGCAGTCATCGCGCGGTGGCTCGCTCAACACCCGGCCCACCAGCCACCGGCACAGCAGCAATAGGGGGATGATGATGGACAAGGCACTCGTAATCGACTGGCGTATCCCGACTCCAGACCGCGATGGTGGCTCGTTGCGGGTCATCTCGCTCATGCGCGCCCTGCGCGCCCTCAGTTACGACGTCACCTTCGCCAGCGTCGTGCCCGAGGCGTGGGCGCCCTATGATGCCACCCTGGACCGCGATGCCGACGCCATCCGCGCGCATGGGATCACGGTCTACCCCGGCACGGCGGAAGCCTGCTTACAGGAGCAAGGGAACGACACCGCGCTCCTGCTCTTCACCGGCGGCGTCATGCTGATCTACCATCGCCTCGCGACGATGCGTGCGCTCGCGCCACACGCCACGATCGTGTTCGACACCGTCGATCTTTCCTGCGTGCGGCTGTTCCGGCAGGCCAAGGCGACTAATAATGCCCGCACCCTCGCGCGGGCGGTGCAGACCAAGAGCCGCGAGTTTGCCGCCGCCCGCGCGGTCGATTGCACCCTCGTCGTCAGCCCGACCGAACTCCTCTACATGGCGCGCGAATGTCCCGAGGCCAATGTCGCCCTCGTCACCGACGTTCACGAGGTGCGCGCTGATCCGCCACCGTTCGCCAACCGCCATGATTTCTTCTTCGTTGGCACATACGAGTTCAACGCCAACATCGATGCGATGCAACATTACCTGGACACGATCCATCCGCTCACCCGCCAGCACCTCCCCGGCGCGCACTTCTCCGCGATCGGCAGCGAACCACCGGCGGGACTCCGCGCCCGCGCGGCGGACGACGTGACGATCACCGGCCATATCCCCGATATCGGCCCCTGGTTCGATCGCGCACGCCTCTCGATCGCGCCGCTGCGCTATGGCGCGGGCGTGAAGGGCAAGGTGCTGCGGAGCCTGGGGCAGGGTCTCCCGGTCGTGGCGACGACGATCGCCGCCGAGGGTCTGCACGCCACCCACGGCGAGCACATCCTGATCGCCGATAAACCGGTCGCCTTCGCCGCCGCCATCGCGACCCTCCACGAGGACGCCGACCTCTGGGCGCGGCTCTCTGCGGGCGGGCGGGCGGTCGTCGCGGAGCATTTCTCGTTCACGACGGTCGGTAATCAATTGACCGCCGCGATTGCCAGTACCAGGGCGCTCGTGCGCTGAGTCCATGCGTGCTGACACTCGTCCATACGCCAGCGCATTTGCCAACAGCCATGCGTTTCGTACATCATTGCTCTCTCACCAACGCCACGATAACGCGCATCGTGATGATCTCGCGAAGGAGCGCCCGTTGAGCACACCGCTGGTAAGCGTGATCATCCCGGTCTACAACGGCGCAAGCTACCTTGCCGCAGCGATCGAGAGTGTGTTCGCGCAAACATACACGCCGATCGAGATCATCGTCGTGGACGATGGCTCGACCGACGGCAGCGCCATCATCGCCGGCGCATTCCCGAAGGTACACCTGCTGACACAACCCAATCGTGGCGTCGCCGACGCGCGCAACGCCGGACTGGCAGCGGCCCAGGGCGAATTGATCGCGTTCCTCGATCACGATGATCTGTGGCTCCCGGAGAAGCTGCGCGTCCAGGTCGCCCGGCACCTCGCTGAGCCGGACCTGGGGTATACCCTCACCCGCCTCCACGCCTTTTTAGAACCCGGCAACGAATGGCCGGTCACACTCAAACGCGACCAGACGGAAGGATTCTTCCCGAGTTGCTGGATGGTGCGCGCCGCGACGTTCGCACAGATCGGGGGCTTCGATCGGGAGTTCCCCTACGCCGAGGATTACGAATGGCTCTCCCGTGCCCGCGATGCCAGGGTGCCGACCGCGATGCTCGACGAGACGCTGGTCCTCCGGCGGATCCACGGCGTGAATCAATCACACCACGTCGATCGCGCGAAGCCGATTCTCCTCCGCATCGCGCACCGCTCGATCGCCCGGAAACGGGCGCAGTCCGCACAATGATGGTGAACGGCCTGATGAGATCGCCAAACGTCAGCGTGATCATCCCGGTCTACAATGGCGCACACTACCTCGCCGCAGCGATCGAGAGTGTGCTCGCGCAAACCTATCCGCACTACGAACTCATCGTTGTGGACGATGGCTCGACCGATGGCAGCGGTGCCGTCGCCCGCGCTTACCCGGCGGTGCGCCTCATCACGCAATCGAATCAGGGCGTGGCGGCCGCGCGGAACATCGGTATCGCCGCCGCAGGCGGCGAACTGATCGCGTTCCTCGACCAGGACGACCTATGGCTGCCCGGCAAGCTCCACGCACAGGTCGCGCGCCTTATCGCCGAACCACAACTCGGCTACACGCGCACGCATCAGCGCCTCCTCATCGAGGACGGGGTCGACCCATCGTCGTGGATCGGCCCGGCGCTAGCCGTCGATCATCCCAGCGCGATACCGAGTTCCTGGATGGTACGAGCAGAGATCTTCGCCTGGCTCGGCGGCTTCGATTCGCAGTATATTGCCGCGTCGGATAGCGACTGGCTGTTCCGCGCCAAGGATGCCGGTATTCCTTTTGCAATCCTCCCGGAAACGTTCGTCCTGTGGCGTATTCACCGCAACAATCAGTCATGGGCGCTCAACATGATCCAAAAAGAAGTTCTCAGTGCCGTGCGAGGCTCGATCCTGCGTCAACGTCAACGCCGGGCCACGATCAACGACGAGCCATCGTCAACGGCGAGGAAGGATGAGCGTTAACACGATGCCACAGAACCCGACAGTCAGCGTGATCATCCCGGTCCATAATGGCGCGCGGTACCTGGCTGAAGCGATCGAGTCCGCCCTGGCACAGACACATCCGAGCCAGGAGATCATCGTCGTGGACGATGGCTCGACCGATGGGAGCGCCACCATCGCCGCACGCTACGGGCCGCCGGTGCGGATCACGGCAACCGCCCATGTCGGCGCGCCAATCGCGCGCAATCATGCGGCCAGCCTGGCCACGGGCGACTGGATCGCCTTCCTCGATGCCGATGATCTCTGGCTCCCGGAGAAATCAGCGCAGCAATTGGCCGCAGCGACCCAAGTAGGAGAGACGATCGCGTTCGGCGGTGTCAGGCACTTCCTGAGCCCTGAACTGGACGCGAGCACACGTCAACGCCTGTACTGCCCACCAAACCTCGAACATGGCCCGATGCTGAGTAATTTCCTCGTTCAGCGGGAAACATTCACCACCCTTGATGGCTTCGATCCGCGCTGGCGGGTCGGGGAATTGCTCGATTGGTACGGCCGCGCCACCGATGCCGGCTATCGCGCCGTCACCATCCCCGAGCTCGTCTTGCACCGACGGGTCCACGCGAACAATTACAGTTTGACCGCCACGATCCAGCGGGTCGACTTCGCGCGCATCGCCAAGCAGGCGCTCGATCGCCGCCGCGCGCTCGGGCTGCTGCCTGCGCGGGAGCCGAATGGGGAGCAGCCGCAGTGACAGGGCAGGCCGAGACAAACAAGGCTGGCCGCATAATCCCCGCCGCCTTGCGTTATTACGCCACCTTTTACCGTGGGGAATGGCGACCGCTCCTCATCGGCACAGCCCTGGCCCTCGGGCAGTCGGCGGCACTCGCGCCGATCGCGCCACTCGTCCGCTACGCCTTCGACCAGGTCCTCCCGACGCGCGATGTTGCCCGCCTCGTGCTGCTCGGCGTGGCGATGCTCGCGCTCTACCTCACCGGGCTCGGCACCGCCCTCGGGGGTCGGATCATCACCAACCGGGTCGTCAAGCGGGCGAGCACGCGCCTGCGCCACGAACTCCTGCTGACGATCTATGCCCTCCCGCGCGATGAGTATATCCACATCGATCAGGCGCTCTTGCACACCCGGATCGTTCAGGATAGCGAGCGAGTCGATGCGATGAGCGATCAGGTCCTCGTCAGGATCCTCCCGGCGCTCGTCACCGGCGGCGTCCTGACGATCGGCCTGCTGATCCTCAACCCCCTCCTCTGCTTCATCGTCGCCTTTGGGGGAATACCGGTCCTGCTCGCCGAGCGGGCACTACGCAGACGAGTGATCCCGACCATGTACGCTGCCCGCAAGTCCTTCGAGGGCTATAGCGCGGGGACATTCTTCGCGCTGCGGGCGCTCGATCTGACGCGGATCCAGACCGCCGAGGACTATGAGCAGGCGCGACAACAGGAACATATCGAGCGTGTCCACCGGACCAGCACCACGATGATCGCCTGGCAGGGGGTCTGGAATACGGTCCAGGACGCCAATATGCTCACCCTCACGGTCATCGTGCTGGTGGTCGGCGGGGCGCTGACGATGACCGATCGCCTCTCGATCGGGGGCCTCCTCTCGGCCTTCGTGCTGCTGGGTCTCATCCGTGACCAGATTCGCGTTGCCCTGTCGTCCCTCCCCGCCCTCAACAATGGCAGCATCGCCCTGGTACAACTGTACACCTTCGCCACCGCGACCCGCGAGCAACCGTATAGTGGCA
>JAABUS010007523.1_pt1 | contig 12444 bp, 11 predicted proteins | sample 5560161 | NCBI WGS metagenome assembly JAABUS01 (sample SAMN10711885, study PRJNA513376) | rock metagenome | isolation source: Antarctica rocks | place: Antarctica: Victoria Land, Trio Nunatak nord | collected 2016-01-04 | reverse complement strand
GGTCGAAGCCCGACACACCGGCCTGTTGCGCGCCCTGAATAACGTTGCGCCGGCGGAAGCGTTCCCCAAGTCGATGACGCCCCAGGAAGTGGTCGCGGCGGTTACGCCGGTCCTCGGTCCGGAGCAATAAACCGCTGCTGTGCCGCCGCCCGCCAGGGCGACCTGAGCGATGATCCCCGCCCGACTATGCTGCGGACGGGCCAATAAGGAGAGAGTACGCGATGATGAACCCATTTGAGCAGTCCCTACGCCGGGCCCTCGAGACCACGACCTACACGCGACGCGGCGTGCTGAAGGGCTCGATCGCCGCAGGCGTTGGCGCGCTGATGTTGTCGGCATTCGGCGGCACGGCCTTCCCGGCGCGTGTCGGCGCCGCCGGCCCGCTCGACAGCGACGTGGAGATCCTCAACTATGCGCTGACCCTCGAACTGCTCGAGGCCGATGCCTACAAGACCGCCCTCAGCCTGAACGTCCTCACCGGCAGGGCGCTGGATTACTTCAAGCAGTTCGCCATGCACGAGCAGGCGCATGTTGACGCGGTGACCGCCACGATCAAGAAGCTCGGCGGCACGCCCGTGACCATGCCCGCCGGGGGCTACAACTACGCGAGCGTCCCGCGCGACCAGGCGGGCCTCATCAAGTTCTTCCAGACGGTCGAGTCGGTCGGTGCCAGCGCTTACCTCGGCGCAGCGGGATCGATCAAGAACCTGGATGTGCTCGCAGCGGCGCTCTCGATCCACGCCTCTGAGGCGGAACACACCGCAGCTTTGGCTGACATCGTTGCGCCGGGTACTGACCTCTTCGCGCCGGAGTCGTTCGCCACGCCGCGAACGCCCGCCCAGGTCGTCGAGATCGTCACTCCGTTCTTCACTGCCGCGCCGGCACCGACCCCGGCTCCGACGCCGGCACCGACGCCGGCACCGACGCCGGCTCCGACCCCGGCTCCGACGCCGGCACCGACGCCGCGCCCGACCCCGCAGCCGACCCCGGCTCCGCAGCCGATGCCGGGTCTGCCGAACACCGGTGGTGGCTACGCCACGGGTAGCAGCGACCTGATCAACCGCGAACTGGCACGCGGGCGGTAAGCGGTAGCCTGCTATGTAGGTAGGCAGCCCCTGAAGCAGTTTCCCGAGCCCCTGGCGTCGATGGCGACGCCAGGGGCTTTTTGCGTCTTGCGTCTCCCCCGGTGGCGAATGCAGCGTGCCAGCGTGTATGGCGCTCAGTCATCGCGTGGGGCGATCCATTCGAGGCGTGGCCCGACCCTGGCGAGGTGGGTAAGGCTGCCGGAAGGATCGCGGAGGTCGAGTTCACCTTGCCCTTCGAGGGAGAGCCGATACAGTGGCGCATTCTCGCCGAGTGTGGCGAGAGCGGCATCGAATGCGCCGAGGTTTGCCGGGGGGACGTGCAGCCGCGTGATGGCGTGGAAGACGACGCGCGGCTCGCCCGGCGGCAATTCGGTGGCGAGTGCCGGGCAGACGTCGATCGCGTCGCCGCCGCGCATCACCGGTGGGTCGGCGGCGACCACGGCGAGTGCGCGGTGGAGTAGCGCGGCCTCATGGCGGTTCTCCGGCCAGACCAGCGCCTCTAGCCAGCGTCGATCAGCGGCATCGCGGGGCTCGAGCGGGTGGAGATCGACCCCGGTGACACTGGCGAGCGGGGGGAGGAGATCGAGATCGGGTATCGGCAGACTACCGCGCCACTCGGCGGCGATCTGCACCGGTGATTGCGGGGCGCCGAAGCGGCGGCTGCCGACCATGTAGCCGTACCGGTCGCAGCGAAGCAAGAGCCCGGCGCTCGTGCCCACCTCGATCAGGTGGATCGGTGCGACGACCTGACGTCCGATCGCGGCGAGGCCGTAGCGCAGGGCGAGCGCCCGCTTGACGACGTTGGTCTGCACCAGCCGGGTCTCGATCAGGGCGGTGAGTTCGGGCGTGAAGGTGGCGCAGAAGTCGATTAGTGCCGGTCCTGCTCCCTCGGGCGGCAGCGCGGTGTCGCCGACGATGGAGGGGTAGTAGCGGGCGAGTTTGTGAGCGGCACCGGCGAGCAGCAGCGCATGGACCGCACCGAAGAAGAGGAATGTTGGGTACTGACCGGGACGCCCGCGTGCGGCGAGGCGGAGCAGGGCAGGATTGCCCGCGACCGTCCGCGCGAGCGATTGATAGAGCGGCGAGGAGGCGAACTCCGGGGTGTGCGCGAAACGCCGGGCCACCTGCGCGAATGCTGATGGTTCTTCGATATACATACGGCGCTCCTGGTGGCGATCGTCCTGCCTTGTACCGCTGTCAGGCGCAGAGTATAACGCGGCTCATGTGCGCTTGTGCCGTGTTGTAGGCTACCGCCGCGCGCAGGGTTTATGCGCGAGTGGTGGGCTGGCTGAAGCCGCGCCTGATGGGCCTGCGGGCCACGAAGCCCGCCTGCGCGGGCTAGGATTATTGTGAGGCAATGCCTCATTGTCAGGCACCGTGCCGATACCGAACCCAGCCTCCGGAGGGAGGCTTCGTGGCGCGTGAGCGCCCTCAAGGCGCGGCTTCAGCCGCCAGCCAGCGTCTCGCGCTCCTTGACTTCCTCGTCTCAACGCTGTATAGTGCGCATCAGGGTCGCTACCGGCCCATCGATGTCGCGTATTGACTGTTTCGACTGACCTCGGGGAAGGAGGGTACGACAATGGCAGGGACTGCATCGGTGCTGTGGCACCAGCGTCAGCGTCGCGCCCCCCGGATCGAGCGGTAGGACAGTCGCCCCCAGCGACATCCGCGCAACCACCCCAACTCTTCCTCTTTGATCCAAATCTAATCGGCGCGACGACTGCTGAGAGTCGGCTTTGTGCTGCTCTCCAGGCCGTGTGAGCGCTCTGGCGTCGCGCACTGGCTGTGATGCTGGTAGTCGGTAGCCCGGTGGCAACTGCCACTCAGGGCGGCGCTTGACGTTGCCCGCACGCCACGCGGCGTGCCTCGATTATCGATGTGGCTCTATGAACGGAAGTAGGACGGTTTGGGCAAGAAGGAACGGCTGGCGCGTGGCGCCGGGATGGGTCTGCGGATGGTCGATGGGGCGACACCGGTCCCGCTGGCGGAGATCGGCACCACACCGGAGATCACGGGGCTGTTGGAAGGGCTGATCGTCAACGGCAGTCGCGGGATGTATCAGGTGGAGACGGAGATCGGCCCGCTCCTCTGCACGATTCGCGGGCGGCTGCGGAAAAACCTGGTCTACGCGAAGAGCGAATCGACCAAGACACGCAAGAGTGTGCGCGAGGTCAAGGTCAAGGGGCATGATCCGGTGGCGGTCGGCGATCGGGTACGGGTGCTGCCGAGCGGCGGCGGGGCCGGGACGATCGAGGAGATCGTCGAGCGGGTCGGCGGGTCGTTCACGCGCAACGATCCGAACAAGGGCGGGGCCAAGCTGACCTCGATCGCCGGGCTGGACCAGATCGTGGCGACCTTCGCGGCCACCGAGCCGACCCCGCACCTGCGCGTGCTGGACCGCCTGCTCGTCCTGGCGGAGGCGCAGGAGATCGCGGCGTCGATCTGCATCGGCAAGGCCGATCTGGGGATCGAACCGTGGCTGGCCGAGCGCCTCGAGGTCTATCGGTCGATCGGCTACCCGGTCCTGATCGCCAGCGCGCGGACCGGCGAAGGGGTCGAGGCGCTGCGCGCGAACCTGGCGGGCAAGACTTCGGCGCTGCTGGGGCCGTCGGGCGTCGGGAAGTCGAGCCTGCTCAACGCGCTCCAGCCGGAGCTCGGGCAACTGGTCGGGGGGGTCAGCACCTCGACCGGCAAGGGGCGGCACACGACGACCGGCACGCGCCTCTTCCCGCTCGATGGTCCCGAGGGGGGGTATCTGGCCGACACGGCGGGGTTCCGGTCGCTGTCGCTGGCGGGCCGGGTCTTCGAGGAATTGGACTGGTGTTTCCGCGAGTTCCGACCGTTCCTGGGGCAGTGCCGGATGAACGACTGCTCGCACCTGCACGAGCCGGACTGCGCGATTCGCGCAGCGCTGGCGGCGGGGACGATCGACCGGGACCGCTACGATAGTTTCCGCCGCTTGCGGCGTGCGGGCGACGAGACGCTCGATCTCGATACGGAGGGGTAAGATGAACCGCTTGATGGTGTTGCAGGCGCGACGTTTGGTGGCGACCCGTGGCCGCGGGCCACCGCAGAGGACTTGCGCGTATGAAGAGTTGCCGGTCACTGCCGACACTCCCCACATTGTAGCCACCCGGACCCGGTGTATGGGCGCGGGCATTGCGGCGGGGGGCGATGAACCGGACAGGGCGAGGTGCTAGACCAGCGCGATGGGACGATGCTTCGTGATAGGGCGATGGCCGGAAGGAGTTATTCGATGGTGAGGGCAAGCGCCGAGCCGCTAGGGCGAGCAGGGGACGCGCGACACACCGGTCGGTCACTCGCGAGGGTGGCTGGCCGGCCCCTTTGCTGGAATGGGGTGGGTGATTCCGGGATTGAAATCCCGGCTAAGGGCAGTGGCCACGAAGCCCTGCTCGCCGCGCAGGATAAATCCGCCTTCGCGGACTGGGGTCGTTGTTAATCGTTGTGGTTTTCTCCGTGGTGCTGCCGGGCTATTGATGCGGTGTTTGAGACGGATAGAGTTGAGTGTATTTTTGGGCAACAATTAGGTAGTTGGGCGACTTGGGCGATGAATATGGGACGCATTTAGCGGTAGATACAGTGGAGTTTGAGCGCGCCCTGGGGTCGGGATTAGGGCGGGCCGTGGTGTGCTTACGCGAGGCTGGTGGCGGGGCGGCGTTTCGTGAGTCGGTGTTACGGGCGTGTCGCCGCGATACGGTGTTCGATCGGCAGATCGAGGGCGGGCGAGAGCAGTTTCTGTTCGATGTGATCGCGGCGACTGGCGAGCCGGAGTTCTATCGGCGGTGGTTGTTGCGGGCGACCGTGCCTGGACGCTTACACGGGGATGACGGTGAGCAAATCATCGCCTTGCTGGGCGTCTTCGCGGAAAGGGGCGATGACAAGGCCCGAGCGCGGCTCTACGCGGTCTTCACCGCGAACGCCGCGACCGATAAGCCGGACGGTGCGACGGAAATCGTTGAACTGGATGGCCTCGCCGGGTTGCTCTTCGTCGCGCCACTCCTAGTGGTTGACGTCGACGATCCCTGGTTCGCGCGCTATCTGATTGGGATTGCGGTCGAGCGGGATGGTGAGGCGGCGACGCGGGCGGCGTTGGCTGCTGCGGCTGAAACGGAGCCAGCGGTCGCGCGGTTGTTGGCGCTGGTGCGGGCCGATGACGAGCATGAGCGGGCGCGGCAAAAGGATGTTGCTGGCGACGCTGACGCCGAGGCGTTAACCTACCGCGCGATCCGGGCGCGACTACTGGCGGGTGAGCCGGGGGCGCGTAGCCTCCTCTGGCGCTGGGCGCGAGTGGCGACCGCTGAGGAATTGGTGACGGTCGCGAACGATCTGCTGGCCGAGGGCGATCCGCAGCGTCGAAACGTCTATCTGCGCGTCTTCGCGGAACGAGCTTTCCCTCTCGACCCTACGCCGTTGCTGGCCCTGGCGCGTGATCGCTCACGCCGCATCGCCGCCCCCGCGATCAATGCGCTTGCCAAGATCGAACATGCCGATGTGCGGGCGTTGGCGCTGGAGTTGCTTGCTTCGGGGCGTGGCGATGGTTCGCGACTGCTCGCCGCCAACTATCAGGCGGGCGATTTTGCGCTTGTCGAGCGGCTGTTGCTGACATGGGATGATCGCGAAGCACTGCATGATCTCGGCTTCGGGCTGCGTCACATGGTCGCGGGGCAGCCCCAGCCGGAAGCGTGCGCCGCGCTGTTCGCGCTCTATGAGTATGGCCCATGCTCATTTTGTCGCCACCATACGGTCGAATTGCTGGCGGGGCTTGGCGCGTTGCCCGCTTGGCTGATCGCGGAGTGTCGGTGGGACGCGAATCGCGGGGTGCGGGAGACGATGCGGGAGTATACGGCGATGCTGACCGGCGGCGTGTCGGAGCAATCATCTCCGTGATCAGCCTCTCGGCACACCTCCTGCGAGTCCCGATGATGCGGGGCATTGATCCGCGTCGGTGGATGATGAGCAGGAGGGTGTGGCGATGACCGATCGTGAGCGACAGCAGCAGGATGACGTGGACGAGGTGACGCGGCGCAACGTCGCGGGGATGCGCGAGTTGCTGGCGAAGAAAGCGGAGCGGCAGAGCGGGCATGAGGCAGAGCCGCCGCTGGAAGATGACCCGCATGTGGCGTCGCAGGAGGACGAACTGGCGCAGGATGCGGAGGGCAGTAACGGCAGTACCGGTGGTATTCGCAATATGGGCGGCGGTCGCTCGTAGACAAGCGGAGCATCGCTACATTTAGCGGCACCGGACTACGCCCTCACGATTCGAGCGCGTAGTCCGGTTGCGGGCAAGCGAAAACCCCGGCACGCCTGCACCGGGGTTATATCTTTGTCGGCTTGGAGAAGGGGCAGCGATGGGGAGTGAGAGAGGATCAATGAGGATGGGTCTTGAGGGGAAATTAAGAGGAAGATTGAGGAGCTGCACCCCTGCGTTCCACCGATTTTTCGCTTGTTAAGGCCCATCTGCGGGCACTTCTTTGTATAGCAAGGTGCGTGCCACGGGGGTTAGTCGGCAGTGGCTGGGCGGTGACGTTATGGCACTGTGCCAGCAGCCAATCCCGACTGCCGACTGCCGACTGCCGACTAACTTACTCGCCGCGCGACCTCGGCGGCGATTGTGGTGAAGGCGGTCGCTTGCGGCGAGGTGGGCGCGGCGACGACGACCGGGGTGCCGGTGTTGGCCCCGCGACTGATCGCGATGTCGAGCGGGATCTGGCCGAGGAGCGGCCCGGCGGCGTCGCGAACGGCCCAGGCTTCCGCGCTACGCTCGAAGACTTCGACGCGGTCGCCGCAACCGGGACAGATGAAGTGGCTCATATTCTCCACCACACCGACGAGCGGCACGGCGGCCTCGCGGAACATTTGCAGCGAGCGCGTGGTGTCGAGCAAGGCGAGATCTTGCGGCGTGACGACGAGGACGACGCCGTCGAGGGCGACCCGCGCGGCGAGGGTCGCTTGCGGCTCGCCGGTGCCGGGCGGCAGATCGATCAGTAACCAATCGAGTTGGCCCCAGGTGGTATCGAAGAGGAGTTGCTCGATCAGTCGCCCGGCAAATGCGCTGTTGCCGGGGAGGAGGTGCTGATCCTCGCCGACGAAGAGGGCGAGCGAGAGGAAGCTGACGCCGTGGCGCGTGAGCGGGCGAGGGCGCTGCGACTCCGGCACGACCCCGCCGAGCGAGAGGAGGGCCAGCCCGCCGGCGCGGTTGCGGCGGCGCACGCCGAGGAGGAGGGGGATATTCGGGCCGTGGACGTCGGCGTCGAGGATCCCGACGCGCTGGCCGCGCGCCGCGAGGGCTAGCGCGAGGTTGACGGTGACGGTTGATTTGCCGACACCCCCCTTCCCGGACGCGACGGCCAGCACGCGCCCGACTCCGGGGACGCGGCGGCGCTCCTCGTCCTGCGGCGTGGTGTTGCGCTCCTGCATCGACCCCTCCCGTTGCGTTCGTCATAGTACAGCTGACCGGCAGATCTGCGCGATCAGCGCCCCCGCCCGGATACCTCTATACTGCACGGTGTTGGGTTTGCTGTCGAGAAAGTCGCGATGTTCGTCGTAAAAGGAGCCTCGCCATGCCCGGTATCGCGCAGGGGTTCGCCGTGCTGGCGGCGCTGTTGCACCTCGCCTTCTTCGTGCTGGAAAGTGTGCTGTTCACGCGACCGGCAATCTATGCCCGCTTCGGGGTGGCGTCGCAGGCCGATGCGGAGACGATCCGCCCGATGGCCTACAATCAGGGTTTTTATAATCTGGCCCTGGCGCTCGGGATCCTGGGCGGGTTGATCTTGCGGACGCGCGGCGGCGAACTGGCGGCGGCGGGGACGGGGATCGTCCTCTTCGCCTGCGCTTGCATCGTGCTGGCCGGGGTTGTGCTGCTGACTACCGGGCGGCACTTCCTGCGCTCTGCGCTGATCCAGCTTGTGCCGCCGCTGCTGGCGTTGCTGCTGACGGCGATCCTTTAGCGCCTGCCTGACTACTGGTCGAGGCGCTGGTAGCGTGCAATGGGGCGACCGTGGCTGCGCGCCTCTTACGGCTGGTTAGCGGCATGTAGCGGATGAGCAGATAGGGGAGGAAGCGATGGCGAGGATCGAGTCGGTGGGTGGGGCGCGGATCCTCTACGATGAGCACGGCGCTGGTCCGGCGCTCTTGCTGATCGCGGGGCGGATCGTCGCGCGGCGCGGCTGGGATTTCCAGGTGCCGACATTCGCCCGCCATTACCGCACCTTGACGATCGACAACCGCGATGCCGGGGAGAGCGATCCGGCGAGCGTCGACTATACCGTCAGCGATCTCGCCGCCGACTGCGTTGCGCTCCTCGATGCGCTCGGGATCGCGCGGGCGCACGTCCTCGGCCACTCGATGGGCTCGGGGATCGCGGCGCGGCTTGTCGTCGATCATCCGGGGCGGGTGTAGCGGCTGGTTCTCGCTTCCGGGGCGATTTTTGGTCCGCCGCCGCCCGGCAGCCCGCCGCCGAGCTTCCCGCGCGCCGATTGGATCGAGGACCCCGCCGAGCGTCGTCGCCTGCGCGCGGTCTTGAGCGCCGCGCCCGGCTACTTCGAGGCCAATCCCGAGCGGCACGACCTGGTGACCGAGCAGGAGCGCGGCAACCGGATCGCCTATGTGGGGGTGGAACGGCAGATGCGCGCGATGGCCGACTACCTGACCCGCGTGCAACTGGCCGCGATCACCGCGCCGACACTCGTTGTGCATGGCGATCAGGATGGGCTGATCCCGCTCGAACGGGGACAGGAGCTAGCCGAGAGTATTCCCGGCGCGCGTTGGCTGATCTTCCCCGGCGTGGGGCATAGTCCGCACATCGAGTGTACCGCTGCGTTCGACTGCGCTGTCCTCGATTTCCTGGCTGGGCAGGAGGTTGGTGAACAGATCTGAGGTGATGAGATCGCCTATTCAGGATTTAGGCATGAGCGCGGCGGGCGGTTGGTGAGGTGGCGAACTTAAAGGTGGGACGGCGGGCGGTTAAATATCGATGAACGGCACAATGACCGCGCCTGGGGGCTGCGGTCACGAATACCCTTAAAGGGCACAATGACCGGCCAGCGCCGGTTAGAATTATTGCGATGCAGTGCCCAAGTTTATAGGCAACGCGCCGATAACGGACCTAACCGCCGCAGGGCGGTTTTGTGGCGCGTGAGCGCCCCCAGGCGCGGTCATTGTGCCGTTCATCGGTAATTTCCGTCCGACCGCGTCACGCATGAGCTGGGTGAGCTAGTCGATGCGTGGCCCCGCGAGCAGTACTGATCGCCTTGTGCTGATGCGCTAACGTGTTGCCTTGGCGGTTAACGAAAAGTGCCGACAACCCCGAAAGGCCATCGGCACTTCTCTCCCAGTTCTACGGCGTCACCCGGCACCCGAAGGTGTTGCGTAACCACTGCCGTTTGCACACACACCCGAAAGTGCGAATCGTGCTTCCCGACCTCCCAATCCTTCCGTTTCGCTCGACCCTTGCGGGTTTCGCGTCCCTTCCGAATGGGTCGCGTCTCTGATGTACGTATAGTAGCACGGCTGTGCCAGCCTGTCAATACTTTTGGTCGAGGAGTTTTCTGCGTTTTTTCGCCCCATCTTCCCCCTCGCATTTCTCGCGGAGCACCGTCGAGATTCGGTGGTCGGTCTTCGGTGGAAGGATGACGGATAGGCTCGGCCACTATGCGCTTATCCCTTCATGGCGCGTGTCATGGCGCGTGGTGTCTGGCCGCAATGTGCGGATTGCAATGGGGCGTCGCTGCATCACCGATTGATACGTGATGGTTTTGGCTCTGTGGCGTGGTACGCCTGACCATTTGGCTATTGTGGAGTATCGGGTTCGGCTCTTACCCTTGCGATATCACACGGGGCTGTTAGCGAGGGTATTGTGCGGTTGTCGTTCTCCGGGCGCGCACGGTAGGCGAGGGTACAATGATGCCATTCACCCGGCGCGATTTCATGACGCGCGGTACGCTGATGCTGTCGATGGGCGCGACCGCCCCGACCTTCCTGACCAAGACCGCGTCTGTGCTGGCCGAGACGCAGGACGCGACGATGACCGGGCCGAATATGCGGCGGATCCTGGTCGTCGTGCAGCTCGGCGGGGGGAACGATGGTCTCAACAGCGTCGTGCCGTATGGCGACGACCGCTATTACAAGGCGCGCCCGACGCTGGCGATCGCCAAGTCGGCGGTGTTGCCGCTGAACGATCGGCTCGGCCTGAACCCGAACCTCGATCCGTTCAAGGGGCTCTACGATGCGGGGCATCTGGCGATCGTGCAGGGGGTCGGCTACCCGAACCCGGATCGCTCGCATTTCCGCTCGACCGATATCTGGACCTCGGGCCGACCGGACATCCAGGAGCGCACCGGCTGGCTCGGGCGATTCCTCGACGCGCAATGTTCCGGCACCGATCGGCCGCTCGACGCGATCGATATCGGCGATACCGTCTCGCGCCTCTTCTGGACCGGGCAGAGTATCGTCCCGGCGCTGACCTCGATCGACTCGTTCCGCTTCGACACCGACGGCAAGTACGGCGGCGACAGCGCCAATCAACTGGCGACGATGCGAGCGGTCAACGCGGGCGGGCGGGCGGGCGGGCACTACGAGGACTTCTTGCGCCGCGCGGCGAATGAGGCGCTCGATACTTCGGTGAAGCTGAAGACGGTGGCGGCGTCGTACACCAGCACGGCGACATATCCGGCTACCGGCTTCGCGGGCGGCTTGCAGACGATCGCCAAGCTGATCGCGGCCGACCTCGGCACGCGGCTCTTCCACATCACGATCGGCGGGTTCGATACGCACGCGGGGCAGGCGGGCACGCACAATACTCTGCTAAAAACCGTCTCCGAGGGGATCCAGGCGTTCATGCGCGACCTCGAAGGGCTGGGCCGCGCCGACGATGTGGCGGTGATGACCTTCTCGGAGTTCGGGCGACGAGTGGCCGAGAATGCCTCCGGGGGGACCGACCACGGCGCGGCGTCCTCGCTCTACCTGATCGGCGGCGGGATGCGGGCCGGGATCTATGGCGATAACCCGAATTTCAACGACCTGGAGAGCGGCGACCTGAAATACGGGATCGACTTCCGCTCGGTCTACGGCACCCTGATCCGCGACTGGCTCGGGGTCGATCCTGCGGGGATCATCGGTGGCGGGGCCTTCCCGTCGATCGGCTTCGTCGCCGCGCCGCAAGCGGTCAGTGCCTCGCCGTGCGGCGTCGCGTCGGCGCAGTACCGGCTGGCGGTGACGATCGATGGCGGTGGGCAGGTTTCGCCGAGGACGAGCGCCTTCCCGCAGGGGGCGGTCGCGTCGCTGGTGCCGACACCGGGCGAGGGCCAGGTCTTCACCGGCTGGCAGGTCGATGGGAAGCACGGCGGCTGGGCGAATCCGCTGACGATCGCGACGATCGGCGACAGCGATGTCCTGGCCTCGTTCGCCGCGCGCCCGGCGTTCACCGATGTGCCGCCCGATGCGGGAGCCTGGGAGTCGATCGGGCAGTTGGCGGCGCGCGGGGTGATCCGGGGCTATGGCGACGGCCTGTTCGGCCTGACCGATCTCGTCTTGCGGGCGCAGATGGCGGCGCTGATCGCCCGCGCGATGGGCTGGGACGGCGAGGATCACGATACGCCGTTCAGCGACCGGGGCGACGTGGATGACGCCCTCTGGCGCAATGTCGGCACGCTGGCCTACTACCGCGTGGCGCGCGGCTATGGCGACGGCTCTTACGCGCCGTTGGCGGATGTGCTGAATATCCAGGTGGTCGCGTTCATCGTGCGGGCGATGGTGGCGCGCGGCTACTGGCGGCGGCAGGACGACGATCCGGCCCTGCACCTGAACATCCCGGCCTCTTCCGGCCACCGCGAGGATATCACCACCTACATCCACTACGCGGGCGAGATTCGCGGCGCGGGCGCACCGTCAGGGGAGTGGATCGGCTGGGACCAACCGGCCACGCGCGGTTGGTTCGCCTTCGTGCAATGGCAGGCGCTCGACAGCTATTGGCGGGTCGATCAGGTGGCCTGATCCTGCACGAAGAGACTGGTGCATAGCCCGCGATACGGCCTTCTCGCTGGCTTCGTAGCGCCTCTGCGCGAGGCAGTGCAATGGTCGCTAATGCCAAAAATACACAGTGTTAGCAGCAGCCTCATCGGAATGCACCATTTCGATTTGTCCCATCAGGATACAGAATATCTGTAGTGCCACTTTCAGTTTGTAGCCCAATCAGACATCACATCTTTTGGCCCCGCCTTTGCGTAGCGCAGCACGGCGATATGTGCTACCTTCGCGTCGTTTCCAGCGAGCAATGAGGCTCGTCAGCCACAAGGAGGCGATTATGCCAGGGGCGGAAATACACAACCTTTGGGGTAGACAG
>JAABUS010007522.1_pt1 | contig 12445 bp, 10 predicted proteins | sample 5560161 | NCBI WGS metagenome assembly JAABUS01 (sample SAMN10711885, study PRJNA513376) | rock metagenome | isolation source: Antarctica rocks | place: Antarctica: Victoria Land, Trio Nunatak nord | collected 2016-01-04 | reverse complement strand
GACCGAGCGCCGCCTCGACGAGCCGCGGGTCGACCAGGCCGTCATCGAGCGCCTTCCAGACGGCCGCGTCGCTCAGGCACTGGACCGCGCGGACGCCCGTCTCGCCGCCCTTGCGCTGCTCGGCGAGCGACTGGACCGCTTCAAGCGCGTGGAATCCGTAGGCGTCGGTCGTGTGGTAGGTCAGGCCGACGATCTGGTCGACCGCCGCGTCGCGCTCGACGTCGGCGGGCGGGTGGCGCCAACCGCCGGGTATCGACGAGCCGGCCATGAGCGGGATCTTCAGCTCGCGGGCGGTGTCGTAGATCGACTTCGCGTCGTCCCAGTTGTCCGCCAGGTGCTTGTCGATGAAGACCGGCACCACGCGGCCGCCGTCACGGAAGACCTTGACCGTCTCGTCCCAGAACCGGCGCTTCGGGTACTGGTGGTTGCCCGTCGGGGAGAACGGGTATTCGCCGTGCTCGGCCACGAGCAGGACGCCGTCGACCGCGAGCTTCCCCGTGCCCAGGGTCAGGGCGTCGGCGATGTTCTTCTTGATCGGGAAGCGGTGCGACGCGGCCAGCAATCGGCTGATGTCGTTGGCGGGCTTCTGGTCGGTGTACAGCGAGACGAGCTTCAGCGGAGAATCGCGACCCATGCCGTCGAGGGTGTCGGTCAGCAGCAGCCTGCTGACGATCATGTCGGCGTGCGAGTTGTGCCGGTACTCGGTCACGACGGCCGCCACCCGCCGCGTGCGGGGATCGTCGGCCAGACCCGGCGTCGCCATCAGGAGGAACACCACCGCGAGGATACGCCGGGCCGAGGCGGGGGGGAGTCTCATCGGGTCTCCGATTTCTGCGGCTGGGGGTCGCTGGCGAGGTAGGCCAGGAGGTCCAGGATCTGCTCTTTGGTGAGGACGTTCACGATGCCCGCCGGCATGTTCGACTGATCCGACTTCTTCCTCTGGAGGACGTTCGCCTTCTCGATCGTCACCGGCACGCCGGGGGGAGGCGGTCGCAGGACGAGGACCCGATCGTCCTCACGATCGACGCGGCCCGCGACGACGGTCCCGTCGGCGGTCTCGACCACGACATTAGCGTATTCGTCGGCGATGACCTTCGAGGGCAGGAGGATCGACTCCAGGAGTTCGCCCGGCTTCAGGCGCTTGCCGACGCCCGCGAGGTCCGGGCCGACGCTCCCGCCCTCGCCCGCGATCCGATGGCACTGGACGCAGCCCGTGTCGCGGAACGCCTTCCGCCCCGACTCGGTCGAGCGGCCGGCGTTCGACGGGTCGAGCGAAGGGGCGAGGTCCTCGATATGCCAGTCGCGGACGAAGGGCCGATCCGGCTTGAGACCGGCGATCCAGTCGCGCATGAGCTTGACGGCCGCCTCGTCGATCCGGTTCGTCACGAGGGGCGGCATCTGCCCGCGTCCCCGCCGCGACAGGCGATGGACAAGGACCGAGTGGTCCGGATCCCCGGGCGCGACCAGCATGGCGTTGGCGAGTCCGAAGATGTCGTGCAGCGGCCTCGCGCCGACGACGTTCATCTTCTCCCTGGGCGTGCCGAGGGCCAGCTCCATCTTCGCGTTGCCGCCCCCCGATTCGACGTGGCAGGCCGAGCAGTTGACGTGCAGGTAGGCCCGCGCCCGCTTCTCCAGGTCGGCGCCCGCGTCGCGGGGGTCGACGAGCCGGTCGAGGCTCTTCGGGGGCGCGGGCAGGGCGGCGGAGAAGAGGCCGATGTGATCGATCGCGCGGAGCTGGTTGTCGCGCACGCCGCCGTAGTCGTGGTCCCTGTTCAGTTGCGATCCGGTCACCCCGAGGACGTAGTTCCCCGCCCGGCTGTGGCATGCCATGCATTCCGACCGGCCCGGAAACCGCCACTTCCGCGCGGGTGCCTGCGCCCCGTCGATGAGGAGTTCGGCATCTTCGCCCCCCTTCGCCACGAGCGTCGCGTCGGACTGATCGGCGTCCCATCGGTACGTGTATGCCTCCCACTCCCCCTGCTGGCGGAGGAGGACACGCGTCTCGATCCGGACGCCCGATGGCTTGCCGTCGAGCGAGAGCGTCTGGACCAGCGCGGTGCCATCCGGGAACGCCCAGGCGTTACTGGCGTTGAACCCGACCTTCTCGGATCGGGGCACCGCCAGGAAACGCTCCGCAACGGCCCCGTCGTTCCATCCGGCCGCATTCACGGAGTACGGGACGAGCGAGGGATCGGGCTGATTCGTCCTCGTCGAGGCGAATAGGCCGGTCTGGCTAAGCCGCGTGGGGAACGGTGCCGCGTTCTCCGCCTTGGGCTTCGGGACGAGGCGATACAGTCCCCCCGCGTAGTCCGCGACGAGGAGGTCGCCGCGCCGGTCCACGCGGAAGGCGGTGATTTGCAGGGACGTGTCGGCAAGCTCGCGGTGCCACACGACCTGCTTGCCGTCGTGCTTCATGCCCCAGATACGGCCGCTCGAATTATCGCCGTAAATGTAGGCCCCGTCGAGGTCGGGGTGCTTGTCGCCCCGGTAGACCACGCCGCCGGTCAGGGAGCGGAATTCGGCGTGCGGATGCTCGATGGTCGGAGGGACGATGGGCGTCGGGCCGCGCCTGCGTTCGAGGTAGAACGGGTGGCTGCCCTCGTAGACGCTCCAGCCGTAGTTCTCGCCGCGGCCGACGAGGTGGGCCGTCTCCCACTGGTCCTGACCATTGTTCCCGGCCCAGATCCGGCCGGACTTCGGGTCGGCGGTCAGGCGCCAGGGGTTGCGCAGGCCGTAGGCCCAGATCTCGGGACGGGCCCCCGGCGTGCGGACGAACGGATTGTCGGCCGGGATGCCATAGGCGAGCTTCCCCTCCCGCCGGTTGACGTCGATCCGCAGCACGCTGCCCAGGAGATCGGTCAGGGTCTGGCCCGAGTCCCATCCGTCCGAATCGCTCGTCCCGTCGCCCGTGGTGAGGTAGAACAGGCCGTCCGCGCCGAACGCCATCCCCCCGCCGTCGTGCCCGCCCGATTTCCACTCGATCACGACCTCCTTGGACTTCGGCACGACCTGATGGGGAGGCTTCCGATCGACGGTGAAGCGGCTGATGCGGTTCGTCCGCTCCGGCGCATCCCTCGGCCCGTTGCTGAACACGTAAACGAACCCGTTCGCGGCATGATCGGGGTGGAAGCAGGCGGAATAGATCAGCCTCTTGGGCATGTCGAGGACGACTTCCGACGCGCCGGCGTTCGGGTCGTCCTCGACGCGAAGGATCCGCGAACCCTGATCCGGTGCCCCCTCGGTCTGCACGACCCAGAGGCGATCCGTCCCCGGTTCGACGACGACGTCGATCGGGGCCTTCCACGTCAGCTTGACGAAGGTCTTCTCGACCGTGTAAGGCAGCGGAGGCTCCGGCGAGCCCACCAGCCGCGACGACGTCCAGGGCACGCGTTTTTGAAGGCCGAAGGGCGGCTCGTCCGCCGCCGCCGCGACGAATGCGGCGAGCGTCGCGGCCAGCGCCATCCACGCCGTCCGACGGGGGATGAATCTCAATCGCATCTGGCGTCCTCGGTGGGTCAAGCCGTTCGTCGGCGGGTGATGCTCAATCGCGCGGCCGGAATTCGATGCGGACCACGCCGTAGACGAGGAACTCCGGGACGGTGAACCGGACGCGACCATCAATGACCTTCGCCTCGACGCTCTTCGGCTCGGCCTGCTCGGGGGTGAGGAATTGCACCGATCGCAGCGTGGCACCCGCCGGCAGGACCACGTCCGCCGCGATCCCCGAGACGGCCAACGGCTTCTCATCCGCGATGCCGTTCCCCTGGAGCGGCTTCCTATCGGGTCCGGGCGGCAGCTCGGTGTGATCGTAGTTCACGAGGTGGACGTCGATCTCGCCCTCGGAGCCCGCCGGCCGGCTGGCCGAGACCCGCACGGTGAACGGGGCCTCGAACCGGCTGCGACGATCGGGGAGACCGGCGATGGGGGCGTCGGCCGTGACCACCTTCGCGTATCGCGCCCTCTCCTCCGCCGTGATCGACTCGTCGGGCCGCACATCGAACAGGACGTGATCGTCGAGCAGGGCTTTCCCGTGCTTCCGGAACGTCTCCACGGTCGACACGTCCCCGCGGTGGACGTGGCTCCTCGGGAACAGGAGCGCGACCTCGGAATGGGGCCGGTTGCCGCGGTAGATGGCGTCGTGTCGTCGGAGGAACTGATAATACCGCACGATCTCGGCGCGGGCCATGGGGTCGGAGAACCGCGTGTAGAACCCCATCGGCGCACCGCCGTTGGCCGCCAGCTCGGCGATCGACGTTCGGATCCTCGTCGCCTCATACTTGCCCAGCGTATAGGGCTTGTCGTCGAAGGCACCCCGCACGTATCGGGCCTGCAACGTCGCCTCGCCGATGACCCGATTCTTGAGGTCCGACCCGTTCGTCACGCCGCCCGTGCTGTACCAGAGGTACGACTCGTCCTTGCCCCAGGACTCCGTGGGCAGGAGGCACCTCTCGTCGCCGTCGATCTGCGAGAGGTCGCCCAGGTGGTTCCACTGCCCGACGATCAGGTCGGGCTTGAGCGACCGCCCGTACCGCACGAACACCTCGTCGAAGACCGCCTTGTTCGAGATCTGGGAATATCGAAGCATCTCCAACCGCAGGGGCGTCGTCTCCTTCGCGGGGTGCCACGAAACGAGCTCGCGAAATCGATGCGAGGCGAGGTCCGCGATCCCGAACTTCGCCTTCAACTCGTCGGCCGAGAATCGGCCCTTGAGGTGTCCCTTGAACCCCGCGACGCAGTGCTCGCACAGGCAGTTATGCCGGTAGAAATAGTTGATCATGAATCCGTCGAGGCCGCGCCGGATGCCCTGCCGCACCCAGGCCTTGAGCACCGCCTGCCAGCCGGGGTTGCGGAGGCAGGCCCAATATTCGTTCATCCCGCCGATGGCGTAGGTCCGCGTCTTGATCGCGGCGCCGTCGGCGTCCTTTTCGAGCAGGTCCAGCGGGTCGGCGACGGGCTTCGGGCCGAGAGTCTTCTCGTCCCAGAGGTCGCGGTAGAACTTGAAGAATCCGCGAGGCCCGTCCGGCCCGTCGGGGTCGCCGACCAGGAACTCGACGTTGAAGTGGCCGACGACCTTGACGCCCCTCGCGTGGAGCTTCCCGTTCAGGTCCTCGAACCAGTTCCCCAGCTCGTCCAGCCCCCGGACCGGGAAGTTCGCCGGGTAGCCGCCGTATTCGGCCGTGTGCCCCAGGCTCCAGAAGTGCCCGCCGTAGAACCCGACCTGGGCGATCTCCGGCTGCGCCTCCTCGATGAACTTCAGGTAATCCGCGGTCCCGTAAGAGTCCCAGTGCGCGACCATCCTCGTGAATTCCAGACGCTTCGGATCACCGGCCTCTCCCCTCGGCCCCGTCCCCCAGATGCACGCGAACGCGACGACCGCGCACAAGCGCCGGTGGCAAGCCTTGCGACCTCGAAAGGAGGTCGCAGCGTCCTGGTAGCTACTCACGTCGTCATCCCCCGCGATCCGGTACTTGCACGATCTCGATCGGTTACGATGCCCTCTCTTCCGACGACGGTCAATCGTGCCCCGGTCCAGGCAACGCGGATCTCGACGCTGCCCGGTCCCCGAAGCATCGACGCCGGGCGGTCCCAAGAGACTCCGTCGCCCCGATTTTCCCACACGCGAAGAGCCTCAGGCGGCTCGAAGTCGCCACGATTCTGACAATGGCGGGCCGGATGCGACGAGACAGGGGTCACGCCTCGGAACGGAATTTCCGGCGGGGTCAGCCGGCATACATTACTGCCCGAAGGCACGTAGCCACTCCATGCCATACATCGCCGTCCCGCCGGCGAGCTGGACGATCGTGGCCAAGACCTGCCAGAGAAATCCAATCGCCAGCAGCCACAAGGCTCCGCGCCAGCCCCGGCTCCAGATGACGTATCCGGGCACCAGAAGCCCGGCCAGCAGGAAGAACCAGGCGTGGCTCAGCATGGGAATCGTGCGACGCCGCAAACGGGCATCGACGGTCGCCCACCACCCCGCGCTGAAATTGATAATAATCGGAGAGAGCAAGTCCAGGCCGGACGGCTCGGCCTGGTGAATGCTACGGATACCCCACGAAACGGCAAGAAGGTAGAGCACAACGAGAAAGCAGAGGGTGTGCCACGAGCCGCCCGGCTTGGGGAGGGTCGACGAGGACGGCAGAGGGGCAACAGTCACCCGGTATCCTCCCGCGCGGTCAGTCTTTTGGCGTGAAGCGGGACGGGTTGCCTGCCGCGATCAGACAGTATATCCGAACCGACGGGAGTAGAAATCCACCAACCGCCCTGGCGCTGGGGACCCGCCCGCGCCACAATGGAAGTGCGCAAATGTCCACGCCATAGCGGGGGCCACATCATGCGACCGTGACATGCCGACACGCTGAAGGAGATGGGATTTGCCGGCATGGTGGAAGAGTTCCGCGCCGCCCTGACCGAGATCAAGGCGGAGCATTACCCGCAATTCACCATCGACGAATTGACCTACACCCCGACGGGGCGGGGACCTACTGCGCGCTGGTGAGGAAGCGGCTGGGAGCGCCAAGGCTGACGAGGCCGTTCGTCCTGCGGAGCCTGATTGGACTGAGGAAGGCCCGCAAGGCGCGGGCGGGAGAGAGGACGGCTACCGTTTTTTAGGCGAAGGCCTCTTTCAGGTCTTGGGGCTTGCCGGGCTCGCGAGCCTCGCGCCGGGCACGGGCGAAATCCCAGACCCTGAAAACTCCTCCGATCGAGCCGAGGGTCGCGATCAACGACCAGACCACGATCGCCATCGCAATATCAGGATCGCGGACGTCATCGAGGAACATGAGGGGGCCGAAGACGACGAAACCCCAGGCGATGAGCAGGAAGCTGATGCGCAGCAGCCTGAGCGCCAGAAGAGAGCACGCCCTGAACTGTCGAATGAGGTATGCCAGAGGGAACAAGAATATCAGGGGAAACCAGACCGCCTCCTTGATCGCCCGGATGAGGGCGGAATCGAGCTGATCGAGCACTCCCTGATCCGTGCGGCCTTGTGTCGCCATGTCATCCTCCCGGATGTCCGTGATCGGAGTCGGGTCCCTTCGCGCTTATTCGCCGCCTGGCTCCGAATATTGAAGGCGTGGGAGGATGGGGCGATCGAGGCAGGGATTCCCACGTACCTGATCGACTCGGAGCGGGGTGAGCCGAAGCGGCTGAGGCCGGGGGATGAGAGACTGGGATGAGCATTGCCCGGAGGGCTGGAATGGACGATTACACGAACATCTCCAAGGGTGAAGCGGACTTGCGCTAAACCGCCGCAACGCAAACAACTTCGCCATAAACCCTTGAAATTGCTTGACATTCCGACGATGCGAGGTAACCTTACTCGTAGGGTTACTTGCGTAGCAAGCGGCAGCCGACGGGAACGGAACCCCTGTCGGCGTTTTCGTCCTCATGGGTGCCGAATCCGATGCCGATCACGCCGAGCGACTGGAGCGTCGTGATCGTAGGGCACTGGAATCGCGCCATCCTGACACCGTCCGGCATTGTTCGTCGTCTCCTCCGGCTGCCCGAGCAGACGCCCGTCGAAGTCGAAGTCGCCCTCGACGCGTTCCTGCCCTATCGCGTCCGGCATGACAATGTGGTCATCACGGCAGGTAGCGACAAGCTCCTCGTGCAGCCGACAAGTTTTAACTACCGCGCCTTCGAAGCCGCATTGGCCACCGCAAGGGCCGGGATCGCAGAATTGCCGGAGACGCCTGTCTATGCCGCCGGTTTCAACCTTAACTTCAAGACCGGCGAGTACGCGGAAGCGCTGACGCCGATCACTGGCCATCCCTGGGATGACCGCCTGTCGGATGAGGATTTCGATATAGAGACGCGCTCGACGACCCGCGTCCTCAGATGGCGGGGCGGTCTGATCAGGGCGGCGGTCATGCAGGAAGCCGACATGTCATTCGTCATCCTACTGAATTACGAGCGACTGTCGACTTCTGTGCCCGAACTCATTGAGTGGCTATCCATACCCGTGCAGGATATTCGAGCCGCGACGGAGCGAATCCTGTCCCGCTGCCTGGACCTGGCGCTCGAGGACATTCGCTATGGCAACTAAGAACGAAAACTCGACCACACCCGACCGGATAGTATCGGCAAAATATCAGGCCGCGCTGGGCATCCGCGTTGGCTCGCGGATCGTGAAACCCGCCCTGACGCAACAGGTTCGCACGGTCACCACCAGTGCCAAGGAGGGATCGCTCGGCCTGCGGTATGCCCCGCACAATCCGAAGGTCACGGACGTCAGCACCTCTTCCTGACGTGAGCGGCCCCCGATCGTGCCGAATCACTGGACCTACTGCGAGTACGATACGGGGGCCGACCTGTTCCAGGGCGATATTATCGCGCGTTCCGGGCCGCTGCTGGAAGTGCTTGGACAATATCACCAGCATTTCTGCGAAGCGAAATACCTGGCCTTCCTCGTCATCTCGCAGACCTGTGACCTCGTCCTGCGCAAGCAGCGACGATGCAAGGCCAGGCATATCAACCTTGCCGTCATCCGGGCCCTTGAAGACATCGTGCCGGAGCTGTTCGCCGAGGTGAGCGACACCGGCATCGACGGCATCTATCGCCAGGAGGACAAGGGCGAGGCGCGTGACCAGTTGGAACGCATCCTCAACCAGAATGAGCAGGCGCACGGCATCTTCTATCTGTACCCGGACGCCGACGTGCGTATCGCCGTGCACGCCGTCTCGCTCCTCCGCATCAGCATCGCTTTGCGGTCGCGGGAGCATTACGACTTGCTGCAGAAATCCCGGTGCGGGCGGCTGGCCACGGAGTACCGCAACAAGCTCGGCTGGCTGACGGGCAATCTGTACTCGCGGGTAGACACGCCCGACTGGTCCGATCACGTCGATGGCCCCGGTGAGGTCGAGGAGATCATCAGTGGTTTCGTCGACGGGTCGAAATTGCCCAGGCCGAATGTCTGGGTCCCAGACTCCTGGCTCCTGGCAGGGCGCCGCAAGAACATCAGTCTCGAGGATTTGCCGCGCGATCAGGTCTACGATGCGCTCAAGGCCCATGCACCGCCGCCGAGAAACGAGGTCGTTATGGCCCGCGTTCGCGAGGTCGGCGCGAAGGTCCTTACTCAAATCACCGATGAGCCCCTCCGGGCGATACTCCTCAGGCTCGGCGAGGACGACGCATTCGGCATTCTGGCCGCCGAACGGGCCTCTGCCATCGCCCGCGCGAACTTCGGCGACAAACCGCACGTCGGCGCGGACCTATTCGAAGTGGTCCGGGTCGATGCGACCATCCGGGCCGAACTCCCCGCTCCGGTGGAAGAAGCGATCGGACGATTCCAGAAGCACCGTGGGCCGCGTGAAGTCGAGACCTTTTTGACGTTTTACGCCGCGATGCCGATATTCACCGCCCCTGCTGTTGCCCGAGTGCTCGAACTGGCTTCGGGCATCGACGCGGCGCGGATCGCGGCTTTCGAAGCGGCTCTACGGTCAGTAACGCCCTCGGCGTCGCTCGTCGCCTACCTCCGGGGCGTCGCCTACGAGTTGACGAGCGGAACCTTGATCGAGCGGATGACTACCCGGCTCGAGAACGACCAGGCCATGAAGGCCGCCCTGAGGTAAATACTCAGGTGGTTAACAATCTGCCGTACGTCCTGGCGCACCTAAAGCCCTCCCGAGTTTCACTACCCGGTAGCAAAACGGTCGCAAAACCCTCGACAATCGCGTGATTCCTGCAAAAGTCTGGAAAGCATTCCAGGGCAGATTATCACTCCAAACTATTACTAAAAAACAACTTAGTCCAAAACGTCACCCCAGCTCGACACGCTAGGGAATTCTACATTTTGGCTTATGTGAATTGCCGCCGTTTGAAGCGTCAGGTCTTCGCCGGTTCCCTGGCAGGTAGCGAACCAAGGTGCCCGACCGACTGTGAGCTTCCGGATGCAGACTAACGCCCTAAACGAGATCGTGGAATTGCTCGCCAAGCAGGGCTTCCACGGCATGGCCAAAGCCGTCGCCGTCCTGCTCAACGAGGTCATAAAGCTCGAACGCTCGCACGCCCTCGGGGCCGCGCCAGCGGACCGAAGGACGAAAGGGCTACGCCACGTGTTCAAGACCCAGACCCTCTACACTGGCTCGGGCCGATCGCCCTCGAGATGCCCCAGGCCCGTGGGGTGGAGTTGTACCCCTCGGGCATGGGGAAGGGCGTCCGGAGCGAGCGGGCGTTGAGGCTCCCGTCGCCGAGATCATTCTTCCGGAGTATCTGCCAGCACTCGATCGGGAGGGTGCGGCCCGCAGCCGCTCCCGGCGTCGTCTGAAGAACCCGAACATGTCGTCCCTCGGCTCGATGGACTCGTGGGTCGCGAGATCCGGCCTGCGAACACCGGGCCATCAGACCGTCCGCATCTTCCCCTCATGGTCGGCCTGCCAGACCTCCCCGGTCCACACGTCGAGTGCCGTCAGCCAGCCGCCCCCGTGGCAGTAGGTGTCGATGCACTTCAGGTGGACCAGATCGAGGACCTCGCCCCCCTTCTGTGACGTGTGGCCGACGATGACCGTCTTGCCCGAGTGATGGGGGCCGGGAACCCCGTCCCGTAGTGATTCCCACCGCAGCAGGTCCGCCGGCTGCTCGCCCATCGGCAAGTCGGGGTCGTAGCCGGCGTGGACGAAGATGTGGGTGTCGGTCTCGTGGAAGTCCAGGCAGCCTTCGAGGAACTTGAAATGCTCCTCCGGGATGCGGGAGATATCGCGGCCGGGGCCGTAGGAGGCGAGCGTGGCCAGGCCGCCCATGCCCAGCCAGGTCGTCGGGTGGTGGCCGGAGCGGGCCTCCAGGAGCATCTGCTCGTGGTTGCCCATGAGGGGGACCAGGCGGCAACGGCGGCCCAGGTCGATGAGCCGGTCGAGCACACCACGTGTGTCCGGGCCACGGTTGATGGAGTCGCCCAGGGGGACGATGATGTCCTCGGGTCGGGGGTAGATGGCGTCGAGCAGGGCGGTCAGGGCCGCCGAGCAGCCGTGGATGTCGCCGATGGCGATCGTGCGTCTCGGCATGGGAATCAGGTCCCGAGTTCCTCGGTCTTCGCCCTGACCAGACGTTCGATCTCCTCGACCGCCGCATCGGTCGCCGCTTGAACGGCCCGCTCGGAGCCCCATCCTCGGGCGACGAACTGCTTCCGGGCGTCCTGGCGGATGGCCCGGACGGCGACCTTGGCCTCCTCGCCCAGTCTCTTGACGTGCTTGGCCAGTTCGGCCCGCTGCTCGCCGCTGACGGGAGGGATGCCGACGCAGACCGTCCTCGGGTCCAGGGCGTAGGCATTCAGCCGGGCGTCGGAGAGGGCCTTCACCACGGCCGGGACGTCGGCCGGGTCGAACGGCGTGATGACAATCCTGTCGCCCCGGCCGGTCACGCTCCCCATCCTGCCGATGGCGACCAAGTTGCTTCGGATCGACGCCCGGAAGGTCTCGATGAAGCCGACGCTCAGCGTGCCCGCCCGGATTCCGGCCAGTCCTTCGGCCAGGTGCCGCACCGCCTTCTCCATCCTCGGTTTCCAGTCGCTCATGGGGCCACATCCCGAGGGAGATACCGAACCGGGCGGCGATCCGGTGTATCTTATCCCCGGATCGTCGTCCCTGGGGAGTCGCCCGACGTGAGCACGCTGCAACGCCTGACAGACCGGGGCCTGGTCAAGCCGCCGAGGTGGCTGCCGGGCAACGTCCAGTACGAGACGATCATGGGCTCGGTCGCCTACGGCGTCGCCTCGGACACCAGCGACATGGACGTGTACGGCTGGGCCATCCCCCCGAAGGACGACCTCTTCCCCCACCTGCGGGGCGAGGTCCCCGGCTTCGGCCGCCCGGCGGAGCGATTCGAGCAGTACCAGGAGCACCACGTCGTGGACCGGGACGCCCTGGCCGGGCACGGCCGGACCTACGACCTGACGGTCTTCGGAATCGTCAAGTTCTTCGCCCTGGCGATGGAGAACAACCCGAACATCATCGACAGCCTGTTCACGCCCGCGACCTGCGTCCTGCGTCCTGCACAGCACCGGGGTCGGCAACCTCGTCCGGGAGAACCGGCGGCTGTTCCTGCACAAGGGGGCGTGGCCGAAGTTCAAAGGCTACGCCTACAGCCAGCTGCACAAGCTGGCCATCAAGCAGCCGCAGGGCAAGCGGGCCGAGCTGGTCGAGAAGCACGGTTTCGACACGAAGTTCGGCTACCACGTCGTCCGGCTCGTCGGCGAGGTGGAGCAGATCCTCGTGGAGGGCGACATCGACCTTCAGCGGGACAACGAGCAGTTGAAGGCGATCCGCCGGGGCGAGTGGACCGAGGACCGCCTCCGGGGGTGGTTCGCCGAGAAGGAGTCGCAGCTGGAGCGGGCCTACGCCGAGAGCACGCTCCTGGCCTCGCCCGACGAGGGCCGGATCAAGGCCCTGCTCCTGAATTGCCTGGAGGAGCACTACGGCAGCCTGGAGGGCTGCATCGTGGACCCGGACCG
>JAABUS010007521.1_pt1 | contig 12446 bp, 9 predicted proteins | sample 5560161 | NCBI WGS metagenome assembly JAABUS01 (sample SAMN10711885, study PRJNA513376) | rock metagenome | isolation source: Antarctica rocks | place: Antarctica: Victoria Land, Trio Nunatak nord | collected 2016-01-04 | reverse complement strand
CGCTTTCCGGGCAGCACGCTCGGGCCAGCGCTTGCGCCGCACCCGTTGCCTGGGGGCGGAAACGACCTCTCCATCCGGCTGGATGTGTTCTGGGCACAGTTCGCCGCAGACGTGCCGGAGGCAGACGCGATGCTGATGGCCATCACCCAACGACCGGTCACCGAAGCCGCGCTCACCGATGGTTCAGGCGATCCCGCATGGAAATCGATCCCGTCCTGGTTCGTCTACGGGGAGCTGGACAAGAACATCCCCGCGGCCGTCCAGGTCTTCATGGCCGAACGCGCCGGCGCGAAGGGGACCATCGAAGTCCCGGGAGCGTCGCATGTGGTCATGATCTCGCAGCCCCAGGCCGTCATCGACGTGATCCTGAGCGCGATCGACGCCGTCTCGTGAGGTTGGTGGCCCGGGCGGGTTGCTCCGGGATCCAGCGCCCCGAGCATTGAGACCAGCTCGTCAGAGAGGTGCTGATGATTCCCGAACGTCCCTTCGCACCATCGAGGTCGAGGGGACGTTCGGGACCGAATCGACGCGGTGGGCAGCCGGTTCTCGCACCGCGAGCAGCGCCACCCGATAGCGTCACATGATGAAAGGACGGCATTCGCATGCAATCCCTAACCCTGCATCCCGCGGAGACCGCGGCCGTCGCCGGGACGATGTGGAGGATTGATCCGGTCCATAGCGCGATCGGCTTCTCGGTCAGGCACATGATGCTTGCCACCGTCCACGGTCGCTTCGGCGGCTTCATTGGCACGATCCGGTTCGAGGATGGTCGCCCCGAGGCGGTGGAGGTGCAGCTCGATGCCGCCACGATCGACACGGGGATCACGAAGCGCGACGACCACCTGCGCTCCGCGGACTTCTTCGACGTCGATGTCTACCCCACCATCTCGTTCCGGAGCACGCGCGTCGAGTCGGTCGGCGGATTCAGGCGCCTCCACTGGGTCGTGGTCGGCGATCTGACGATCACCGGCGTCACCCGATCGGTGGAGGTGGCCGTCGAACGGACCGGCGGCACAGCCCAGTGGGACGCCGGGGTCGTCGAATTCGGGGCGACGGCAACCATCAGCCGGAAGGACTTCGGCATGGAGTTCAACCTTCCCATCGAAGGCGGCGGCTTGGTCGTCGGCGACGAGGTCAGGATCGCCATTCGGGTCCAGGCGAACAGACCCCCCACCCTGGGGCGATAGCTAACCGACCGAACCAACCTCCAGAAGGGCAAACCAATGCGAATCATCGTCATCGGCGGCACCGGACTCATCGGATCAAACGTCGTCACGGCACTCCGCACGCACGGCCACGAGGCGGTGCCGGCGTCACCCAGGCTGGGCGTCAACACCATTACCGGTGACGGGCTTGCCGCGGCCCTCGAGGGCGCCTCTGTGGTCGTGGACGTGTCGAACTCCCCGTCCTTCGAGGATGCGGCGGTGCTGGCGTTCTTCGAGACCTCGACCCGCAACCTCCTCGCCGCGGAGGCGGCCGCCGGCGTGGGACATCACGTCGCGCTGTCGATCGTCGGGATCGATCGATCGCCCGACAACGGGTATTTCAAGGCCAAGATCGCGCAGGAGAAGCTGATCGAATCGGGACCGATCCCCTACTCGATCGTTCGCGCCACGCAGTTCTTCGAGTTCATCGACGGGATCGCGGACTCCGCGACGACCGGCAATGAGGTCCATATGGCGCCCGTGGCGTTCCAGCCGATCGCCGCCGCCGACGTCGCGGGCATGGTCGCCGGGGTCGCGGAGAACCCTCCGCTGAATCGCCGCCTGGAAATCGCCGGACCAGACCGACTCCGCTTCGACGGCGTCATCGGCCGTCGCCTGAGTGCGCGACACGACCCGCGTCAGGTAGTTTCTGATCCGCACGCCCCGTACTTCGGGGCGGTCCCGAGCGAGGACTCGCTCGTCCCGCTCAATGGGGCGCAGCCTGGCAGGATCCGGTTCGAGGATTGGCTCAACGCAGCCACAGCGCGGTCATAGCCGCACACCGTGATACCGCTGATACCACCGTCCGCAACTGGCGATCGACGGTTCGGCGACCGAGAAGGGGGAGTTCCCTTATGAGCACGACAGGCATCCGTCCGGGATCGATTCCCACCGTGGTTCTGGAGCCAGCCGCCCAGGATCTGGCCGACGCCCTTGCGGCCGGTGGCGGTCCCCCCATCTACACCCTCTCCCCTGATGATGCCCGCGCCGTGCTTGACAGGGCGCAGTCCGGCGACGTCACGATGCCGGCTGCCGAGATCGAGGAGCACGCCATCCCGGGTGGTCCGGCCGGCCCGGTTTCGGTCACCGTCGTGCGGCCCGTGGGAACCAACGGCAACCTGCCCGCGGTCGTCTACACGCACGGCGGCGGCTGGGTTCTCGGCAACTTCGCCACTCACGAGCGTTTGGTGCGGGACCTGACCATGCAGACCGGAGCGGCGTTCGTCTTCGTCAATTACCCGCCCTCGCCGGAAGCCCGCTATCCGGTCGCGATCGAGCAGGTGTACGCCACGGTGCGGTGGGTCGCCGAGCACGGCGCGGAGCTGGGCCTCGACGGGCGCCGGCTGGCCGTCGCCGGTGACAGCGTTGGCGGCAACATGACCGCCGCGGTGACCCTGCTGGCGAAAGAGCGGGGCGGTCCAGCGCTTCGCTACCAGGCGCTCCTGTACCCGGTCACCAACGCCGCCTTCGATACCGGCACGTACGAGCAGTTCGCGGAGGGGCCATGGCTGACCCGCAAGGCGATGCAATGGTACTGGGATGCCTACACCCCTGACGCCTCGAAGCGGTCCGAGGCGACGGCCTCGCCGCTGCGGGCAACCCTGGAGCGACTGCGCGGGTTGCCGCCTGCACTGGTCATCACCGACGAGGCGGACGTACTGCGCGACGAAGGGGAGGCCTATGGGCGCAAGCTCCGTCAGGCGGGCGTCGATGTGACGACCGTGCGCTACGAGGGTGTGTTCCACGACTTCATGATGCTCAACGCCCTCGCGCAGACGAACGCCACTCGTGATGCCACTGCCCAGACCGCACGGGCATTGAAGACCGCGTTGAGTCGCTAGGCGATCACGGCGACCTCGCAACGGAGGCAAACGATGGCAACGGTCCCGCCACCAGACCGTGGCGGTACCGTGCCGACGAGCGATCCAGAACGTGCGCGGTTTCTGGAAATATTGGCCAGTCATCCTGATTCCATCGTGATGACAGATCCAGAGGACCGCTTGGGGCTGTCTCGGAACCGAGTTGGTCTGAAACGGCAGGGGGATTTGCTAGACTCGGGTCCTGGTGGCATGTTCTGATCTGTGGGGAGTACCCGGACGATGATCGCCGGGCGACACGAGGGAGACACCGATGGCGAGCGAGACAGCGACCGTACGGAGCGAGTTGGCGGTCTACGGGGACCGGCTGGGGCGGTTGCAAGCGGAGATGGACCAGACCGGGATCGACGTCACCCTGGTCGGGCCGTCGTCCGACTTCCGCTACCTGACCGGCTTCGACGCGCACCTGAGCGAGCGCATGACGCTCCTGATCGTGCCGCGGTCCGGGCCGGTCAGCGTCGTCGTGCCGATGCTGGAGGCGCCGCTGATCCTGTCCCGCAGCGAGCTATTCGACATCTCGGCCTGGACGGAGACCGAGGCGCCGTGGGACCGGGCCGCCTCGCTGATGGAGCTCCGGGACGGCGGACGTGGCACGACGATCGCCGTCAGCGATCAGCTCTGGAGCATCTTCCTGCTCCGGCTCCAGACGTCGATCCCGAAGGCCAGCTGGGTCTCGGCCACGCCGGCGATGCGGCCCCTCCGGATGCACAAGGACGAGCGCGAGCGCGAGCTGCTCCGTGAGGTCAGCCGGCGGACCGACGAGGCGTGGGAGGAGTTCATCGCCAGTGACCGGATCGCCGGGCTGACGGAGCAGCAGGCGATGACGCTGCTGCGCGACCGGACGGCCGCCCGGGACCTGGCGATCCACGGCGGGATCTGTGCCAGCGGCCCGAACTCGGCCTCGCCGCACCACCACACCAGCGGCCGCGTCATTCAGCCGGGCGACTCCGTCATCTTCGACTGGGGCGGCACGCTCGAGGGCTACCACTCCGACGTGACCCGGACCGTCCACATCGGCCCACCGTCGGACGAGTACCGGACGGTCTACGACACCGTCAGGGCGGCCAACCAGGCGGCCTACGAGGCGGTCCGGCCGGGCGTCGCGTGCCAGGAGATCGACCGGGCGGCGCGGGACGTGATCACCGCCGCCGGCTACGGCGAGGCCTTCATCCACCGTGTCGGCCACGGCCTCGGGCTGGACATCCACGAGGAGCCATACATGGTCGGCGGCAACGAGCTGCCGCTCGCGGCCGGGATGGTCTTCAGCGACGAGCCGGGGATCTACCTCGACGGCCGCTTCGGCGTCCGGATCGAGGACACCGTCATCTGCGTCGAGGACGGCGGCGACCGGATCAACGGCGCGACCCGCGATCTGATCGAGATGGGCTAGGCGACATATCGGGCGGGACTGGACCATGGACCGTTCCCCGGGGAGCAGCCGACGATCCGCTCTGACGGCGACGATCGGTCCTCGTCAGACGTGAGGAGCTCTGGACGGGACAGGTCGGTCGCCAGCTACTGGCCGTACTCGTCGTCGGTAACCTGCGCTCCCCAGTTCGCACTCGTCCCGGCCCCGTCGACTTCGAGCATCGCCATGTGCGCCATGAAGCGATCCGGAGCGGCACCGTGCCAGTGCTCCTCCCCTGGCTCGAAGAACACGCGGTCGCCGGGCCGGATCTCCTCGACCGGGTCGCCGCGACGCTGGCATCGGCCAACCCCTTCGGTGACGAAGATAGTCTGACCGTTGGGATGCGTGTGCCAGGCGGTCCGGGCGCCGGGCGTGAAGTGGACCCAGCTCGCCGACAGACGCGTGCCCTTCGACGGCTCCGCGACGGTATCGACGTAGACCGCTACGGTGAACCAGTCGGAGGGACCGGTCGTGGTCCTGAGCGAGCTCTTTCCGATCCGCATGGATGACTCCTGAGATCGCTCGAGATCGTGACCCCGGACCGCCGGTCGCATGGAACTGCCTCGACTGGCGGTCAGCGCACGACGCGCCCGGCTGCGAGAACGTCGCGTTGCCCGTGAAGCGGAGACGGACATCTCCCGTCATCCCATCGGCCACCGTCTCATCGACCGACGGACCGGGGTGACCTGACGCTCGCGGGCGATGCCATGCCCACGGCCGCACCTGCGCACGTCCGTGACCTCCATGATGGTGCGGATCGAGGCAACGTCGAGCGAGGTTGGTCGCGGTGACAGGAAACGCGGCCGAAGCGATCGCTTCAGCCAACCCAGGGCGGTGTCCTGAGGGAGGTGCTGACGCGACCGCGGCGAACCAGATCCAGCCGGTCGGCCCGAACCGGGCACCAGACATAGCCCCGTGACCGGTGCCCATGACACCCGCCCCGGTCAGCCACTATTCTGCTGAGGTTCGCGTCAGAGCCCCATCGGCGGCCGACCGCCCTGACGAGGTCGGGGGCAATCGGTTGTCCCGCGATGGTGGTTCCGAAATTTGCTCTCAATCCGGAGGCAAGTGGTCATGTGCAGGAACATCCGGACGCTCTACAATTTCGAGCCGCCCGCCACCGACGACGAGATCCAGGCGGCGGCGCTCCAGTTCGTCCGCAAGATCAGCGGCTTCAATCAGCCCTCGAAGGTCAACCAGGCCGCGTTCGATGAGGCTGTGGCCCGCGTAGCCCGTGTTGCGGCGGAGCTACTCGCGTCGCTCGATACGTCCGCCGCGCCGAAGAACCGCGAGGAAGAGGCCGCCCGGGCCAGAGCGCGGGCGGCCCAGCGGTTCGCCTGACCGCTGCGTGGATCACACCGCGCCGGCCGGTTCCAGAGGAGCTGACTGGGAGGATCCCCGTGCCGGCGTTCCGATTCCGGTCAACCGGTCGGCCGCCTCCCAGAGCTCATCCTCATGGGCGGGGCTGTAGGACTCTGGCGATGACGATTCGACCCGCGTGCGGTTGATGTAGGCGCCACTCTCGCCAGAGGTGGGGCTGATCGCCGCGGCGGCGAGGTTGGCGCCGGCAACCTCCGGCCGGACGGCGACCGGGGTGAATGCGAGCCCGCGCATGATCGTCCGCCATGCGAACCGGGCGACTGGCCCCCGGTCACGCGCGAGGCCGGTTCCGGGGACCAGACCGGGATTGTAGGAGTAGACGGTGACGCCCATCGGGAGCCGTCCCGCGAGTGCATGAACCAGGTAGATGACGCCGAGCTTGCTGGTCGAATAGGCCATCCGGCCCGCGTTCGCGGTTTCGGCGTTCGCGAACGCCCCCGGTCTGGCGAGCCGCTCGGGGTCGCTCCAGTGTGGGGCCGGGACCATGCCGCCAGTGTGCGCGAAGTCCCCGAAGTGCGTGTCACCGGTGGTCACGACGATCCTGGCGGACGGGGCGAAGCGGTCCTCGAGTTCGCGGATGAGCAGGTGATTGGCGAGCACGTTGATCGCGAACGTGGGTTCGAAGCCGTCGATCGTACGCTGTGTCGCGTTCGTGAATTGCCGGCCGGCGTTCCCCACGAAGCCATGCAGTGGGGGAAGCGCGCCGCTGTCCAGTTGCGTCTTCAGAGTCGTGGCGGCGGCTCGAACGCTGTCCATCGAAGCCGGTTCCGCCCGCACGGTGCTCACATTGGGGTTGCCGCTGGCGGAGTACAGATCGCCAGTGACGGCCTCACCGTCATCGCCCCGGAGGATCACGGCAAGATGCAGGTCTGGCGCATCCTCGAGCATCTGGATCGCCGCGAACCGTCCGAGTCCGCGGGTTACGCCCGTCATCACGATGGTTCTGGTCGCTGTGGTCATCGATCACTCCCTGGTATCTGGTTCAAATAGGTACCAAGTACCAGATCATACCGAGTTCGTCATGTATAGTGGACGTATGGGAGATCGACTGCCGTTGCGCGAACGAAAGCAGCTTCAGGCACGCGAACGCATCCTCCGGGCGGCGGATGAACTCTTTCGCGAGCGGGGGTTCGAGGCGGTGTCGGTCACGGATATCGTCGATCAGGCCGAGGTCGGGCGCACCTCGTTCTTCCGCTACTTCGGCGACAAGCAGGAGGTCGTCTTCGCGCATGAGCAGGCGATGCTGGAGACGATTGGACGGGTCCACCGCCAGCGCCCCGAACCGAAGCCGGCGAGTCTCGCCGAGGCTATCGCCCAGCTCCGCGACATCGTCGTCGCGCTCTGTGCCCAGGTCACCGAGGACGTCGAGAGTTACGTCAGCCACTACGAGCTCGTGGATGGGTACCCTGAGCTGCGAGCGCGGGACGCCCTGAAGCTCCAGCGCCAGGCAGGTCTTCTGGCGGACATCCTGATCGAGCGGGGAGCCGACCGATCGATGGCGGTGCTGGCTTCACAGATCGCGCTCGCCTGCTACCAGGCGGCCCGGTTATCCGCCATCCAGGACCCGCGGACGCTGGTTGCCGACACCGAAGCGGCGTTCGATCAGGTAGTGCGCCTTGGACAGCATGGGTAGCGCAGCGCGTCGACTGTCCTGAGGAGGTCGAAGTCGGCTTCGGGGGCCGAGCGGCGGCATCGCCTGACCCGGGGCCAGTCATCGCCCCCAAGGGGCAATGGCCGGTGCGACGTTCGGTCTCGCTAGCGAAGCGAGAGCGCCGCGCCTCCAAATGGGCCGCAGCGGCACTCGTTCTCCCCTCCCCATCCGTCTGGTCGGGCGGGTCCGGCATCGCCGGATCAGCCGACCGGACGAGATGGCCCCCGGGGGAGGGGTCTGCTCGCGACCGACCAGCACCGCTACTACCCGAACGTGAGCGGGATGGCGTGATCGGCGTTGAGGTCCGGGCCGTGGCCCAGGGTCGGGATCGTGAGGTGGAAGGTCGTGCCCAGTCCCTCGCCGTCGCTCTCAGCCCAGATCTGCCCGCCATGGCGCTCGATCAGCCCCCGGCAGATGTAGAGGCCGAGCCCAAGACCCGGGAGTTCGTGCTTCAGGGCGTTCGCGGCCCGCTCGAACGGTTCGAAGATGCCCCGCTGGCCGCCCGGCGGCAGACCGATGCCGAAGTCCTGGACCGACAGCCGGATCTGCTGGTCCAGAACGCACAGATCGAGAACGATCCGGTCGCTGTCCGGTGAGTACTTGGCTGCGTTCTCCAGCAGGTTGGTCAGGACTTGATCCATCCTGTCCGAATCGGCCCGCACGAGGTAATTACCCGGCGCGACGGTCACGTCGATCCGGTGCGTATCGACGGCCGACTCCTCGAAGCGCTGGATGACCGAGCGAACCTTGGCGGCGAAGTCGATCTCGCCGGGACGGAGCGGCAACTGGCCGAGCCGGATCCGGGAGACGTCGAGCAGGTCGCTCGTTAGCACCGTGAGACGGTCGGTCGAGCTGTCGATGGTCTCCAGGGATCGCTTGAGTCGTTCGACCGGCACCTCGCCCTTGCGCTGGGCCCGGAGCAGCATCTGGGCGTACCCCTTTATGCTGGACACCGGGGTCCTGAGCTCGTGGGCGGCGATCGACAGGAACTGGTCCCGGGCCCGGACCGCCAGCTTCGCCTCCCGGTACAGAAGCGCGTTGTCGATCGCCATCGCGGTCCGGCGGGCGAGTTCCTCCATCAGGTCGAGATCGGCCGACTCCAGGGTGCGGCCGGAATGACTCGTCGTCCCGATCGTCAGCGCCCCGAGGATGCGCCGGCGGGCGATCAGCGGGACGCTCAGATACGACAGGAGCTCGGCCCCGGTCTGACGGTGGAGTGCAATGGCGTCGCGGGTCAGCGAAGGCAGATTCGTATCGGCGACTGTCGGAATGTATTGTGACTGACCGGTCCGGGTCGCGAGCGCGGCTCCGTGAAGATCGTCCCGCTGGACGGTCCAGTCTCTCAGCAGGGCGGAGCGGACCTCGTCGTCGAGGCCGGAAAAGCTCGATGCGATGCGATCGGTATGACTGTCCTCAGGGACGAGATCGACCAGGAACAGGTCGGCGATCAGGGGGACGGCCAGGTGCGTGGCGCCAGTGAGCGCGGACTGGTAGTCCAGTGAGACACCGAGTTGCTCGCTGACGCGGGCGAGGAAGTTCGTCCGGTCCTCTGCGACTTTTCGGACGGTGACATCGGTCTGGATCCCGACGAAGTGCGTGAGTCGTCCGTCCGGCGCGAAGACCGGTGCGATCAGCAGTTCGTTCCAGAACGGCGTCCCGTCCCGGCGCTGGTTGAGGATCACGACGTTCGTCTCTCGCCGGGCGGCGATGCCAGCGCGGATCTCGTCGATCATCGCCGGGTCGGTTCGCGAGGACTGGAGGAACCGGCAGTTGTGGCCCATCACGTCGGCTCCCTTGTGGCCGGTGATGCGCTCGAAAGCCGAATTGACGTCGATGATCGGGTTGTCCGCCCGGGCGGCGTCGGTGATGATGATGCCTGTCCCGGCTGACTGGAACGCGCGCTCTCGCAGCCGGAGCAGGCTCATCACGCTGAGTGCGGTCAGGTCGCCCTGGCTGGACGGGTGGTCAAGAGACGTCATGCCTTCTGTGAACTTCCTTGACTCCCAACGGCGGGCAGATGGTGTGCGAACCGGTCTGGAACGACGGGCGGGACAGCGACTGGCGTGTCGTCCGCTTCCACGCGCTCGCACGAACCGATCCCCGCTGCTCCACTTCGCTCCCTTGAGCGGACCGACGCTACTCCGGACGGTTGGACGGCGGCCGGAACGGAGCATGGACGTCATCGTCGGGATTCGTCTCGATCACGCCGTCCGTCTCCCTGTCCTTTGAGTTCTCCGCCATGAGAGAACCGGCCGGGTCGATCCAGCTGGTCCCGGAGACCGTGATGTCCTCGGACTCCGGCTCCCCGGGTTCGGTCTCGCCCGTCCCGGTCCTGGTCCCGATCGTCTGGTCGACGTCGTTGGGCGGGACCGTTGCGAAGGGCTCGGAGGTTCGTCCGCGACCGACCGATGGGCTGCTCGCCGTCAGGTAGTCCCCGGTCGAGGTCGCTTGCGGTGGTGTCGCGGCGGGTTCGGGATCGGAGGTTTCTGGTGCCATAACCGGCGTCTGGGCAACCGGGCGCTCGGCGGGCCGGGCGGGTGGCTCGGGCGGGCTGGCCATCGTCGGGTGAAACGCCGGGGTCGATCGCTGAACCGGTTCGTGCGTTTCCCAGAGACGTGCGGTCGACGGGGCCGGTCGGCCGGCGGGGTCGTCCCACGGGGAGTGGTTCGTCTCATGGTCGGTCCACGGGCCGCCATCCTCGTAGCCCCACTCGGGACTGCCGGGTTGCGGGGTCGGCTCATCGGCCAGGATCCGGGCGGCGGCGGGACCGAGCGGTCCGAAGACACCGGTCTCGTAACCCCGCCGCTGCTCGCTCCGCAGCTCCGCCCCCTCGCCCGCGTCGAAGACGCCCGCGCCGTAGGGTTCGGGCTCGGGTACGGGAACCTGCGCCATCCGGGGCGCGTCCTGCGCGTTCGGTCGGGCCGGACCGGGCCGTTGGAGCGGCTGCCGCTGGCCGGGCGCCAGTGGCGTCTCCCGCTCGACCGGCTGCTCGAACTCCGGGTCGTCGAACGCAGCAGACCCGGCCTGGAATGCCTCCGGCGCCGCACCCTGGCCGCCCTGGAATCGGTCATCAGCCGGATCGGGCTCGCCTTGATCGTCGTCGGCCGGCTCGGTGAAGATCGGCGCGTCGGAGACGTCCATCACGACGGCGAGCCACTCGGCCGCCTCACGGGTCCACTCCGGGACGACGTCGAACAGGGCGTGGCCGGCGTCGTCGAACCAGACGAGGGTCGCCTGCTCCCCGAGGGCCGCCGCCAGGCGACTGGCCTCCGGTGGCGGGACGACGAGGTCCTTGCCCGCTCCGAAGACGAGGACCTGCGCCTGGGTCTCGGCCAGCGTGGCCGGCATGTCGAGCCCGAGGACGAACTCGGCCAGTTGATCGTAGCCGCTGAACAGCGGGACCATCTGGGCCAGCGACACCTGGCTGGAGGCGCCCAGCCAGCGGGCCGGCTCGAAGATGGGGGTAACGGCGACGACGGCCGAGACGCGCCGCTCGCCGGCCGCGGCCCGGAACGCCATCGTGCCGCCGAGACTGATGCCGACCAGCGAGACCTTGGTCGGGTCCAGTCCGGGGTCGGATTCGGCCAGCTCGAAGATGCCGTCCATGATGTCGTCGTTGTCGAGGGAGACCGTCCCGAGCGTATTCCCTTCGCCGAAGCCTGGCGTATCGAGGGCCAGCACGGCGATCCCCTGGGCGAGGAACTCGTCGGACCAGAGGATTAGCTCTTCGCGGCTCGTCGTCGCGCCGTTGAGCAGGACCGCCAGCGGCCGCCGGCCGGTGGCCCAGGACGGCACGGTCAGATAGCCGGGCATGGTCTTCGAGCGCCACCGGACGTTGACCCGGCGTGTCTCCGGCATGAGCAGCCCGAGCGACTGGCCGAACAGCGTCGTCGCGGCGCTGCGGGACGTTCGGGCCAGCCGGTCGTCACCGAAGGCGAAGAACGAGGCGACGTGGTAGCAGAGGGCGGCGAGCTGGCGGGAGCGGGCGGCCTCGAACGGTGTCATGTCGCCGCCGCGCCGCGTCTCGCCGAGGAAGCGCTGCGCGGTCCCCGTCCAGGCTTCGGCCCAGTCGTCCAGCGACCGGACCTGCCTGAGGGTCTCATCGACCTCGGTCGGGGGCAGGCCCATCGCCTCGAAGCGGGCCCGGGTGGATGCCGGGAGGACGCGACTCGTGCCGAATCGCAGCAGGCGGTTGGTTCGGGGAATCGTCAGCCGGCGGGCGAAGCGCCACGCGTAGCCGGACATGCCCCAGACAGGCGGGCGGACGCCATCGCCGTGGCCGGACGATCGCCGCGACGGGCGGGCGGGGTCGCTGAAGACGGCGGCTCGCGGGTCATCGTCCCGGAGTGGCTCGGCGAAATCGGAGCCGTCCTCCAGATCGTCTGCCCGCGCCTGATCCGGCTCGGCCCGGTACCACTCCCCGTCGGCCGGAGCGGGTTCCGCGCCGCCGTCGATCGTTGGTGGCGCGGGCCAGTTTCCGGACGGATCGTCGCCGGATGGATCACCATCGGCGCGGCGGGCGGGCTCGTCGTCCTCAGGGGAGACGTCATAGGCGAGGTCGTCGTCGGCGATTGGCCGCGGGTTTGGCTCGTAGGTCGACCAGGCCGGCTGGCTCGTGGGTGGCTCGAACCGGTTCTCCGGTACGGCTCCGTAGGTCTGCCGGGCGTATGGCTCTTCACGACGCGGTGGGGGCGGCGCGTTCCGGCCGCCCGACCCCCGCCCACGGGGAGCGGCGGGCTGCCAGTCCGCCTCGGCCGGCTCGGTGTCGGGCCAGGCGAGGTCGTCCGATGGGGAGATGGTTCCATAGCGCGGCCGGGGCGGCGGGTCCGCCGGTGGGTAGTCTCCGGGGCGGTCGTCGCGTGAACGGCCGAACCCGGAGCGGTCCATACGCGGCGCCGGGTTGCGGGCCGGTCGGTCCTGATCTC
>JAABUS010007520.1_pt1 | contig 12447 bp, 8 predicted proteins | sample 5560161 | NCBI WGS metagenome assembly JAABUS01 (sample SAMN10711885, study PRJNA513376) | rock metagenome | isolation source: Antarctica rocks | place: Antarctica: Victoria Land, Trio Nunatak nord | collected 2016-01-04 | reverse complement strand
TTTTAGCGATTAGTATCGGAAAGTGTTGATGGATTTGGATAACGGAATAAACTTTAATTTACATTTAGGATCCAAACCCCGGCCTGAAAGCAAATGCTTAAATTAGACCAATTACGAAAAAGATACTCATAACAATGTTTATACAACCTAAGCAACTTTCCCAAACTTGTAAAAAAACAAATGAGCTACCAGAAGCGCCGATCTTATTGTAATTAGACAATTGCAATAGCTTTGGTTCGAGAATCTTGTTCGGGCAGGCGACAGGACTCGAACCAAAAATGTGCTTTATCATACTGAAAATGAAATATTGTAAGTTTAGGCTAAAAACAAAAACGGACATTCTAAATCAGTATGACCGTTTTTAACTTTCGGTAGCCCCAGCAGGACTATTATCGAACCGCCTAATGAGCGATTTACAGATTTTTGCCACAATTTAAATAGCGGTTCGTGCCCAGCCTGGGGAGCAAATGCCATCAAATTCAAATTTGATGGCATTTTTTATGAATCAAGAATTTTTAAAGACCTGAAAAGTTAACTTTTTATAAAAATCGTAAAATAACTGCTTAAAATGGTTCGAGGCCAGCATGTTTATCCCAACTGGACAACTTATGCACCAATTTCTTGACCATATGCAACTTCTAGCTAACTTGCTAAAGGATTTTGACGAACCCTATTAGACATAATGCGCACCAAACCATTTTATGCCTTTGGCATTTGAATTCGGAAAATTATGAATGTTAGAAGATTTTATCTTTGGTCGTTTGAGGCTTTTTCAACACTTTCCGATAACTAATATTTTATTAATTCATATAAATAACACAAACGCTAATCCCATTACATGAGAACTGACTCCAATTGCCCTAAAAGAGCGATACGAATATTTTTCCTGGTTTATAGTCTGGCACTGTCCGGCTGGGCACCCATGCATTTTTTTTTATAATTTGCGTCAGTTTTAATTCATAGTCTGTATATCCAATTTTATTAATGGACAATAATGAGCTGGCCACTAAGCCACACTACCCCATATTAGACGGCCTTCGTGGTGTCGCAGCCATAATCGTTGTAACATTTCACCTAACCGAGCCATTATCAACCGGTCATTTAGATAATCTTGTCAATCATGGTTACCTGGCTGTCGACCTTTTCTTTTTATTATCAGGTTTCGTGATCGGCTATGCTTATGACGACCGCTGGCATAAAATGACCATGGGTAGTTTTTTCAAACGCCGTATCGAACGTCTTCAACCAATGGTGGTTTTGGGGATGACCCTCGGCGCTATCGGATTCTATTTTACGGATTCTACGCTATGGCCGCTCATTCATACTATTCCTGTCTGGAAGATGCTGCTGGTGATGCTGATCGGTTATACTATCCTGCCCGTACCATTATCGCTTGATATACGTGGCTGGGAAGAGATGCACCCCCTGAATAGCGTGGGATGGTCATTGTTCTTTGAATACATTGCCAACATTCTTTATGCTATCTGGATCAGGAAATTTTCCAAAACGGCATTAAGTATCTTAGTAGTCATCGCTGCTATCGCACTCGCACACCTGGCAATCACAAAAGGCGACGTCGGTGGTGGCTGGACACTGAACTTAGAACAGGTACGAGTTGGGCTAACCCGTACCATGTACCCTTTCTTTGCCGGTCTGTTACTTTCACGTGTAGCGAAGCCGACCCGAATTAAAAATGCCTTTTTATGGTGCAGCCTTTTGGTGGCTATCGTACTTTATATGCCGCGCATTGGCGGCGCTGAACATCTTTGGATGAACGGGATCTATGAATCTGTTTGCATTATCATCGTTTTCCCGCTTATAGTATACCTTGGCGCCAGCGGCGTGATACAAACTCAAAGAGAGAATAGGATATGCAAATTCTTAGGTGATATATCCTATCCGCTTTACATGGTACATTACCCGCTGGTCTATTTTTACGTTGCCTGGATCAGCAATCATAAAGGCGTAACGATCGTGCAGGCTTGGCCCTATGCGTTACTCATTTTAACAGGCAGTATTATTTTGGCCTATGGCGCATTGAAATGGTATGATGAACCGGTTCGCAAATGGTTGCGGAAAAAGCTTGCGTAAGATCGGAATATGGTCGATATGGTTGCTAAAAAGTAACTGTTGGTAAAATCAAAAGCGTTGACAAAAAGGGAATTATTAGTTAGATGTATCCCGAAAAATTGACTTTTGATGGCGAGTTACTTCGAACTACTCACCTGAATGAAGCAATGCGCGTTTTTAATAGCGTGAAAACCGTTTTAGGGGCAAAAAAGGACAAATCTGCTAAAAACGCTGATTTGTCCCGTATGGTAGCCCCAACAGGACTAAACTCGAACCGCTTGGTAGAAGATTTACGCGTTTTCGCAGCAATCTAGTTCCGGTTCAAGCCGACTCTGGGAGCAAAGCTATGCACCCACGAGATCTTTAATCTTGTTTCAATTTGCACGATCTGTACTCACATCGCGTTAGGTAGTTTAAAAGAAATAAATTATTCCTAACAGAATTTACTGCGGATTTTATGTATTATGTAACCTTAAATGACAACTCCTCAATATTTATTTTTAGGAAATAACAGGCTGGTAAAACAAATTAGCGGAACAACCATTGCGTTGACTATTTATGATGACAATCCTGGGTTTGAAGAGTGGCATCACCATAAAAATAATAGTATAAGCCTACTTTTATCGGGGGCACATACTGAAAATCTGCAGGGCAGGCAACTCAAAAGGGTTCCCGGCGACCTGAAGTTTATCCCGGCCGGGGTAGTACATTGCTGTGAAAAGTATATGTTCGGCACCCGCAAAATCAATCTCGACCTGAACGAACACGCCGTGTCGGAAATGAATATATCGGAAGAACAGTTATCCACCCTTTCAGGTAATTCCCTTACCTCAAAATTTACCCTGCTAAAATTATACCGCGAGCTTGCGGATAATGACAGCCATGCCACTGCCTCGTCAGAACTTTTGTTATATGAGCTTTTTCATCCTGCAATTTCTTTAAAGCGCAAAAGCGGACATACAGCTCCATTATGGGTCATACAGCTAATTGATCTATTAAACGATGAGTGGAACAGCACTTTTCATTTAAGTGACCTGGCAGACCGGCTTGGTGTTCACTCGGTAACCATTTCCCGTTATTTCCCGCTGTATTTTTCTTCCACGTTAGGAAGCTATATCTTACAAATCAAAATAAATAAAGCCTTGGCTTTGATAAAAGGAAGTACAATGCCCTTAACAGAGATTGCCTATGTATGCGGTTTTGCAGACCAGGCGCATTTTACCCGCACATTTAAAGCCTTGACCGGGTATTTGCCGAAGCAATTCCGGAACGTTTAAATCGGATTGAGGCTAATCTCATTCAATTTTCGGCATAAACAATCTGTTATCATTGTCTGAAACATTCTACCATGTATTATAATCTATCTAATAAGAATATTTATATCGTTGCCTTTACATTGCTTTTGGCGTGTATTTCCGTAACCGTTACAGCCCAGCAGTATGACCCATTTGATGGAAAGTCTGCAGATTTTCATGTCAGGCTTAGCCGCTATTTTAAGAGTCCCGAAACGGAAAAAGCAAGCCGTGTGTTGTTGTTGGACAGTATTAATGCCTTTAAAAGCGATAGTTTATGGAACCTTAAAAATCTCCGTTCACATCTCGATACCTATGAATCACTACTCGTTTCCATCGAGAGGCACGATCAATATTTCCGTTTACGAACTTATATCAATAATAAAGACAGTTTAGCTAAAAGGGATCATAATGCAGTAAATGAAGCAGAAGGCACTCTTAAGGGAGTAACGGGACGCTCACTATTACAACCCACTTTCTTGTCTGTGACAGATGCCCAACTCGAACAATATGATTTAAAAAAGTACAAGTTCTTATTGGTAACGGCCAAACAAGAAGCTGTGCATAACCTGTCCGACCATGACGAGCAATTGATCAGCAAAATTTCTGATGATATGATCGATCATTTGACCGATCGCTACGACCTTATGATGGACAATATTAAAGGGGACAGTATTACCATCGGACACAAAAATTACTCACCTGTCGATGTGTGGTCGGGTATTTTAACAAATCCTGACAGTGCATTAAGAAGGAAAGTAAGTATTGCCTATTATAAGGCTTATGATGATCATGCCGAAGTATTGGCCAGCCACCCTGATCGACATCACACGCCAGAAAAACACATTAGCCAAATTAAGGGGTTTTACAGATACACCCGAAAGGGCTTATGCCAGGAGATTACAGTTATCCGAAGAAAGCGTAAAACAAATGCTGCAAAAGATGACCCGGCATACGGATATATTAAAAGACTACCAGCAGTTGCAGGCCGATTATATTAAACGTTTAACCGGGTTGACAACCGTTAATAGCTGGGACACCTCTTTATCAGATGGCTTTAAGTGGCAGCCGGTATCCTTTACCCAAACACGCAGCCTGATCCTGAATGCACTTGCACTGCTAGGCAAAACATATACAGATCATTTTTCATTTTTGCTCGACCCCGCCAACGGAGAAATGGATATTGCCGCCGGACCAAACCGGCTTACCGAGAATACGTCTATCGGTTTTATTGGTGTGCCCGAGAGCGTTTACATGAAAGGATACAATGGTTCCTTAAGCAATATTTCGCACCTGATACATGAAGGGGGGCATGCCGTTCATGAACAATTGATGAGTGATAACCATATAGTCCCATCGTATAAGAATGGGCCAAATATGGTCTATGAGGCCTTTGCCATTTTTAATGAATTATTGTTGCTGGACGCATTGAAGAACAAAGAAAAGACGCCGGAGGGTAAGGCATTTTATGCCATACAATTTTTAAATAAACTAGCATTTGAGATCTATCAATCAGCAGAAGAAGGATCTTTTGAACAGCAGTTGAATGAAGGCGTGGCCAAGGGCACTATAAACAACCGGGAAGATATCGACAACCTATACGCCGTTATCATGAACAAATATGATAGCTATTTTCCAAATGAGCCGCAGCGAAAAAGTGAGTGGATCAGGAAACGACTGGTTTTTGATGACCCGATATATAATGTTAATTACCTATATGCCATTTTGATCAGTTGCAAGCTGTTTCAATTACAACATAATGATCCAGAACATTTTGCTGTAAATTATACGGCCTTACTCAAAAATGGCTTTGACGCGCCTGCGAATGATCTGCTTAAAAAATATATGGGCTTTAGTCTCGACAGCAATTCACTACTAGACGGTGCATTGGAATTGATGAAAAAAAGAACTTTAGAACTGAAAAGTATTTATAGATCTAAATAAAATTGATAATATCTGGCCAGTTTGACGCATAGCTTTTATATTTAACGTCTATTATATGATTTGGGTCTGTTTTTGATATATGTCAATTTAATGACTGTTACGATTACCGTCCCCTAAATGGACAGAATTCGAATCACTTTTTGGAAAACTTAAAAACGATAGCTGCACTTCCCGCTTAAAAGATTGGATTCGAATACCACAGGGTTCTCCTAAACTTAGTGAACTGTGTGCTTCTCGAACCGTTTTATAGATGATTTAAAAAAGTTGACCGCCTTATCACTTTTATAAGAGCGTATAAACTTCCATTAGCTTACTCACCTCCGTTTATGTAACGTGTTTTAAATTGGTTCAATCCTGCTTCAAGCTGCATTGGAAATTGAGGTCATCCTCAACAATTCCTAAACTATTAATCAGATGATTTAAGGAGACTTTCATTTTGCCTACAGTTGAATCCTATATATATTAGAAGACTTTGATTTCAAAAAATAAAATTTCATTTGATGGTTATCTTCTAAGACACTTTAATCTTCATCTTATGGGTAGCTGAACTTTTTAATAAAAAAAGTTGAAGAACAATTCTTACATCATTATCAATCTTTTAAATTGTTAATAAATAAAATTTTTTAGCTAATTTTTTTAGTTTATAATTGCCATTATTTGACAAGTCGATAAAAGAAAAGTGGCAAATCAGTTTGGAGAAAAAATAAGACATCTTCGTGAGGCAAATCATTTATTGCAACGCCAAGTTGCAAGCCTAATGGAAATTGATACACCTATGCTAAGTAAATTGGAACGCGGCGAAAGAAAAGCGAAAAAAGAGCAGGTTTTTCTTTTTGCTAAAATACTTAAAGCAAACAAGGAAGAACTCCTTACAATTTGGTTAGCCGATCAGGTTCTAGAGGTTGTTCAAAATGAAGCTTTAGCATTGCAAGCAATGCATTTAGCTGAAATAGAGGTTAAGTATAATTCAAAGCAAAAAGCCCAGCATCTGCCCAATGTCGTATAAAGTTGCAAAGACTAAAGAAGAAGGATTAGCTCAGCTAACTGAGCTTGTAAAAGCATTTGATAAAGGCGGCAAAGCATTTAAAGCTTCAAGTTATAATGAAACGCAACTAAGAAGTGATTTTATAGATCCACTCCTAATGTCACTCGGTTGGGACGTCGATAATAATGGTGGTAAAACACAATTTCTTCGCGATGTGATTCAAGAGGAATCCATTACTGTCGAAGATGAGACTTCAAAGAAAAACCCTGATTATACATTAAGAATTCAAGGTAATAGAAAGTTTTTTGTAGAAGCTAAAAAACCAGCTGTTGATATTAGTAAATCCTCAAAATCTGCCTTTCAAACTAGGCGCTATGGCTGGAACGCTAAACTAGGCATATCGGTTCTAACTAATTTTGACAAGCTTATTCTTTATGATTGCAGGTATAAACCTGATGCAAAAGATGATGAACGCGTCGCACGAATTCATGTTTTTGATTCTAGCCAGTATCTAACAGCATTTGAAGAAATATACGAGCTAATTTCTTTTTATGGCATAGTTGGCCAAACCTTTGATGACTATTTTTTGGCACAAATTGAACATTGGCGAGAGATATTAGCTCAATCAGCTGTTAAACGAAATCAGCATTTAAGAAGTGAGGATGTTAATTTCTTAATTCAACGTTTGCTTAATAGGATCGTCTTTTTAAGGATTTGTGAAGATCGAACAATAGAAAAAGAGGAAACCTTAAAAAACATTCAAGATTACGATCAGCTAAAGGTCCTTTTTCAACAATCGGATAGAAAATATAATTCCGGTCTTTTCGACTTTATAGAAGATACCTTATCCCTTAATATTGAACTTGACGCAGAAGTTTTAATAGAAATATTCAATGAACTCTATTATCCGCTTAGTCCTTATGATTTTGCAGTAGTTGACCCTACTATTTTAAGTCAGATATACGAGAGATTCCTGGGCAGTCAAGTTGTTCTTGACGAAGGAAGGCAAATGTCTATTGTTTCTGAACCGGAAGTGGTTGCTTCAAATGGTGTTGTTCCAACTCCCAAAATAGTTGTAGAACAAATTGTAAAGGAAACTTTGCTTCCACTAATTGCTGGCAAAACAGCGCAGCAAATAGCTAAACTAAAAATTGCAGATATATGCTGTGGTTCTGGCACCTTCTTAATTTCCGTATTTGATTTTTTGCTAAAAGCAATCATGGCTAAGTTTCAAGAAGAAGAAATAGCTGATCCCCAACTAATTTACGAACAATCAAAGCATACACTGGCTCTGACCCTAAAAGCAAAGCGTACCATACTTGAGCAAAATATTTATGGTGTTGATGTTAATCCTTATGCGGCAGAAGTAACAGAATTTAGCCTTTTACTTAAATTATTAGAAGGAGAAAATGGTGCATCTATTGGTAATTTTATTGGTCAATATCCAGGCAAAATTCTTCCGAAGCTGACAAATAACATTAAGTGTGGGAATTCATTAGTGGATGATAAATTCTTTCAGTTTTTGCCGGAAGCTATTGATGATAATTCATTGTTATATAAAGTTAAGCCGTTCAATTGGTTGGAAGAATATCGATTTTTAGGTACGACTAATGGCTTCGATGCCATTGTCGGAAATCCACCTTATGTTAGAATTCAAAATCTAGTAAAATATGCCCCTGAAGAAGTCAAATATTACCAGAGTGATGTGTCAGGCTATACAGTAGCCAAAACAGATACTATTGATAAATATTATGTTTTTATTCAGCGTGCTATTACTTTACTCAACCCAGCTGGTTATTTAGGCTACATTGTTCCACACAAATTCTTTATTAACAAGGGGGGAAAGGCACTAAGAAAGTTTGTTAAGCAAGCGTGCAGCTTGTCAAAAATCATTCACTTTGGTATTACTCAAGTTTTTCCTGACCGTTCTACTTACACTGCAATTCTTGTATTACAAAAGGAACGGAAAAAAAACTTTGAGTTTAAAAGAATTCAGAAGGTTACACTCAATGCCTTAGGTGCTGCTGAAGGATATGCGCAATATAACCAGGAATATTTTAACGAAGCCCCTTGGATATTCCTTTCCAAAGAAACGGAAGCTGTATTTAATAAAATAAAGACAACTGATACTACACCGCTAAAGTCTTTAACTGAAATATGTGTAGGCTTACAAACAAGCGCGGATAAAATTTATATTTTCCAGCCAGAAGTAGTAACTGAACATACCTATATATTCTACATTAGTGGAATTAAAAGAGAAGTAGAAAAGAATGTATGCCTACCGTGCATATATGATCTTTCCTTTGAATTGTTTGATACCATCCAGCCAAACAAGCAAATGATCTTTCCTTATTTTGTTAAGGAGGGAAAAGCAGAAGTTATTTCAGAAGATTATTTTAGCGAACATTACCCACTTTGCTGGAAATATTTGAATGAACACAAAGAACAACTGGAAAAGAGAAGTATAAACGGAACCAAAGAGCCGAAATTTTATCAATATGGAAGGTCGCAGAGCCTTACTAAATTTCAGAATTCATCAAAATTAATCTGGCCTGTCCTTTCTAAAAAGCCCTCCTACGTTTATGATGAGCTAAAAATCCAATTTACAGGCGGAGGAAATGGCCCATATTACTCATTGGTAAATAACTCTGATTATTCCATCCTTTACTTTTTGGGAATCCTATCACATCCTGTTTTTGAAAGTATGGTTAAAGCTGGCGCAAGTGAATTTAGGGGAGCCTATTACTCTCACGGAAAACAGTTTCTTGAAAACTTACCAATCAAAAATATTGATACAAATAATAAACGTGAATCAGATTTATACAAAGTTATTATCAAGTCTGTCGAAGATCTAATACAGACAAAAGGGCTTTTAAAAGCAGCCTATGGAACTCAAAAATCAGTTCTAGATAGAAAGTTGGCTTTAGTCAACAAACGTTTAGTTGATGCTATCAACGACTTATATAGCATTAGTCAAGAAGAGTACGACGTCGTAACGCTTGATCCAGTGGTTTTAAATGAAATAACCGCTGAAGAAGAATAAATTTTATGGAACTTGTTGTAGAAGAATTAAATGTACAAAAGCTTAGAGGCGGCTACTATTCGCCTCAAAAAATAGCTACGTTCTTTAGTAAGTGGGCGATAAATGAGACAACATTGCGCGTGCTTGAGCCGAGCTGTGGAGATGGAAACTTTATAGAAGCCGTTATACTTAGATTTAAAGAGCTTGGAATTGAAGGAGATGCTCTAAAAGGTAGAATCAAAGGAATAGAACTTATTGAAGAAGAAGCGTTAAAAGCAAAATATAGGGCTAAAGAGTTCGGCCTTAATTCAACAACTATCGTTAATTCAGATTTCTTTCAATATTTAGAACTAAATGGAAATATCAGATATAATGCTGTTTTAGGTAACCCTCCATTTATCAGGTACCAGAACTTTCCAGAAGAACATCGGGATTTAGCTTTCGCAATGATGACAGACTTGGGTTTTCAACCTAACAAGCTTACCAATATCTGGGTTCCTTTTTTAGTTATTTCAGCTTCACTTTTGGAAAAGCAGGGCAAGCTAGGCATGGTAATTCCCGCGGAGCTATTCCAGGTTAAATATGCAGCAGAAACACGGGTTTTTTTATCAAAGTTCTTTGATCGAATTACGATAATAACGTTTAAAAAGCTTGTATTTGATGACATACAGCAGGAGGTCGTTTTATTATTATGCGAAAAAGATGTTACAACTAACAAGGGTATTAGAGTTGTAGAATTAAGTTCTCTTGATGAATTAGAAACCTTAAATATAGCTGCCATTCAAGAATCTGCTGTAAAGTCGATGGAGCACGACACAGAAAAATGGACAAAATATTTTCTGGAAGAAGAGGAAATTCAGTTTCTACGCAAAATTAAATCAGATAAGAAGATCAAATTAGCTGGTGAATTAATGGATGTTAATGTGGGACTTGTTACAGGTAGAAACGAGTTTTTCATGATTAACGAAGAAACAGCTGACAAATGGCAAATCAAGCCATATACAAAAAAAGTTATTGGTCGTTCAAATCATTTCAAAGGCATTATATTTAATGACCAAGATTTTATAGTTAATGCAGAAGCCAATATAGAAGGGTATTTGTTTTTGCCACCTAATGAAGATTTCCAGGATTTACCTAAAGTTTGTCAAGATTATATTTTGTATGGTGAGGAACAAGGATACAATGCCGGTTACAAATGCAGAATAAGAAAGCGCTGGTATATTACTCCCTCACTTTACAGTCCTGATGCTTTTGCCTTGAGGCAAGTCGGCGATTACCCTAAAATAATCTTAAATAAAACCGAAGCATCCTCAACAGACACCATTCACCGGGTTCGTTTTAAAACTAAAATAGCACCAGAGTTAATGGCCTTGTCTTTTTTAAACTCTATGACATTTGCCTTCTCTGAAATAACAGGAAGAAGCTATGGTGGTGGAGTATTGACTTTTGAGCCTACCGAAATAGGAAAGATTCCCTTGCCATTATTAGAAAATGCCTCTATAAATTTTGAAGAGATTGATTCCTTAATCAGGAAGAAAAAAATTACTGAAGTCTTGGATATTACTGATCACGAACTTCTAATCAAACAGCTGGGCTTTACTAAGCAAGAAGTTCAGATGTGCAGAACTATATGGAAAAAGCTCTCTAGCAGAAGGCAAAATCGGAAATAAACCCAACTGAACATATAACTGATTGATAGATGAAAATTAAGAAAATCAAAATCAAAAATTTCAGGCTTCTCAAAGACTTTCAACTCGATTTGGAAGAAGATCTATCATTAGTTATAGGTAAAAACAATTGTGGAAAAACATCATTACTATCTATTCTTGAAAAATTCATTGGCGCGGGTAGGAATAAAAAGGACTTTTATTGTGATGATTTTAATATTGATTTTCAAAAACATTTAAAAAAGCGAGTAGAAGATCCTTCCTTTATTGATGATTCCTTTTTAGGGATATCGTTAAAATTATTTATTGAGTACGGTGCTCAAGACGAATTGTCCAATGTTAGCAAGGTAATAATGGACCTAGATCCAGCAAACACAACCATCGTTTTGGCTTTTGAATACGCTTTAACTAAAGAAGCATTAGCAGAATTTAGAATTGCCTTTAAGGAGTTTGAAAGAGAGCAAACTAATAAAATTGATAATAAAAATTCAAGCAATCCTCCGACTAATGACGAGGAAAAACAAGTAATTGAGGACTTTAAAGCTCAAAAGAAAAAGGTATTATTTTATGACTTTTTTAAAAAAGAACAAAAAACATTTTTCGATTTATTTAAAAAAACGCTCCTTTTTGACCTTGTCACGTCCTTAGAGAAAGATGATGTATATATAAACTTAATTGCTGAAAATATTAACCTTGATAAAATAATCAATTTTAAAGTAATCAATGCCAGGCGCGACGTTTCAAATAAGGATAACGATAAAGCCCTTTCTATACTTTCTTCCAATTATTATGACAAGAGGCAAAGCTTGGATAGGGATTCTGTAGCTATTCAACAATTCAAAGAAACATTAACGGACACTGATGATCAATTAGATATTGTCTATAAGGGATTATTTAAAAATGTTGTCGAAAAGGTAGAAAAGTTTGGTGGTATAAAGAAAGGGGATTCTGTTATTAAAATAATTTCCACGCTTCAACATAGGGAGTTATTAAAGGGTAATACAACAGTGATGTACGACCACAATGACGAGCATTCACTCCCAGAACATTACAACGGATTAGGTTACATGAACCTGATTGGGATGATTTTCGAAATTGAAGTATTACTAACTGATTTTAGAAAGGAAAATAAAGAAAATGAGAATTCAGCAGATATTAACCTCCTTTTTATTGAGGAGCCTGAGGCTCATACTCACCCGCAGATGCAGTATGTTTTTATAAAAAACATAAAAGACATTTTAAGTGGTGCCAGTATAGGAGATGATGGAACAAACGCCTCATTTTCTTTACAGACAATTATAACAACTCACTCCTCTCATATTACTGCGGAAAGTAAATTTAGCGATATTAAGTATTTCAGCAAAACAAATACAAATCATGTTATTGCTAAAAATCTTCAGGATTTGGAAAAAGAATATGCAAACGATGGAGAAATCGAGAATTTCAAGTTTTTAAAGCAATATCTAA
>JAABUS010007519.1_pt1 | contig 12447 bp, 13 predicted proteins | sample 5560161 | NCBI WGS metagenome assembly JAABUS01 (sample SAMN10711885, study PRJNA513376) | rock metagenome | isolation source: Antarctica rocks | place: Antarctica: Victoria Land, Trio Nunatak nord | collected 2016-01-04 | reverse complement strand
TTTGCCGTAATAAGGGAAGAGCGGATGTTTGAGGATAACTATGTTAGAAAATGTGCATAAGGCTTAAAAAAAATAATAAATAAATGCTTTGTCAAGTCATAGAAAACTTGCTGCAAACCGACTGTTGTACTAAACCTTCCGGTAGTTAGGAAGCCTCTTTAAGAATAAAGAGGCTTTGTTTTGCATAAACCAAATTATTTTATATGCAAACAAAACAAACTACCGGTCTGCGTAGTGCATCCAACGATTATGTAACCATTGTAGCACAAGCGAGTGCTAAGATAAGTGGCTTTGACGAGCTCTACAAAGAGATGGAGCGTTCTATTTGTGTCAGTGGCAAAAGCCGGAGTACACTCACCAACTATGGACGACAGCTGGCACATCTTGCCTTGCATTACAACTGTCTTCCTGTTACCCTAGACAAGGATCAGGTGCTGGACTATCTTCATTTTGTAAAATCAAAAGGCACCCCTTCAGCTACATTTTTCAAGTTCACTGTTTATGGAATGCGTTATGCCTGCAAGATGCGGGGGCTTAGCTATCTTCAGTTCAGTTTGCCGCAGATAGATCGTCCCGACAAATTACCGGTGGTGCTCAGCCAGCAGGAAGTACGTGATCTATTAAAAGTCTGTACGCTTTTAAAACGTAAGCATTCTACTGGCAACCGTTTATGGCTGTGGACTGAGGTGTGCGGAGGTACGCCAGATGGCTATTGCTGATGTAGATCTTCAGCGCGGGGATGATGCATGTGAGAAATGGCAAAGGTGGTAAAGACCGTTATGTACCATTAGGCAACATGCTTGTCCGCGGCATTAAAAAATATCTTGAAGCCGAACACCCTCACCGGTGGCTCTTTGAAGGAACCAATGGTGAGTGCCTGTCTCAAAGAGGCACTCAGTGGGCAGTAAGCCAGGCTGTTAAAAAAGCAGGCATCATTAAGGAAGTTTCCACACATACCCTGCGTCACAGTTATGCCACTCACTTACTGGAACAGGGTCTTGATATAGTTACCATCAAAGAACTACTGGGTCATGCGGCGATTGAAACGACGATGATTTATTTGCATATTGCGAAGCCTTCTGCAAAAACTGCTTTTAGCCCTTTGGATAATTTATATAAAAAGAGCTGATGCAGCCATCTTTTCAGGTAGCCGATGTGCTGGAGGCTCATTGGTCCCAGGTACAGCAATCAGGCAGCTATAACAGTTGGCAGTTTCGAACATTGAATGCTGTGAGACGTTGCAGGACCGCCGCTTTGGGCAGCCATGTGGATGGCTGCACCAGTTGCGGCCACTTGCCCATCAGCTATAATAGTTGCCGTAATCGTCACTGTCCCAAGTGTCAGGGCACAGAACGTGAGAAATGGATACAGGCAAGACAGGCGGAGTTGTTGGCTGTTCCATATTTTCATGTAGTCTTTACCTTGCCGGATACATTAAACAGGTTATGTCTTTTTAAACCGGGTATTATTTACACTCTGTTGTTTAAAACAGCCTGGAGCGTTCTAAACAGTTTTGGTCATGATTCAAAATGGCTTGGTGCGCAAACCGGTATGATCAGCATCCTGCATACCTGGGGACAAACGATGACCCTTCATCCTCATCTGCATTGTATTGTACCAGGAGGCGGATTGACAAAACAAGGCAAATGGAAGCTGGCCAAAAGCAAAGGCAAATACCTGTTTAATGTTAAGGCGATGAGCACTGTTTTTCGTGGCCGGTTCATAGCAGGGCTCAAAGAACAATTACCAAAAGAACTTAGCCGGGAACTACTTTCAAAGTTGTATCACCACAAGTGGGTGGTCTACGCCAAACGTCCATTTACCGGACCTGAAAGCGTAGTGGAATACCTGGGTCGTTATACGCATAAAATTGCTATCAGCAATCACCGGATCATTAATCATGAAAAGGGCAGGGTAACATTTAGTTACAAGGATTACAAGCAGGGGAGTGTAAAAAAAGAAATGACCCTGGATGCGCTGGAATTTATCCGTCGTTTTTCCATGCATATACTGCCAAAAAATTTTGTGAGAATAAGACATTATGGAATCTTGAGCAGCGGTACCAAACAGCAAAGTGCGACGCTGATAAAAGAGCAGCTACCGGAAAAAGAAATCGGATTAGGTGCCGGTGTTTATAAAACTACACCTGTTGGCTATAATCCGAAACAGTGTCCATGCTGCAAAAAGGAAACAATGGAAACTGTCATGCGCTTTAACCGCCGGGGGCCACCTGCTGACTGGAAAGAAATGGCAACAAATTTATTGGCATGCATTGCTACCGCCAATGCAACAGTTGCATAAAAAATCTACTGTATCATGCGGTAAGAGATTATCATGTTTATTAAACAACAAAACCACCAATAAAGGCCACAGCAGGGTCTATTTATATGTCAACGACTTACTTTAATGACCGTATGATACAAAAACGTTCAAAACATACCAACCCGCAATACCTGCCATTCCTCTGTTACCCAATGCTTTTTAGAAAAGCAAAAACGCAATCTCCATAATTACAGTCCAGGTTTACTACCGTGCGGTTCCGTACAACATCGGCTTCATCGTTGGTGCTACGCACCCGACGAAGCCTTGTTTGTTAGCAGCAGTTTTTTGATTTTAGTATCATCTTAAAAAATTATTCTTCTATGCACTTACAAAAACTGTCAAGGAATATATTCCGCCTTGACAATTACCATAGTATTTGGTGCAGAGCCGTTCATAGATTTAAGTCCCAATGGCAATACTTTTTTTGGCTCGACTATTACCACTTTTGTCTCTTTATATCCTTTGCTGACAGTTGATGTCCCCCCAAGTTCCAACGTAACTTGAATACGCCTATTTGCGTTATTCGATAAATACCAGTTTTCAATTCTGTATCCGCCTGTTCCAGAAACTTGAGTATATAATTTTAAATATGTCTTAGCTTCTGGTTGTTGGGCTTTAGATATCAAAGCAACCAACACAAAAAATAAAAGCATTAGTCTTTTCATTTCCGTATTTTTTAAAGTTTTAAAGAATATTTGTATCAGTTTCTTGAAAGAGATTTAGGATGGCTTGCTATAAGGCTTTGCTTTAATCATCACTTTAAGAACATTTACCTGCAAGAAACCGCCATTCTCTCCATAGATTTTATCAACCTCCCACTCCACAAAGTCAGTAGTCATAGTTTCTTTCGCAGCAGTGATAGCTTGTATCAAAGCCTCATGGAAGTTTCCGTTTGAACTTTCTCCTTTAAATTGTTGTTCGGGCATTTTATTTTATTTTAAGTGTGATAGAATTTAGGGTTATAAAATTACCGCTAACGATTAACGGATTTGGGCAGATGGGGCGGATTGTTCCGTCCCATGATAACCACTGCTGAATGTATGATTAAAAGTTCATTGATAATTCTAATGCCCGGCTTTATTCCTCCGCTTGAACAGATGCCGAATCTTGCACATAGCTCATCATATTTATTGCGTCCTTTAGATTTGTATTTAATAACAATTTAAAGATTAGTACTATTACTACTTTTCTTTTTTTGTTACTTTTTTTCTTTTACAATCCACAATTTTGTGTGAATAAACTTGAACCATCGGCAGTGGCGCATTAATCTTTCGTCAGGGTTAACTACCCATGGGCGGATACAATCCACTGCCGTTTTTTCCCTTGGTGACCATATAACAATTAGGGCTCAATACCCATTATTAAGGACTAGGATCGATGGGGCAAAAATGGTTAGATTAATAACAAAATTAAAAATAAAAGCAATGAGTAGCAACACACAGTTTTTTATCGGCATTGATGTTTCTAAACCTTATTTTGACGCATCGCTCTTAAGGGTTGTTAATCACCTGAAACAAGAGAGTATCAGTCAGAAATTCGATAATACTGCTGATGGAATAAAGACCTTTAGTAATTGGTTAAAGATTAATAAGGTTCCCTTTAATATAAACACTCTGTTAGTGATCGAGAACACCGGTATTTATCACCGCTTACTCTGGTCATATTGCAGCAGTAAAAAGCTATCGATACATATTGGTAATGCAGCACATATAAAGTGGAGCTTTGGAATTGCCAGGGGTAAAAACGATAAGATTGACAGTATAAGGCTGTGTCAATATGCTTTCAAGCAATCAGATACCCTCAAAGCCGCACCTGTATTAAATCCGGCTTTAATGCAGTTAAAAGACCTTATGACTGCAAGAACAAAATTACTGTCTCAAATCAATAGCATTAAAGTTTACATAAAGGAACTTAGGAATGTCAGTGATACTGGTGTTCAAAAGACCCTGGAACTGGCATATGAGCAAGCTCTGGATGGAATGGCAGCTTCTATAAAAAATTTAGAAGCAGAGATCCGCAGTATCATAATTAAATACAGTGATCTTAAGAACAATTATGATTTACTAATTACAGTACCAGGCATTGGTCATTTAACAGCTGTTTATTTAATATGCTGCACCAATAATTTCGCTGGTAAAATAAGTGGTAAGCAACTTGCCTGTTATGGCGGAGTCGTACCATTTGAACATAGCAGCGGCATAAGTGTAAAAGGGAAAAATAAAGTACACCCAATGGCCAATAAAGATCTCAAGAAAGCACTACACCTATGTGCGCTGACAGCTATACAATACTATCCAGAATTTAGGCAGTACTACGACCGCAAAAAAGCCGAAGGAAAACACAGCATGAGCGTATTAAATGCTATCAGGAACAAAATAGTATTAAGAGCAGCAGCCGTTGTCAATAACCAAAAAGCATATGTGGATAACACCAAGCAAGCAGCATGAAATTGTAAGAAAAAACATTTGCAGAAGTCATAACAATCCGCCCCATTTGCCCAAAACCGGATGTTACCGGCAGCGCATCCGCGTTAGGAAACTTTCCTCACTTGAAGCGAAACACTGTGCAAGTAAAGAAACTTCGCTTATTAGGAAACTAAACACTTTGATCAAAGCCCTTGCAAAAAATGAATTATGAATATCGGCAATCACTTCGAAAAATATGATCGCGTTGACGGTAACGTTTAACGGCTTTGGGCAGATGGGGCGAAGTATTCCGTCCCATGATGACCACTGCTGAATTTATGATAAAAAGTTCATTGATTATACAATGTCCGGCTTTATTCGTTGGCCTAAACAGATGTTGAAGCTTGTACATAGCTGATCATATTTATTCTGTCCGCCCCATTTGCCCAAAACCGGATGTTACCGGCAGCGCATCCGCCTTGTGACAACTCGTAGGCTTGAAGCGAAACACTGAACAAGGATAGACACTTGGATTACTAAGAAACTAAACTCTTTCATCACAGCCCTTGCAAAAAGTAAATTACAAAAGTCGGTGGTCACATCGAAAAATATGATCGCGTTGCCGGTAACGACAAGGCTTGGCGATGGGCTGGTATCTATATTGTCGAGCCCGGTGCCAAGGCCGATTAAAAACAGAAGATGAAGATAACAACCAAAGCACAATTTATAATGTCCCGCTGGAACTATTGCTCATATTGATTTGCAGCCGATTGTTATTCCGTCAGCCAGCCTATTGCCAAACCTACCGTTGTGCGTAATTTTGGTCAAACATGCTTTTGTATTTCTTTTTTCAGGAACGGTTTTAATTCTTCAATTGAATTAACAACTTTTATGATTTTACCAGTTCTGTCAATTAATAAGTGTGTGGGATATTGATTAATGTTTAATTTGGTAGTCATATAGTTATCCATTTCAGGAATCACGGCATACCTCAACGCTTTGGTTTTTAGAAACCTTTCCAGGTTTATCTTTGTGTCACTTGTAAGGCTTATAAACAATATATTATTTCTGTCTTCATATTCATCGACCATTTCATTGCATTCGGGGAATTCTTGAACACAAGCAGTGCAATGTATAAACCAACACTTTAAGATAACTATTTGTCCTTTTGTTGAATAGGTATTGTAAGTTTTCCCATTTAAATCTGTGAAGTTAAATCGAGGAATTTGCTTCCCTTCCATTTTAAAGTTCGTCAGTTCCATAGAAGCCAACTGCTTTATAGTAGATTTAATACTTTCATCGTTGCTATCAAGCTTGTATAATTTATAAACCAGTTTTCCCTGCAATCGTTTTATTTTAAAAGCTACCACTTTTTCAGTCATTAATTTATTTAAGAAGGTTATTTTATCAATTTCAACCGAGTCAATATTCAATCCTATAAAGTCTTGTGACAGGCGAACATTGTAATAGGTGTAATCATACCATGTCTTAAAGTCTTTCAAAAGCTTAGTTGGATTAATAGAAAAATTTTCGTCTGGCAAAGCTTTATCATAGTTTGCCTTGATTGTGTCAGTTTGAACCTTAGTAAGTAACGGATTGTTAGCGCTGTTACACGATAATAAAAGTTGGAAAATCAAAGTTGTAAAAATCAGTTTCATAAGACTTCTATAATTGAAAGCGCTTAAAAATTACGCACAACGAGCGGGTATTGCCGATGGTTGGGAATTTGAATTCGTCCGCCGGAACTGCTGCCTGGCTTTTTGCTAAAGTTAAATAATAAGTACTAAAGTTTGGCTTTGTTCGTCAAGCCCGGGACTGAAGCACAATAGAATTACCGCTGCTGATTGTTACAATGTCGAGCCCAACTGTTGGCAATACCAATGTTGTGCGTTCGTGCTACTCTCTATTTTTATAATTCTGAAGAGGTGAAAGAACCTCTTCGGAGTTTTGTTTCAAACTGAAAGATGTTAGAAACTATTTATTGGTTTTGTTGCGTTTTCCCAGCTTTTTTAGTTTGCTTTTCTGATTTAAACAAATCACTTCCATCTAAACGTTGTGAGAACCCCTCATGGTCATTAGGAATGCTTTGGAGATCAATATTATTTATGATTAACGCATTCTGTACATTTACCATTAATGGTAGACGCCATGAGTTTTCTGCGTCATAAGGAACATCAACATCTTTGAAATCATTGTTAAAGGTCCAATTAACATTTTCCCAAGAACCATGATACTTCTCTGGTAAAAATTTTTTAATTACAAAGAGAGTTGGTCTCCGATCTCCAAAAGCAGAAGTTTGAATGAGGATCCCTTCGGGAACCTTCAGACCTCTATTTTCAAGCTCTTTTGAATTTAACCAAACGTCATGAACATATTTAGGCCTTTCGTTAGGCGGTAAAATCATCATCTCGGAAAACAATGTTTGAAAAACTGGCTGTGAAATAAAATCTAAGATATCATTATAATTTTTATTCATTATTGCAGACAATTCCTCCTTATCATAGCTTAAGCCTTCGTAATTCATGTCAGATAATTTTTAGTATTAGTTTAAAAATGTATTTTCCTCAAAATATATTCCCTAAAATATTTTAGGGAATATATTTTGAGGAAATTAATAATTGCTACAAAAAGCATTTTAAAAACTTGCTCCAGCACCTCCACAGAAACTTAACCCACCACCACAGGCACATCCACCCCAAGATAATCTGCCAGGCTTTAATATAAAGTCACCTAAAGGAGAACTCGGGACTTTATTATTTCTAATCTTACCATCAGGACTAAGCTCAAGAACTTCGGGAGTACCAGGCTCAAAATATCTAGTGGTTACTCTCATTCCTTCAGGCATTTTAACTCCTTTACTTTTTAGAGATTCAACTGAGAGTACTTCTTTTCCTAATGCAAGCCGTTTGGAGTTAGGTGTTTGTTTCATTGTTTTCATTGCATCAACAAATGCTGGATGAGTAATCATTTCAATCATTGCATCCATTTCCTTTTTTACTTTCTCGGGATTAATTAATTCATTTGCCATGATAATTTTGTCAGTGATTATCGTGCTGACTCCGCACTTTTTTTTGCCTACTCTATTCGGTTTTCGGCTACCCCGTTTTATTTCAGTTTGTAATGTTACTATTTTTTTAGTCTGTTAGAATCCGCACTGTGGCCCAAGCATGACGCACAACGTTAAAGTGTTTATGCAGTGTTGGTTTCTGTGTTACTTCAGTTTGCAAGCAACTACAGTCTAATAAAGATAAAAAGTTCAAATATATTCTTCCGCCAACATTGCATAAACACACTTGTTGTGCGTTTGTTTATCAGTAAGCATAGGTAACGGAAATTGTTTGTCCTATAGGAGTTGAAATTGTTGCGCTTGCAGAGGATGTAACTCCATTCTTACGTTTTCTAATATAAAGCGTAGTCTGTTCGTTACCACATGCATCAATTTCTTTTTCAGTAACAGCTTGACTTGCTTCAAGAAATCCTTCACTTGAACGAAGTCTCTCTAAACCTGCGGCACAAGAAGTAATTACAGAAAAGTTGTCACCTGCTTGAATAGGTATAAAATTCTCAAGTCTAACTTTTAATTTACTTCTGGTGGTAAGAAAAATGTTTGCATTTATTGTTGTATCCTTTCTTGCGAAAGGTCCTAATGATTCCTGCGAACCAAAATCTTCATACCATCTTACAGGAACAAATCTTGCTTTGTCATAAGTGAAGTATATAGAAACGTTAGCAGCCGCCATCTGTCCATATTCTCTTTTCTGAAGACCAAACTTTAAAGAATAAAAACCATTGTTATCTGTTTTTCCTGATGCAATTCTTCTGATAGTTGTCTGTCCCAAACCAAGTGTAGGGCGTATTTCAGATTTTATTTCAATTGGAACATTTGCAATTCCTTCATTGTTTCCTGTAATGAAGCGTCCCTGTACAACGGTGCAAGAGTCCGTACAAGTAGTGTTAAACATACTTTTATCGGTCTGGGTACATGACAACAACAGGATGGATATGATTAAAAGGGATAGAATATTTTTCATTCTTTTCGAATTTTAGGATTTGTCATTAATAACGCACAACGCTAAAGCATTAGCGATGGCTGGGCATTTTTATTCGTCCGCCTATTACAAATGCCGATTGAAAATCTTTTGCTGAAGATAACAACAAATGCTTCATAGATGCAGTCTGCCAGAACATATGTCTATGTTTAATTACAGCTCATGGTTTATTGTCCAGCCCAGCTATTGCTAATGCATCCGTTAGGCGAAGTATTGTCGCTTAAACTCTTATCAACGTCAACTTGTAATAAATCAATTTAGAAAGGGTAATGAGTAGAATGAGAGAAGTCCACTAACCCTGTCCCATAGAAAATTTTAGTATCGTTTAATTGTAGGTTATTAGCCTTAAAACTTTCGAACAAAGACTTGCCGATATTAGTCTTATTAAAGACAGCCACTATACCGAACAATTTGTTATGTCCATCGCTTCTATTTCTAATAATTGTTTGTAAGCGCTTAATCTTATTAAGATCATCTTGATAGCTGCTAATGGCTTTTTCAGAGATACCAATCTTTGCTCTACGAAATTTCAATTCCATAATTATTGCGTCGCCTCCTATCTCAAAGTCTTTGCTAGGTAATGCACCATACTTTGGACCGTTTCTTGTTATTCGAAATTCCACCGAATGATATATGCTAATATTTCTTGGGTAAACTATAGTCAAGTCTGGAACCAACGTCAGCTTACCATGCTCATCAAAAAATTTAACTTCTGTATGTAAAGCACTTCCTGAAATATTGGGATTAATGGTTGGTAAATTGTCTGGAATAATAGCGCTTATTTTTTTAAAAACCTGGCACTTTAAATCATCCTCAGTAAGTATCAAGGCTTTGTGATTCTGATATTCGATTTCAAGATTTTGCAATTCCGTAATAATTCTTTCAACAAGTTCTGCATTAATTGATAATGGCATTGTGTGGGTTTAATATTTCGCCTAACGGTTAACGGCTTTGGGCAGATGGGGCGGATTGTTGCGTCCCATGATAACCGCTGCTGAATGTATAATTAAAAGTTCATAAATAATTCTAATGCCCGGCTTTATTTGTCCGCTCTGAACAGATGCCGAATCTTGCACATAGCTGATCATATTTATTGCGTCCGCCCCATTTGCCCAAAACCGGATGTTACCGGCTGCGCATCCGCGTTAGGAAACTTTTCTTGCTTGAAGCGAAACACTGGGCAAGGAACGAGACTTCGCTTATTAGGAAACTAAACACTTTGATCAAAGCCCTTGCAAAAAATGAATTTCGAATATCGGCAATCACATCGAAAAATATGATCGCGTTGCCGGTAACGGTTAACAGCTTTGGGCAGATGGGGCGGATTGTTCCGTCCCATGATAACCGCTGCTGAATGTATAATTAAAAGTTCATAAATAATTCTAATGCCCGGCTTTATTCCTCCGCTCTGAACAGATGCCGAATCTTGCACATAGCTGATCATATTTATTGCGTCCGCCCCATTTGCCCAAAACCGGATGTTACCGGCAGCGCATCCGCGTTAAGAAACTTTCCTCACTTGAAGCGAAACATTGTGCAAGGAACGAGACTTCGCTTATTAGGAAACTAAACACTTTCATCAAAGCCGTTGCAAAAAGTGAATTTCGAATATCGGCAATCACTTCGAAAAACATGATCGCGTTGCCGGTAACGCTGAAGCATTTAAGAAGTTGGGGCAATAGCATTACGTCTGCCCGGCTAACAAATGCCCATTGTTGATTCGTCGTTCAAATATATTCCAAATGATCAATACAGTTCCCTCCGCTGGAACAAAAATTTCAATGATGATTTATAGCTCAAAGCACGGATTACGTCAACCCCAATTTTTTAAATGCACTGTTAGCTGCGGTTCTGTCAACTCCTATGTTTAGAGCCGCTACTACTTCCGTTATTTCTATTTCTGTTGGTTGACGCCATTCTATATTCATGGTCCCAGGTGTGCCAATAAGACCAATACCGTAATCTAACTTCTTGTCGTTTATATCGTTAATGGAAAACTGAAATACTTTCTCTAATTGCAAGTATCTGTCTGCAAAGTTTGGATGAATTGCAATATTCGTAAAATAAGAATCAGTGATTGAACTGGGATACAATATCATGTCAATACCTCTATGACTATAAAGCAAATTGTTTGAGAGCCATGAGGAGATACAATAAGGTGGTTTTTCTTCAATGAATAAATTGCAGATAAACTCATTTAGAAAATTCAAATGTTCTTCTGCTTCTTTTTTGAACTTCGGGGTAATGTCTTTTAAATAGTTGTGAAGTTCTTTTGCTTTTTTGTGCCATGTGTTAGCTTCCCTTAAGTTTTCCTTTAAAAAAATCGCACATTTAACTTCCCGCTCGACAACTGGTTTCCATATACTAAGACAACCAGTATCGCCACGTACTGGTTTGCTTTCAAGTATTGCAGCAACCGCCGACTCGGCGCAGTAGAAAACATTTCGTCTTTTGATATTTGCTCTTCCATTTTGATTGCAATAAGAATTATTTGGGTAAGAAAAAGTGGAATGTAAATAAACGTTTTCCATTTCTGGGTCTACCTTAAACCTTGCTCTATACATTTTGTAGCTGCCAAATTCTGTTGCAGGAATTAGGCAAATAAAACTTGGAACAAAGACGGTATGTTGATGTACAATGCGGTGTATCTCATCCTGAGAGTATGATGAAAGATCTATAGACTTTAATTTTAAAAGATTTGTCCTGAATGTTTCAAAGTCGGGTAATTGGTCAAACACAGAATTGTCAAATTTATCTTCTATCATTTTGAGTATTGTATAGAATCGCAGCTAACGACAAGGCTTGGCGATGGGCTGGAATTTATATTGTCGAGCCCGGTGCCAATGCCGATTAAAAACAGAAGATGAAGATAACAACTAAAGCACAATTTATAATGTCCAGCTGATACTATTGCTCATATTGATTTGCAGCCGATTGTTATTCCGTCAGCCAGCCTATTGCCAAACCTACCGTTAGCGGCCGTTTTTATGAATCGAGAGTTGTCTTAATTTCGCTCAGGTCTTCCATGTCTAGGAGGAACCATTCTCCTCTTTTCCGTTTATGTGAATAGGAGTCGTGCAATGCTTTTTCAAAATTTGCAACAATTCTTCGATTTACAAATTTCTTGTTGGCAATTAATTTAATTGATGGTTTTTCACTTTGCAATGTCTTTTCCCGTAATGAAGCTGTCTTGGAAATTCCTATTTTATATAAACGTGTTCTGGTGTCGAGCATTAAATAAACAAAGCATTCGTCTTTTAGATGTATAATAGTTTCAACTTTATTTTCTAAGGGCGAAAATAGATTTATAAGGTCAGTCCAGTCTTGATTGTCTTTTGCAAATTGATAAAATCTCTCTGAAATTTCACTCCATTTCAGATGGTGACTTTTTTCAATACCGTTCACTGATGGTCTTAGGCCTGCGTTATCCCAATCTACAATTAAAGGACGTCTTCTTATTAATCTTGTTAATTGTCCATATTGATTTAATATCTCTTCAAAATCAGATTTATTTTTTGAAAACTTATTAGGCGTATCACCAGATACAGAACTCCTTACCTAGGCCTTAAAAATGAATAATGTTACGTAAAATAAAAATTGTTTAAATTGACCTATGCAATTAATGTTACCGTTATTTCCTCAGAATACCAGGATGATATCTACGTGCCTGG
>JAABUS010007517.1_pt1 | contig 12449 bp, 6 predicted proteins | sample 5560161 | NCBI WGS metagenome assembly JAABUS01 (sample SAMN10711885, study PRJNA513376) | rock metagenome | isolation source: Antarctica rocks | place: Antarctica: Victoria Land, Trio Nunatak nord | collected 2016-01-04 | reverse complement strand
AAAATCCGTTCAACAAATGGGTTGCCAGTCCATGTCTTTGGTAAAATTGCTGCAGCGTTCTTAATCCCTATCTTTAACTCTTAATTCGCATGAATGATTTAACTTTGATTTCGGGTTGACAGGTTTTAAATCCCAGTTCTTCGCCAAGCCCCGAACGTTTGATACAAATGCAACATGGGTTAACTGGTTTGATGCTTACTATATCGGCAAAAAAGACATACAGGATCACTACGAGGCCGTTCATAACACTTACTTCAAACCATCTCATTATTATACTCGCTCAATAGAAGACATAACTTTTATAAAACCCGATGTTGCTATTTCTCATGTGCGGACAGGACTAACCGGTGACGCACGTTACCCGGGACAAACATTTGAATTCTGCAGAACCATTATATTAACTAGGCATAATGGTGCCTGGCTTATTTTAGCCAAAAAAACGCTAAACTTAACCAAGGTGTAAAGTAATTGTATTCTTAAGCAATGATAATTAGTTTAAAAGAACAGCACACAACATTTGCTTGCCAAAATATCGGCTTACGGATGCTAATCAGCAACAGAAATTCTAAGTAGATTTATAAGAGCCAGTTTAAATTTTGCTAATAATATTTCATGCTTCTTTTATCGCCTGAAAATCAGTGTATTATGCTTTTTTCATGCCGGACTTATTTCGGCATCCCACATAATTAGCTTGTTGTTTTGTCCAGAGGGATACTATAACAATTCCGGGATAACCACCGGATGCTTCTTTTATCACCTAAAAATTGGTAAATATTTAATTGGTGTTTGTTTAAATTGATTCAAGCATCAGTTTTTATAGGCTAAAAGAAGCATCAAATTTTTCTTTTGTTAATTTTTAAACAGGCTCTAACTATATTTAAGCCGACGGAACACTATTACTGCTACTTCGGCAAGCACTGGAACGTTGTGCTTCATACGATGGATAAACATACTCCTAAATTAATCCAGAGTTGAGTACTACCTTTACATTTACTAAGCAATACTAAAAAAAGTTATATTATGACTAAAGAATTAATAAATAGAGTTGCTAAACTTAATGTGTTATTTTGGGTTATAAAAATATTTTCAACCACTGTAGGTGAAACAGCTGCTGATTACGTTTCGGTAAATCTAAATTTTGGGTTAACAATAACTGCCATTTTAATGGGTGTTATTACAATTGGGGCTACTTTTTGGAATTTTAAACAAAAAAAATATTTTCCGCCTGCCTATTGGTTATTAATTGTGATGATGAGTATTGAAGGAACTTTAATAACTGACCTTTTAGTTGAACAACTAAATGTTTCTTTACTTATATTAGATGTTGTTTTCACCATAGCAATGGTATCATTATTTTATTTTTGGTACAAAAAAGAACATTCACTTTCTATCCACTCCATAAATAATGATAAAAGAGAAATTTTTTATTGGTTAATTGTTTTAACAACATTTGCTTTAGGAACCGGTGTTGGTGACACTGTATCAGAATATTTAAATTTTGGTTATTTACACTCTTTAATCCTTTTTGGTTCAATTTTTATATTATCTGGTATTTTATACTATTTTAAAATAATAAGTGGTGTTTTAGCATTTTGGATAGCATTTATTGTTACACGGCCAATTGGTGCTTCATTAGGCGATTTGTTTATTCAATCCCCAAAAAATGGTGGGTTTGGAATTTCAGTGGGGGCAATAAACATTATATTTTTTATTGTAATAATAGCTTCCGTTCTATATTTAACAATGAAGCCGGGGAATAGCAGCAACAAAACAGAATTAGATGAAGTTTAATGGAACTTCATGAACGGGCACGGTAAAAATAGAAAAGGCACTTGACGTAAGCGCGGAATACTGGTCAGGCTTGCAATCCGCATATGATCTGGCTACAGGCCGCAAGCTGGAACATGCCTGATTACCAATCGATATAAAGATTAAAATGGAAAATTAAACTACGTTTTAGGGTTTTATCCTCAGTTAGATAAAGAAGAACCAGACGAAGAAAAGGCAAAAGCTATCCTAACCCAGAAGCTTAAACAAATCATCAACGATCCGAAATTTAACCCTTTGGATCACGGCGGATCATACGATTAAACAAAACAGCCTTAACCCAGATAAAAACTATGCCTGGCTTAGGCCAAACAACAGGATCAGTTCCTCAAAAATAGCTTCCTCTGATTTGACCCGACCAGTTTCGATTTTAGAGTAATCAACTATGCTGATCTGTGACTTTTCTGCCACCTGATGCTGATCTAAGCAGCACTATGACGCAATAGCCTGATTTCACAATAAAATTATCTTTTTAAATGTAGAGCCTGTTTAAATTTTGTCCGATTTCTTTTAGATGCTTCTTTTATCAGTATAAAATACAAAAACAAAATTTACAGGCATAAAAGAAGCATTAATATTTTTTCAGATAAAAATTTAAACAGGCTCTAATTAATAATTAACATTATTCTATGTAAATTAAGTTGTTGGCATCCTATTAGTCTAAAATATTTTTCCAGCTCAGCACGTTGTATTTAGTTCTTTTTTCGTTTTCATCACCGCCATAAATAAGAGTTTTATTTACCTCGTTAGGAGCAGCGATTTGCTCAAAACGGTCCATTTCTTTAAACAAACCCAAGCTAATCGTTTGGGTGGCCTTTATTTCAAACACGGCAAAGCCCTGGTTTTTTTTCATGAGCAGGTCAACTTCATGGGCATGGTTGTCCTGCCAGAAATAATAATCCTGATGAAGATATAAATGGTGGTTTTTTTTCTGGTATTCAGCCAGGACCATGTTTTCAAATACGTGGCCTTTTAGCCTGTTTTCTACCAGTTCATCTGCCGTCCTTATCCCTAATAAATGGCTAAGCAGGCCGGTATCATAGAAATAGAGTTTAGGGCTTTTGACCAGACGCTTATTAAAGTTCTGGTGGTAAGGCTGCAAAAGAAAAATAATATAGCTGCTTTCCAGTATAGAAAGCCATGCTTTCGCCGTAACGTTGGAAATATCACATTCGTTGGCCAGGCTGCTAAAATTAACCAGTTGCCCCGCACGTCCGGCACATAAACTTAAAAATGTACGGAACAGTTTGATGTCCCGGATATTCAGTAATTCTGTTACATCTTTTTCCAGGTAAGTTTGTACATAGTTAGCATAAAATATGGCCGGATCTATATCCCTGTCAAAAATAGCAGGATAGAAGCCTTTGATGCTTGCCCCGGCATATGATTTTTCCAGTAAGCCATTTGCTTTTAGTTCAGTAAAATCCAAAGGAAGCAGCTTAAACAGGGCAACCCTGCCAGCCAGGGTTTGGGTAATACTGTTTAGCAAATGGAAGTTTTGGGAACCCGAAAGGATAAATTGTCCCATTTGCCCGGATTCATCCACCCTGCTTTGAATATAAGAGAACAGTGCAGGTACGCGCTGCACTTCGTCAAGAATAACTTTCTGATCATACTGGTTTAGAAAACCAACCGGATCTTCCAGAGCAAAAGAGCGGATGTTTGGGTTTTCCAGCGATACATAACGGTAATCGCTAAAAAGCTCTTTTAACAAAGTTGTCTTGCCGGATTGCCTTGGCCCTGTAACGGCCAAAACTGGAAATTTTGATTGTTGTGCTTTAATGATCGGTGCAATCTGGCGGTTTATAAATGTATTCATTTGCTTAAAAAAGATAAACAAATCTATTAGAAAACTTCAAAATATAACACATATATTTTAAATATACACAGTATATACCTTCAAAATACACAAGTTTTATTTTAAATCTACACAGGTTGTATAGGCAGAATTTAAGTTGAATAAAATTAAAAAGACTTAATCTTATGCTTTAAAAACAGGTTTTTGCGCATAGATAACTATACGTATAGCTGTATATGCAACATAAAAAAAGCAGTTAGTTTCGCCTATAAAAAACCTTCCTGGTTAAGGATTAATAAGGAACTTGTTTAAAGCCTGTTTAAATTTCTATCAGGGGAAATTATAATGCTTCTTTTATGCCTATATTTTCGTGTTTGTTTTCTATAACGGTGTAATAAGCAAAGGACTTTTCTAATTTTTGGGTGATAAAAAAAGCATACAAAGTTTTATCTAAAAAATATTGGTGCTTCTTTTATGCCTGTAAATTTTGTTTTTGTATTTTATACTGATAAAGAAGCATTAATATTGCCTGTTTTTGTAGGTGATAAAAGAAGCATCTAAAAGAAATCAGACAAAATTTAAACAGGCTCTTAAATGTTAAATGTATCAGTATACTGTTTTAGGGGATAAAAGAAGCATGAAAAATATACTGAACAGAGTTTAGAGACTGTTTAAATTTATATCGAAAAAAAACATCATGCTTCTTTTATGCCCATAAATCTTGTTTTTCAAATTTAAGCCGATAAAAGAAGCATGAAAATTTCCGTTTTTTAGATGATAAAAGAAGTATAGAAAATAGATTGGATAAAATTTAAACAGGCTCAAAACAATTAATAAAACAATTCAAATTCCCTTTGCCATTATCAACCCAAAAACAATGTAATATGAACAAGTTGCGCTTTATAATCCTTGCCCTGTTTATTGCTGCTGCCTTAACTACATCTGCTCAAAAAGCCAAGCAGCATTTTGGGTCTATAAGCCTGCAGCCTACTATTGCTTATGTAAAATATAATGGCGTTAACAGGCGAATGGCCATGCTATTATTTAAGGATGGCAAAAACTATAACGAAACTACTGCTTTTGTTAGTTTTAATGGCCAAACAGACTACGTTAAAATACCTTCAAGCAAGGATGGATTGAGTGTTTTTGAACTCCCTCTGCCGGGAATACCTGTAAATGTGGCAACCCAGGCTACGGTAACCGTAAAATCAAACAACCAAAACTATGTAGCCCGTTGTATTATTGAACCGGCCCGGGATAACTGGAGCGTTTATGTTCTCCCACATTCACATGTGGACATTGGTTACACCAATATACAGGCAAAGGTACTTAAGCTGCACATGGAAAATATTGATGAATCAATAGACCTTGCCAAAAAAACAGCCAACTATCCTAAAGAAGCTCAATTTAAATGGACAACCGAAGCTATTTGGGTAGTAGATAATTATTTAAAACAGGCCGATGATGCCAAAAAAAAACGTTTTTGGGATGCAGTAAAAAAAGGATGGATCAGCTTGGACGGAGCCTATGGCAATATCAATACCAGCATGACCGATTCTCGCCAGCTAATGCAAATGTTCTCTGAATCACAAAAACTGGCTAAAGCACATGGCATCGAAATCCATACCATGTTCCAGGGTGACGTACCTGGAGCTTCATGGGGCTTGGCAGCTCAAAGCGAACAAACTGGCATTAAATACTTTCTATCAGGCCCAAACGCATCTGACAGGATAGGAAATTTAGCAAACTGGCAGGATAAACCTTTTTACTGGCTGTCGCCATCAGGTAAACAAAAACTATTGTTTTGGCAGTGCCAGCCCTACTCGATAGGTTACAAATTAAAAGGCACAAAGATCCCTAACTTTTTTACCATTGAAGACCCTAAGCCTTATTATACCGGACATCCATCAGAAAATTTTTTAAACCCCTACATCTTTGAATACTTAAGCGGGCTTGAGCAAAATAATTTTCCGTATGATATGTCGATCCTTACCTGGGCTATGAGTGATAATGCCCCCATCGACCCGGAACTACCGGATGCGGTAAAAGCCTGGAACGAGCATTATGCATCCCCAAAGCTTATTATAACCTCTGTGAAACAATTCTTTAATGATTTCGAGGTAAAATATAAAGACAAGATTCCCGCTTTTAAAGGCGATTACACAGAATATTGGACAGATGGCGTATCATCAGCAGCAAGAGAAACTGCTTTAAGCCGTGAAGTATCCGATAGGTTAAAACAAGCTGATGCCATCTGGGCAATCAGAAACAAGCCTGCGTATCCGGTTAAAGACTTTAACGAAACCTGGAAAAACCTGTTGCTTTACAATGAGCATACCTGGGGTGCCTATAACAGTGTCAATGAGCCGGACAATGCAAAAGTAAAAAGTGAATGGGCCGTAAAGAAAGGGTATGTGCTGAAGGCAAAAAGACTGGTTGATTCATTAACCAGTCAGCTTTTAGTACCGCTAAATACAAAAGCAAATGTTATTGATGTTTACAATACACTTTCTTGGGAGCGTACCGATGTAGTTAATGTACCGGCATCGCTAAGCAAAGCCGGCGACCTGGTTAAAGACAATACCGGCAAAAAAGTTCCATCACAGCGTTTAAGTACCGGTGAGCTTGCATTTGCCGCCGCCGGGGTACCACAATTTGGTAAAAGAACTTATACGATAAGCAAAGGAAAAGCTTACGCTATTGGTTCCGCTAAAATTTCTGAAAGTAGTTTGAGTAACGGTATATATACCGTTAATATCGACAAAAAAAGTGGCGATATTAACCGCATCATTAAGGGGTCAGCGGCTGAAGGCCAAATTCTGGTTGACTCTGCCGGGTTTAATAAGTACCTGTACATGCCGGGCGATTCGTTGCAAAATTTACAAACAAGTGCTGATGCGGCCATCAGCATTAAGGAAAAAGGCCCCTTGGTGGTAAGTTTGTTGATCAAGTCTAAGGCAATGGGTAGTAATGGTATTACGAGAGAAATACGGTTAGCGTATGGTATTGATAAAGTGGAACTTATCAATACCATAGATAAAAAAGCCATCCGAAGGAAAGAAAGCGTGCATTTTGCATTTCCATTTAATGTACCGGATGCGCAGGTACGGTACAGTATCCCATGGGGAAGCATCACAGCCGAAGCCGACCAACTACCTGATGCCAATAGAAATTGGTACACCGTTCAGCGTTGGGTGGATGTATCAAATGCTTCTTACGGTATTACCTGGTCAAGCCCTGATGCACCTTTGTTTGAGATCGGTAAAATTAGCACAGCTGATCTTTTGGGCGGGTTACCTCATGCACTGCAATGGTTGTCGTTTACGTCGCAGTCGTCACATATTTATTCATGGGTGATGAATAACCTGTGGCATACCAATTTCAGGGCCGAGCAGGATGGAGTTGCTACGTTCCATTATTTTTTCCAGTCGCATAAAAATGGCTACGATAGCTTTAAGGCTAACCAAATTGGGCTAAACAATCATCAGCCATTGTTGGTAGCGGCCACAACTGCTGATGCTGAAAAAAAACTTTTCTTTAAAATTGATGGCAACAACATTTATGTGGAAGTGTTAAAACCAGCTGATGATGGTAATGGCATTATAGCACAGATTGTAAGTTGTGGTATAGAAGATGGCCAGGTAAGCATTAGTCCACAAACTGTATCTGCCATAAAAATCTGGGAAAGTGATCTTTTAGAAGAGAAGAAATCACCATTGAAGAACAGCTTTGTCATTCCGGCAAAAGGAATAATTACCATAAGAATAGAAAGATAATTGTGTAGCGTATTGATAAAAGATGATGCGTATTAGCGCCTGTTTAAATTTTCATCTGAAAAAACATTGGTGCTTCTTTTATGCCTGTAAATTTTGTTTTTGAATTTTATACCGATAAAAGAAGCATTCATATTTCCTGTTTTTGGGGTGATAAAAGAAGCATCTAAAAGAAATCGGACAAAATTTAAACAGGCTTTTACCCACAATTTTTTAATTACCTTAAACAGGCTGACAAGTAAAATACCACATAAAATGTTCAACAAGAAAACACTCAGTGTTATAGCCTTTGCTGTAATATATACTGCCACCGCAAACGCCCAACTTTATAAAAACCCTAAAGCTCCGGTTGAAAAACGGGTGGCCGACCTTTTGAAAAGGATGACGCTCGAAGAAAAAGTCGGGCAAATGAACATGTCTTCTTTATCCGAAGCAAAGAACAGTAAAATAGCTTATGGCGTCTTGGAGAGCCCGTTTGTAACCGCAATGGAAGTTACCGGGCAATCCATACTTGCAAAAAAATATACCCGGGAAAAAACAAGGCTGGGCATTCCCCCAATCCAGATCGGAGAGTGTTTGCATGGGCAGTTGGCCGCCGGGACGACGATTTTTCCACAGGCCATTGCCCAGGGAAGTACCTGGAACCCTGAACTGATCGAAAAGATGGGCAAGGTAATTGCCTATGAAGCCTCAACTTCAGGTGTAGATCAGGCACTTTCGCCCCTGTTTGACATCATCCGGGACGCCCGTTACGGTCGCAATGAAGAATGTTTTTCTGAAGATCCTTACTTGACCGGACAGCTCGGCTCTGCTTTTGTTACTGGGATGCAGGGCGATCCACTGGAAACAAAAAACCGCATTGCATTTGACAAGGTCATGTGTACAGCGAAGCATTTTGCCGCGTATAGCAAGCCGCTGGCCGGTATAAACCTGGCACCTGCAGATATTGGGGAAAGAGAGTTGAGAACGATGTTTTTGCCGTCGTTTAAAGAAGCGGTGACAAAAGCAAATATTTATGCCGTAATGCCTTCTTACAATGAAATTGACGGCATTCCGGCCCACAGCAATCAATTCCTGCTGAAAGAGGTCCTTCGCAGGGAATGGGGTTTCAAAGGTTATATATTTTCAGATTACGGAGGTATCGGCCAGTTGTACAGTTTTCATCATGTGGCTAAAAGCCCGGCAGATGCTGCTGTTATGGGTATTAATGCGGGCGTCGACCTGGAAGCATCGAGGCCCGACACCTACTCCCATCTTGTGGAACTTGTAAAGACAGGCGGGGTCAAAGAATCACAGGTGGACAGCGCGGTAGCAAGGATTTTAACAATCAAATTTAAAGCGGGTTTGTTTGAGAAGCCCTTGCCCGATACATCAAAGCTTCGCGAAAGGCTTCATACACCTGAGCATGTCGATCTTTCACAAAAAATAGCAGAGGAATCAATCATCCTGCTAAAAAACAAGAACCAATTGCTGCCCTTAAATATTGATAAAATAAAATCACTTGCGGTAATTGGGCCAAACGCCGATCAGGTGCAATATGGTGATTATAGTTTTACCCGAGATAACCTTTCGGGAGTTACCGTACTTAAGGGGATCAAAGAATTTGTTGGCAATTCCGTAAAGATAAATTATGCAAAAGGCTGTGCGTTGACAGGCCTTGACAAAAGCGGCTTTAACGAGGCCGTAACAACCGCCAAGGAAAGTGATGCGGTGGTAGTGGTCCTCGGCACAACAAGCGTCGTATTTTCGGGAATTGGCTGGAGCGGACATGCCCCCGCAAATGAGCCAAAGGACCCGTTCACTTGTGGCGAGGGATATGATGTGACCGACATTGACCCGCAGGGAGTACAGCGGGAACTACTGCAGGCGGTCTATCAAACCGGGAAGCCCGTAATATTGGTTTTGGTGCATGGCAGGCCCTGGAGCATCAGTTGGGAAAAGGAAAACATACCAGCTATTTTAGAAGCCTGGTATCCCGGCGAAAAAGGCGGCACGGCAATAGCCAATGTGATTTTTGGAAAAGTCAACCCATCGGGCAGGTTAAATATGTCTATCCCGCAGTCCACCGGCCACATACCGGTATTTTATAACCACGTAAATTCAGCAAAAGGGATTAACAGAAAACCTGGCAGTATCGAACATCCTGGTTTGGACTATGTTTTTTCATCTAACGAACCTTTGTTTTCGTTCGGCTACGGCTTGAGCTATACGACGTTTAATTATGATAACCTGAAGGTCTCCAAAACGGTATTTCGGAAAAATGACAGCGTTTCTATTTCTGTTGATGTCAAAAACACCGGAAACGTTGCCGGGAAAGAGGTTGTGCAGTTATATCTGGGCAACAAGGTAAATTCTGTAAGCACGCCGGTCATGAGTTTGAAACGCTTCCGGAAAATCCTGCTTGAACCCGGAGAGGTAAAAACCTTGCACTTTTCTATCGGGGCTTCTGATATTGCCATTTGGAACAGGTCAATGAAATTCGTGACTGGGCCAGGAACTTTTGATTTGATGATTGCCCGTTCCGCAGATGATGTCGTGCTCAAAAAGCAATTGGAATATAAAGAATAATTGACTCGCCGAAATATCTTCAGTATGACAGAGAAGCTGTTTAAATTTATGTCTAAAGAAATGCCATGCTTCTTTTAGCCCTATAAAATTAGTGCTTGTAGTAGATCAGGCATCAATAAAAAAATACAAAACATAAGTTTTTAGGTGATAAAAGAAGCATGAAAAATATGCCGGACCGTTTTTAAACAGCTTCAGAAGGATTGGAAAGAAAAAGCCATGGATTTGACAAGAGTTGCCAACTCTTTAAACATTTTATTACGTTTGATCAGCTTGTTTTTAGATGACCCCGGATACATCCAATAAGATCAAGTTTTAATCGGCTTGTTTCATGCTTTATCAGGCCGTGCAATAGTAAACTCGGTCAGTTCCGGGGTCAGTATCCCTGAGCTGCCGCTATCTTTCTTTTTGCCCGTCTGGAGCCACAAAGGCTTTTTTCCAAAAAGCGTTTAACCCAATAGCTGAGCGTAAGCACTGCAATGCCTTCACTTTGGAAAACCCTGACCATAGAAACTTCCCGTTCTAAGATGGGAAGGATAAGCTGGTACTTATTCGTAGATGATAGCTTTGCCATATCTTATATTTATGGGTAGAAATGCCTCTAAAAAGCAAGAAAGTATTATCAAATAAACCTTCGTTTTTTCGTAATGCTAATTATTTCTTTTATTTTTTTACGTATAAGCCAAATGCTGCCATAAAACAAATGCTGTAATACTGTCCGATTAGAAGTTGGGAAGGCTAAAGCCTGTTTAAATTTATATTAAAAGAAATATTGGTACTTCTTTTATGCCTATAAATTTTGTTTTTGGATTTTATACTGATAAAAGAAGTATTAATATTTCCTGTTTTTGTAGGTGATAAAAGAAGTATTTAAAAACAATCAGACAAAATTTAAACAAGCTCTAAGTCATTCAAGCAGACGTGGGAATGTTAATATAGATAATATTTCAGGACCTTCGTTGAGTATGAAAACCAAAAAAGGTGCTTTTTATTTATTTATCTAATATTACCAAAGTGCACTTTTTCTGGAATAGGTTTATGTTTACCCAATATTTGAATAGTTGTTGATGGCCCGAGGTCTAAGGGTGCATTCCATTCCCGCAAAGCCCAAACTACTTTTTTGTCGGGGGTTATTTCTATAGCTTGAACGGGAAAGTTGCTCGAATCCATTTTATTTCCCCATTGATTAAACCAGTTGTTGACCATCGTGTTGCCGTTGGGAAGTCGGAGCGCTATTTGTGGAGACGAAAACTTGTAATCAGGAATATCCGCTTGCGTACATTCCCATACCAATTTTCCTTCGTGGGTAAGCTCTTGCACTAAGTTCTTATTGCCGGCTACAAGTATGTTTCCGTTATCTAAAGGTTCTACCGACCAAACACTCGGAACGTCAATTGATAAAAGCTCTTTACCATTAACATCGTATTCGCGGACCTTGCCCATATCCATGTGCGCTACCATAATAGTACCAGACTTGGTTAACCTGGCATGACGAAATTGTCCATGAACAGATGTTGGGTTCTTCACGGGCAACACAAATTCTTTTTCGGTTTTACCGGTTTTGACATTCATCACAAAAAGTTTTGCCGGATTGCCATTTTGAATGAAAAGGACATGATCTTTTCCAATTGGTTGTGCGGTATGCGTTTCATAACCGGCGGGCGCATCGTAATTCCAAAGGACTTTTTTATTGCTGTCGATTAGGGTTACTCCAAATTGATGGGCAAAAAGTATATTCCCGTTTGACATTAAAACTGCATCGCTGATTTCACCTTTACCAGTTGTGTCAATGTACGACCAGGCAATTTTACCGTTTCGTACGATATACATGTTTCGTGCTTTTGCTTCACCGGCATAAAAAAAATCAAATTGTTTGACACCCTTTCCTGGTAATATCTGCGGCGCGGCTGGTTTATCATTAGCATTAGCCTGTTGGGCAAAACTCTTTACACTAACGCCTGGTAAAAGCAATAGCAGAATAGCAAATCCAAAATAAAAATGACGGTAGCTCGAAAATTTGGCCTTGAGTGAATGTATCATATATAAGTTAAAAAAACACAGATTATTATGAAGCTGTTTAAATTTATTATCAACTACTTTAACAGGTAATGTTTAACAGGTAATGATTAAACGTCATGCTTCTTTTATGCCCTTAATTTCAGTATGGTTCTTATGCAATACAAAGAGGCAAATAAATCTTACTGATTTTTAGGCGGTAAAAGAAGTATCAGAAATAGGCTGAACAAGATTTAAACAATACTGATATTATTCAGCCAAAGTAGGGGTATCATAGAACTAACACTTGTATTATCGTACATACTGGACTTGCTACATTTGAACAGACAGTAAGTTAAGCGAATTACATAACTCACCTTACGCAATAAAAAGGATAAATTAGAGGATTGAAAAAGGGGATTGTGGAAAACTTTGTAGATTTATACACCGATTATTTGATAAGCTCAAGTTCCTATACCACAGCAACGGGG
>JAABUS010007515.1_pt1 | contig 12453 bp, 10 predicted proteins | sample 5560161 | NCBI WGS metagenome assembly JAABUS01 (sample SAMN10711885, study PRJNA513376) | rock metagenome | isolation source: Antarctica rocks | place: Antarctica: Victoria Land, Trio Nunatak nord | collected 2016-01-04 | reverse complement strand
CCGACCCGCCGCGGCCCCGGTCCATGAGATTGAGCAGCAGCCAGGTCAGGGAAACGGTGACCGCGCTGCCCACCGCGACGACAGCGATCATCCGCAGCCACGAGCCGGCCCGCAGGTGCCCAGGGAATGCCCGACGGAGCCACCAGAGACCGACCAGGATCGCCCCACCGACGAACAATGACAGCACGTCCAAGGATTGGGTGAAGAGCCGACGCGAGTCCCATCCGCTCAAGGTTGGCGCAGCGGTCAGCCGGGCCAGCGCAACCACACCCAGATACATGCCGAGCAGCTGGAAGGCCGCTACGGCGACCAGACCAGCCTGCTTACGGCCGATCAGCGCCCGAGTGACGATCAGCAGGACGACGAAGGACACCAGGGAATGCGAGAGCGGGATGTTGACAATGCCGAACAGCAGCTCCAAACCGCCGGCATGGTACGGCTGCCAGCGGACCGACAACCACAGCACCAGCGCCATGCCCGTGGCTGCCGCGTACAGCCACGTCAGGGCCCGCGCACCGCGTTCCTGCCGCCTTGCCGTGTCCTCAGCGGTGGTCATCCGCTCGATCCTGCCAGCTGTGACCTACCGGCACGGGTCTTGACCACGTACGGCAACGGGTCAGCGAGCGTAGACGGCGAAGAAGTCACGACTTGTCGCGGACAGGTATCGATCGGCCGGTCGCTGGAACGGCAACACCTTGTGAGGCACGGCTGAGTCCGCGGTGGTGCCGTGCGTGTACCACATACCCGATACCCAGGTGGTGTTGATGTCCAGCTGCATGGCTCGCACGGCTCCGGCGCGTTGGAGCACCTGCGCGAGGCTGCGCGCCGAGAGCGCGGCGCCCACCGCGTACACGACGTCACCGCGTGCGGTGATCCCTACCCCGGAGCGCCAGACGAAGTCCGCCTGCTTGACCGTGGCTCCCCAGACCGCCTGAGTGTTCGCCTCGACGTCGGGGACGACCTGACCGCGAACGATGAGCAGCTTCAGGTTCTGGCGTACCGAGACGACCTGAGGGGTCATTCGGACGTCATGGTCCCAGCTGCCCACGGTCAGCCTCCCGTTTCGGGTGATGACCGCTGAGGCTGCACCCGGCCGCAGAGCGCGGACGGCGTGTCCGTCGGCGAAGTAGCCACCGTGCGCGTCCTGCAGCTTGAACCCACCGTTGAACGTCACAGCCAGGCCGGCACGGGCGCCGGGGCGCACAGCGTCGGGTTGAGACCACAGGTTGCGGTGCCCGGGCTCCGCGTAGCCAGGATGCTGCACGAACCGGAGAAGTGCGGGATCCATCACCAGCACCGCCGTCAGGTAGGAGGTGTGCACCGGATCGGGCCGCAGGTAAGCGAGCTGTACCGCCGGACGGCCGTTGACGTTGACGACGGCCTGGAAGACGCCCTCGCCCGGAAGCGCTTTGCCCGCGAGCGGTGCCAGGGGCGGGCGCATCCGGGAGGTCGAGGGCGACGAAGACCCGCTTGGCGCACCGACAGGGTGCGCCGGTGTGCTCGGGTGCAGCAGGGAGGGGTCCGGCAGGCCACCGGTGCGGGGTGGATGCAGGCGGTAGGCAAGTTCCTCGGCCCCCGTCACCACAAATCCCAGACCGTGCCCCCGCGCCCACTCGGCGGCCTTGGCGGCCACCGAGTCGTTGCCGGGAGCGGTCACGGCGCGCATCGCCGACCACGTCGGTACGAGGACGAGCACGAGGACGATGCTGAGGAGAACCCGCCGACGACGGTGCGGCCGACGCGGCGGCCGGGATACCCCCATGCCCTGAGGCGATCGGGCAGTATTCTTCAAGCTGAGGATGACGTCCTCCCGCATCTGGTACCGGTGACCCGGCCCGGGTGGGCCGCACGTTTCAGACTGTCCGAGTGATGCTGAGAATGGACCCAGAAGCACGCCGAACAGCAGATCCGTGTGCACGGTCCGGGTGGAACATCGACGCGGCGGGTCAGGGGAGTGTTGGTTAGGGCACCGGCCGTAGTGTCATCTTGTGGAGTTGACGAGCACGGCATTCATGACTCTCCTCGTGGTCTTGGCCCTGGCCTTACCGCTGGCCTTGGTGGCGGCGGTCTGGCGCATGTCCCGGGGTTGGGGGCGCGGCATCGTGACGATCGTGGGCGTTTTGGTCTGCCAAGGGCTCGCCGTCATCGCCGCCGGGGTGGTGGCCAACGACCAGTTCGGCTTCTACAACTCCTGGAACGACCTGCTCGGACAGGGCACCGGGGCTCCCCAGACGCCGACCCCCAACGGCCTGGTGCCCAAGGGCCAGGGCAGTGTCGTCAGTGTCTCAGTGCCACTGCCCGCCGACACCGGCGCGCGGGGCGGGGGCGCGGGCGCCTCGATGGGCGTTCTGGTGTGGCTTCCCAGGGAGTACGAACAGCCCCAGTACCAGCAGACGAAGTTTCCGGTGGTAATGATGATGCCGGGCCAACCCGGAACCCCGCAGGGGGTCTTCCGACAGTTCAACTTCGGGGCACAGGCCACCCAGGCGATCGAGCGACACCAGGTCAAGCCGTTCATCGCTGTCTTCCCGCCCCTCATGATCGCCCCGCCCCGAGACACCGAATGCACCGACGTCCCCCAGGGGCCTCAAGCTGAGACCTGGATGTTCCACATCGTCCGGAGCGCGGTGCTGAAGTCCTTCCGGGCCACGGCCGACGGCAAGCAGTGGTCGGCCATGGGCTGGAGCACCGGAGGTTTCTGCGCGGCGAAGCTGCTCCTTCGTCATCCGGCCCTGTTCCACGCAGCGGTAGGGTTCGGCGCCTATTACGGCGCCGAGACCGACAAGAGCACCGGCGACCTGTTCAAAGGCAGCCAGCGGCTCCGCAACGAGAACTCCCCGATCTTGCTCATCCAGCGCCCGCGGAGCGAACCGGCCCGGCTGTTGATCATCGTCAGCCGACTGGACCGCGCGTCCTATGACGGCCGCTTCTACGCCGACACCAAGAAGATGATCGAAGCCTCTCGAGGAGTTCCTGGCGTCGCCACCCTGGTGCTGCCCAAGGGCGGTCACAACTACAAGGTCTACCGATCCACCGTCCCGCAGGCTCTGACCTGGCTCGGCCAAAACGCCGGTCTCTAGCTGCACCCGGTCACTGCGTTGGCCACAGGCGGCTGGTTGGGCGCACCAGGCCAAGTGCGCAGTGGTGGCGATGTAGTTCGACGACGGCCCCGTCAGCGATCAACGACCGCTGACGGGTAGGAGTGGCCGCCGCCGGCGATGCCACAATGAAGTGATCAACCACCCCACGTGGCCCCGTAAGGGACAATAGCGCCCAGAGTGGCCCTGCGGTAGCAGTCGGGCGATTCTGCTGCAGCCCACCGAGATGGACCGACCTACCAGCGAGCATCCGAGGCGCCGGCGGGTTGGACGGGCGGGCTAGCCTGGCGGCGTCCTCACTCGCTCGGAGTCGCCGTGCTCGCTGCCCTGTCGCTGCAACGAAGGCGACTGTTCTTCGCAACCGGCGGCCTCATCCTGGCCGTCGTCATCGCAGCTGCCCTGGTCGTGGTGGTCCGCGCGACGTCCGGCTCCGCGGGACCCGTACCGCAGAACCAGCCGGGGCCGGTGCTCCTCGTGCCGGGTTACGGCGGCAACGTCGACTCGCTCGCCCCGCTCGCGGCGGCACTGCGCTCGACCGGGCGGGACGTCGTCGTCGTCGACCTGGTGGGCGATGGCACCGGCGACCTGCGTGCACAGGCCCGACACCTCGGCCAGGTGGCCGAGGGCGTCATGACGCGCACCGGTGCTCCCTCGGTGGACGTTGTCGGCTACTCAGCCGGTGGGGTCGTGGCACGGCTGTGGGTACGCGACGAGGATGGCGCAACGGTGGCTCGGCGGGTGCTCACCATCGGGTCGCCGCAGCACGGGACGAACGAGGCCGCCCTCGGTCTCGAGCTGGCCGGCGGCTGCCCTACCGCCTGCGAGCAGCTCGTCCCGGACAGCGACCTGCTGCGCACCCTCAATGCCGGCGACGAGACGCCCGACGGGCCGCTGTGGGCGACCATCCGTTCCAGCACTGACAGTGTGGTGACACCCACCGGATCCGCGGCGCTGACCGGTGCGGTGAACATCATCGTCCAAGACGTGTGCAAGGGAGCGACCACCACGCACGGTGCGCTGCCCGGCGACCCGGTGGTGATTGCCGCGCTCGGCTCGGTGCTCGGGGTCCCGCCGCCCCGTCTGCCTGCCGGCGTCAGCTGCTGAGGACGGTCAGGCAGGACCCCGAACTCAGTCGTGGATGTCCTTGGTGGTGAAGTTCGCCCACGCCGCGAGGGTGAAGACGACCAGGTAGCTGAGCTGGACGAGCAACCCCTTGGTGACGTCCCGCCACAAGATGGGGTCACGAAACAGGTCGACGAACGACAACCAGTAGCGGGTCGGCAGGAAGGGGTGCAGCGCCCCGGCTGCATCCAGACCCAGCAGCACGGTCGAGGCAACCAGCACCCCGACCGTCCCCAACGCGGCACCGACCGACGATGTGGTGAGGGTCGACAGGAACAACGCGATCGCCGCGACGCCGAGCATGGAGACGATCACGTACCCGAGCGCGAGGATGGTCCGGCCGACAATCTGCTCCTGGGTCAGCGTCGTGCCGCTCAGACTCACGGTTCCGCCGGCCTGGGACTTCCCCAGCAGGAGCCGACCTTCGACGTACGACACCGCGGCGACGACCAGCACGGCCACCAGGACGAACACGATGACGGTGACGAGCTTGGCCATCAGCAGACGGGTACGCCCCACCGGCCGGACCAGCACGTAGCGCAACATGCCGGTCTGCGCCTCGCCGGCGATGGCATCACCGCCGAGGACGGCTACCGCGATCGGCAGGAACAGTGGCAGCACGACTCCGAGCGCGGCCAGCGGGAACAGCGTGCCGTCGTTGAGGACGGCCGAGAGGAACGGGGGCCCGGTCCCGGGCCGCGGTCCGAGGTCGGTGACGGCCAGCAGCACCGCTACCAGCGTCGGCAAGGCGACCAACATCGCAATCGTCACCCAGGTGCGGGGGCGCAACAGCATTTTGACCAGCTCGACGCGGATCACCGGCGCTGCCCCGCCTCGAGGACGACCCGCTCGAGGTCACGGCGGTGCGGGCCGATCTCGGCGACCCGGACCCCGTGGTCGACCAGGCGGGCGTTCAAGCCGGCCGGATCGGCGGACCGGACCAGCAGACGATCGCCCTCCTGTGCATCCACGGCATCGCCGAGCAGCTCGGCGCAGCGGTCTGAGTCCAGCGTCCGCACCATCACCAGCCCGGTCGGGCGAAGGAGGACGTCGAGCTGCTCCTGCAGCACCAGCCGTCCACGATCCAGCACGCCTACCCGGGTACACATCTGCTCGACCTCGGCGAGCAGGTGGCTGGAGAGGAAGATGGTCGTCCCGGCCGCGTTCAGCCGCAGCAGCAGCTGCCGGATCTCCTGGATGCCCTGGGCGTCCAGTCCGTTGGTCGGCTCGTCGAGCACCAGGAGGCGGGGCCGGCGCATCAGGGCCGCCGCGAGCCCGAGCCGCTGTCGCATGCCGAGCGAGTACGCCCGGGTCGGCCGATGGTCGCCCGGATCGAGACCCACCTGGTCCAGCACCTCGGCGATCCGGGTGCGCCGGGCCCGCCGGCGGCTCCGGTCGGAGGCCCCCGCGTCCAGCAGCTCGAGGTTGGTCCGACCCGACAGGTGCGGGTACGCAGCCGGTCCCTCCACCAAGGCACCGATGCGCGGCAGGACCGAGAGCCGGTTCGCCGGCATCGCCGCACCCAGCACCTCGACCTCACCTGAGGTTGCCAGCACCAGGCCAAGCAGCATCCGTACCGTCGTCGTCTTGCCCGACCCGTTCGCACCGAGGAAGCCGTAGACGTCACCCTCGACGACGTCCAGGTCCACCGCGTCGACTGCGGTGAGCTTTCCGTAGCGTTTGCTGAGCGCACGTGTGCGGATCACCGGCCGCTCGCTCACTGGCCCACCGGCAGGTCGGCCGCTGCTCGTTCCAGCGTCGCCGCGGTCACCGTCCCCGCCAGCAGGAAACCGCTGCCACCGCCACGGTCGGTGGTGATCAGCAGGCCGATCGGGCCGGCCGCCAGGAAGGTACCGGCACCGTCGTCCCGGGCGGCGGCGCTGGACCGGATCCGTTCCCGCAGTGGCCCTGCGACCTGACCGCGCAGCGGCAACGCGATCAGCGTGGTCGCGCCTCGCCCGTAGACACCCACGGCGCCCGGGTCGGCGCCGGACCGGCTTGTCAGCCCGCCGAGGGACTGTGGCAGGTCGAACCGGGCGAAGGCGTTGGCGGCCGCGGCGACATCCACCGACTCGTCGTAGTTGAGGTCGACCCCGTCGGCGGGGACGAACTCGGTGGTCGAGTCAGCCGGTGCACCCAGCACCAGGTCGTTCGTCGTCGTCGTGAGCACCGGGCGCGGCTCGCCGATGCCGAACAGCTCCACCTGCAGGGGCAGCCCGGTCGTCGGGTCCGCCCAGATGTCGACGTGTCCAACGGTCGTCGCCCGGTCGTGCGGGACCAGGCGCAGACCGGCCGCGTCGACACCCGATATCCGTCGCGCCGGCAGCCGGGTCAGCTCCGCGGGCAGTGCACCCTGCAGCAGCTCACGTGCCAAGGTCGGCGGCAGCAGGTCCGAGGCATCCGGCAGACGGATCGTCGAGACGGGTGACACGGTGGCGGTCTCGGACTCGAAGACCCAGTGGTAGGTGTTTGCGCCGACCCGGATCAGGTCGGCCTCGCCGGTGCTGCGGATTCGGTCCACCCGCCAGCTCTGTGGACCCCGCCACCACACACGTAGGTCGTTGTCCTCGCCGAGCAGCTGCGCCAGGCCCGCGAAGGAGGCGCTGTCGGGCACCTGGAGCGAGCCTGAGCTCTCGACGAAGCCGGACCAGGCAACCGTAGCGGAGGCCTGCACCCGCTCGGCCAGGACGACGGCGGGGATGGTTGAGCCTGCGGCCGGCCGTGCGGCGATGGCCAGCGGGGCCACTACGAGCGCCGCCAAGGTGACGAAGACAACCAGCCAGCGCATCCGCACGTCACAAATGTAGGTGTTCTTCCTAGCGATGGCGGTGAAACCGGCTGACGCCGTGAGCAGGACGTCGTTAGGCTGACCGATCGTGACCGAACCGGACGAGCGTGCGCGGGCGCGCGGGCCGGCTCGGTGGTGGGACCGCCTGGCCGGCGCGCGGGTCGATCTGTCTCCGCTCAAGGAGTCGCGCGACTTCCGGGTGCTGTTCTTTTCCGGGGCGATCGCCTTCTTGTGCAGCACCTTCACCTACGTCGCCATCCCGTTCCAGCTCTATGCGCTGACCGGGTCGAACCTGGCTGTCGGCGCGATGGGAGTGGTGCAGCTCATCCCGCTGGTCGTGTTCGGGCTGTGGGGCGGCGCGCTGGCCGACCGGGTGGACCGGCGCAGGATGCTGCTGTGGACCGGACTCGCCTCGGCGGTGCTGATGGCCGTGCTGGTGGTCAATGCGGTCCTTGCTTCCCCACAGGTGTGGCTGCTGTACCTGGTGGGTGCACTGAGCGCGGTGTCCAACGCGCTCAACCGGCCCAGCAAGGAGGCGATAATCCCGCGGGTGGTCCGGTACGACCAGATCCCGTCGGCGATCGCTCTGGACGGGCTGACCTTTCAGCTCGGCATGCTCGTCGGGCCGGGGATCGCCGGCCTGGTGCTGGCCAACATCAACGTTGCCACCACCTACGTCATCGGCCTGGCCGGGGTTTCGGTGTCGACGGTGGTGCTGCTCCGTCTCGCCTCGTACCCGCCGATCGGGACGGGTGGCGAGGTCGACGCAGCGAGCAACCGGGGACGCGCCTCACTCCGCTCGATCGTGGACGGGGTGAAGTACGCGGCACGCAGACGCGACCTGCTGGGGACGTACGTGATCGACATGGTCGGAATGTTCCTGGCCATGCCGGTGGTCCTGTTCCCGGCCCTGGCCGAGCACGTGTTCGTTCGACCAGAGCTGCTCGGCCTGCTGTACAGCGCCGAGGCGGTGGGATCGATGGTGGCCAGCCTGAGCAGCGGTTGGACGTCGAAGGTGCACCACCACGGTCGGGCCGTGACGCTCGCCGCGATCGGCTGGGGTGCCTTCATCGGCCTGGCCGGGCTGATGCCGAACGTGTGGCTGGCGATCGTCTTCTTCGCCATTGCGGGGGCGCTGGACATGGTGAGCGGGCTGTTCCGTGGCACCCTCTGGCACCAGACCATCCCCGATCACATGCGCGGACGGCTCGCCGGGATCGAGATGTTGTCCTACTCGATCGGCCCGCTCGGGGGACAGCTCCGCTCCGGTCTGGTCGCCGACCTCACCAGCGTGCGCACCTCGATCGTCAGTGGCGGCCTGCTGTGCGTGCTCGGGGTCACCGCCACCGCCCGGTTGCTGCGGGACTTCTGGTCCTACGACGCGCGGACAGACGAGCACGCGGTCAGACAACGCGCAGTACGCGCAGCCCGGGACGGGCGGGCGACGGAGTAGGACGCCCCCAGGACCCACCCGGGGTCGGCCCGGCTGGTCGTCGGCGAGCACCGACAGGGCGCCGACCCTCGGCACGGTCACGGACCTACACCGAGTGGGCCACCGCCGCGATAATGTCATGCCCGGGTGGGCTTGCGGGAGACCTCCGCGGCCAGTTCCCCTCCGAACCGGACCCCAACGCCTGCGGGCTCAGCGGACTTCCAATCTCCCAACGCGAGCCCGAACAGCTGACCGCTCGCATTGACCTCGGCACGGGCATGATGGTGGCGGAGCTCGCCGAACCGGCCGCGCAGAAGCCACCCCGATAACCGGCCAGGTTCACACCGCTGTCTGCTCGCACCGTGCCCGCTGGTGCGCCCAGGAACGCAAGGACCGCAGGCAGGACCACGACGATGACGACCCTGGCCCGAAGGCTCGTTCTTCCCTCCCGGATCGACATGTCACGTGACACTAGCCCCTGTGAACCGGTTCGTGGCAAGGGTTCCACGTGCAGGTTCTGGCCCAGTGTGAGCTGGAGCCGTCGCCGGCTCACACCCAACCCGCCCAACATGGCCGGTGGGGACGCATCGGCGTCAAGCCCAGCCGTGTCGGTCGCCTTGCCAAACGCAACGGAGCACGGGGCGTTGATCCAAAACACCTCCGCCCCCTTGACGCTGGGGCGTGATCTGCTGTTCACTCTATTGAGTAATCGATTACTTTAGCTACGGAGGCTCAGATGGTCATCGGCACACACCCGCTCACCGGATCGACCAACGGGCTGCCCGGCCTGACCAGGCGAGGTCTGCTCGGCCGCATCGGTGCAACCGCGTTGATCCCGACGCTCGGTGCCACCCTGGCCGCGTGCGGCGGTGACAAAGGCGCCGGCGGGTCACCCAGCGGCCCGGCCAGCGGAGCCGTCACCTTCGTCTACTACGGTGACGCTCAGGGTCAGAAGGCCTACGACAAGCTGTTCACCAAGTTCAAGGCCGACAACCCCAAGATCACACTCAAGGCCCAGGGCATCGCCGCGAAGTCGTGGGCGGACTTCGCCAACACCGTGTCCACCCGGCTCGCCGGCGGCCAGCCGCTGGACGTGGTGCAGATCGCCACCGAGGGCCAGCGGATCTTCGCCTCCAAGCAGCTGCTCGAACCGCTCGACGACTACATCGCCAAGGACAAGGCCGAAGTTGACGCCTACTACGCCGATACCCCGCCCAACCTGAAGAAATGGCTGCAGGAGTACGCCTCGCCGGACGGCAAGACCTACTTCCTGCCCGGCGGGTACAACACGATGGCGCTCTATGTCAGCGCCAAGATCTTCGGTGCCGCGGGTGTCGAGGTGCCGACCGACGCCTGGACCTGGGACGACTTCCGCGCAGCCGGCCAGACGATCAAGGCCAAGACCGGCGCGTTCCTCACCGCCGCGGGCAACGGCTACTTCACCGACGTGATGCCCTGGTTGACCAACAACGGGACCTCCACGCTCAGTGCGGACTGGAAGACCGCCCAGCTCGACAGCCCCGCTGCGGTCGAGGCGCTGACCTTCGTCCGGTCGCTGGTCGTCGACGGGCTCGCCCCGAAGCCGGGCGGCACCTTCGATGCGCCCACCCAGCTGTCCCAAGGCAAGCTGGCGTCCTTCGGTGGTGGCCGCTGGCCGACCAACGACCTGCGCCGGGTCAAGGCCGTCGACACCACTCAGCTGGTGAAGTGGCCGATGAAGGCCGCCGCAGGCTCGCCGGTCGGCTGGGATGCCTGGCCGATCCTCAAACAGTCGAAGAACAAGCCCGCCGCCTGGACCTTGATCAAGTTCTTGATCTCGGAGGCGTTCGGCGATGCGATCACCATCGGCGGCGGCGGCGCCGTGCCCGGCCGGATCTCCGACGCCACCGGACCGGAGTTCCTCAAGGACGCGCCGAAGAACACCGAGCTGCTGGTCAAGCTGCTCGACGTGGCCACCCCCATACCCGGACCGAACCGGGGTGCGGAGTGCCAGAAGGTGATCGAGGACGCCTGGCTGCAGGGGATCAGCGGCACCAAGGAGCCGCAGGCAGCGTTGAGTGAGGCGAACACCAAACTGCAGGGACTGCTGGCGTGACGACGTTGGCCGGGACGGTGCCGCAGGCGGCCGTGAGTCCTCCCCCACGCAGGCAGCCCGGGTCCGGCCGGACCAACCCGCTGGCCGGCTGGCTGTTCGTCAGCCCGGCGCTGCTGCTGTTCCTCCTGTTCGTCCTCGGGCCGTTCGTGATCGCGCTGGGGATGAGCCTGTTCTCCTACGACCTGCTCACCCCGGCCCAGTTCATCGGGCTGAAGAACTTCCAGACCCTGGCCAAGGACTCGCTGCTGGTGCACGCGCTGGGCAATACCTTCGTGTTCGCGTTCGCCTCGGTGGTCACCCACCTGGTCGGCGGCCTGCTGCTCGCGATCGCGGTCAACCGCGGGATCAACAAGGTGCTGTCCTACTTTGTCCGGGCGGCGGTGTTCTTCCCGTTCCTGATCTCCTGGGCGGCGGTCTCGCTGCTGTGGAAGTACGTGCTGGACCCGACCTTCGGGATCTTCACCTACTACATCTCCAAGCTGGGGATCGAGGCTCCCGGGTGGTTCACCGACCCGGCCTGGGCGCTGCCGTCGATCATCGGCATCGACTTCTGGCACACCATCGGCTACACCTTCCTGATCATGCTGGCCGGTCTGCAGACGGTGCCGGCCGAGATGATCGAGGCAGCCCGGTGCGACGGCGCCAACCGAGCCCAGGTGTTCTTCTACGTCACCTTGCCGCTGATGTCGCCGACCATGTTCTTCGCCTCGGTGATCACGTTCATCGGCGCGTTCCAGATCTTCGACCCGATCCAGATCATCACCGCCGGTGGCCCCAACGACGCCACCATCACCGCGGTGATGTATCTGTACCAGACCGGGTTCCAGGCGTTCCAGGTCGGTTACGCCTCGGCGATCGCGCTGATCGTCTTCGCGGTGATCATGCTGGTCACCTTGCTGCAGTTCTGGGGATCCAGAAAGTGGGTGCACAACGCATGACCGCCGTCTCCGTCACCACCCCCGAGACCTCGACCCCGCCGGCTCGCCGGCGCCGCCGGTTCCGACCCGCCCGGCTGGTGATCAGCCTGATCCTGTTCGTCATCGGCGTGCTGATGGTCGCACCTTTGGTCTGGATGATCTCGACCAGCCTGATCGAGCCGACCGCGGCCTTCCAGCTACCGCCGCAATGGCTGCCGATCCCATTCAGCACGCAGAACTTCACCGACGTGGTCGGGCTGATCCCGGTCGGCCAGATGGCGCTGAACAGCCTGCTCGTCTCGGTGATCAGCATCACCGGTTCGTTGCTCACCGCCTGCCTGGCCGCGTACGCGTTCTCCCGGGTCCCGTTCCGTGGCCGGAACCCGATCTTCCTGATCCTGCTGAGTGCGCTGATGGTGCCGACCCAGCTGACCATCATCCCGATCTTCGTGATGATGCGGAAGCTGGAGCTGATCGACACCTTGGTGGCGCTGTGGCTGCCGGCGCTGATCAACGTGTTCGCCATCTTCTTCCTGCGGCAGTACTTCAACACCATCCCGCGCGAGCTCGACGAGGCCGCGCGGATCGACGGCGCCGGCCACCTGCGCATCCTGTTCCAGATCCTGGTGCCGCTCGCCGGGCCGGCGCTGTCCGCGCTAGCCATCTTGGGCTTCGAGGCATCGTGGAACAACTACTTCGGGCCGCTGATCTTCTTGTCCAGCCCGGAGAAGATGACCTTGCCGATCGGGCTGGTGACGCTGTCCGCCGGTCAGGGCGGCGGAGCGACGGCGGTGGTGTTCGCCGGCATCGCCATAGTGGTGGTGCCGATGCTGGTGGTCTTCTTGGTGTTCCAGCGCGCTTTTGTGGAGAGCGTCGCCTCGGTCGGGATCCGCGGATGACCGACCAGACCCCGACCCGCAGCGCCGACCCGCTGCGGCACGCGGCGTCGCTGCTGTGGCCCAACCTCCCGGTGCTGCTGGCCGGGTCGGTCCTGGTCACGG
>JAABUS010007514.1_pt1 | contig 12454 bp, 9 predicted proteins | sample 5560161 | NCBI WGS metagenome assembly JAABUS01 (sample SAMN10711885, study PRJNA513376) | rock metagenome | isolation source: Antarctica rocks | place: Antarctica: Victoria Land, Trio Nunatak nord | collected 2016-01-04 | reverse complement strand
AGTTTCTCCGGCATTAAAAGCTTGTCCGTCGGCATTAAAATTCCGGTGGTCCTGTTCTGCAAAGCTTGTATTTTCGTCAAACTTCCCCGTTAGCAAACCACTCGCCAAAGGCACCCGAACAATCAGGGCGACACCTTTTGCTTGGGCTTTTTCAAAAATTTCATCGGCTACATGCTGCCGAAACAAGTTAAAAATGATTTGTAATGAAGCCAGTCCCTCCTGCTCCAAACAAATCAACGCTTCTTCCGAAGTTTCTACGCTTGCACCCCAATATTGGATCAAACCTTCATCTTTCAAATGGCGCAGATAATTAAACACTTTTCCGCTGCGCATTTCCTCCGTCGGGATACAATGCAACTGCTCCAAAAACAAATGCGATTGCCCCAGATGATGCAAAGAATCCTCCACCTGTTTGCGCATCAGATCATACGTAAAATTTTGTGGCCAGCCATTTGGCTGATCAGACCGGCGGCCCAGTTTTGTAGCCACGAAAACCTCTTTCGCCTGGCTTTTCAAAAATTTCCCGATTATTTTTTCGCTGATGCCCATGCCGTAAACATCTGCCGTATCAATAAAATTTCCGCCCGCATCTACATAAGTTTGCAAAATGCGCATGGCATCTTCTTCATCCACATTTCCCCAATCCGCACTGCCCAGTTGCCAGGTTCCGAGTCCAACTTCGGCCAGTTGTATATTTTTAAAAGCCCTGTAATTCATAAGTTTTGGTTTGATTTTTTAGGTGATAAAAGAAGCATTAATTTAATAAGGATACTTCTTTTACAGGATAAATTTTTGACTTTTTAGTTCAGTCTACTTTTTGGTAAAGCAGAAAATGCTGGATCGGCAGAAACTCTTTGCGGTCAACCAGCTTAAAACCGTTGGCAGCCAGCTCTTTGTTCACCTGTGCGACAGACATTTTATGCAGTTCTTTGATCTCAACCGCCGGGTCTTCTGCCCGATATTCCAGCAACAACAACTTTCCGCCGGGTCTTAAAGCTTTCCGCAAAGCCTGCAAAACCTCGTGCGGAAAAAGCAATTCATGGTAAACATCCACCATAAACGCTAAATCTACAGCACTTTCCGGCAAGTTTGGAGAAGTTGCAGTGCCTTTAATCACCTGCACATTTTGCTGTCCGGTTTCTTTTTTCTTTTGGTTGAGGTACGCGATAAATTCATCCTGCACTTCTACCGCATAAACTTTCCCCTGCGGTACTCTTTTTGCGACACGAAAAGTGTAATAACCTGTTCCGGCACCAATATCAGCCACCACTGTATTTGCAGATAAGGGCATTTTGCTGATGGCTAAATTTGTATTTTCTTCCTGCTGGCGGTTGTTCCGTTCCAGCCAATCGGCACCGGCAGCACCCATCACTGTGGCAATTTCCCTGCCGGAATACACTTTTCCGGTGCCATCAGGATCGGCTGTTTTATGTGTGTAAACATCGTTTTGCTGTAGTTTTTTTGGCTGAGAACAAGCCGTCAAAACAATCAACAAAAACGGAAAAACGAATGCTTTTTTTATCACTGCTTTTTTAAACTTAATGGGTTTAACAGAAAGTACGAAAATTTGTGCTGTATTTTTTCTAAAATAAAGCAATCCTAAAACACAAAAATTTCAATATTCATAATTTTTTATTTGTTTAGAACTGATAATTACGTTTCGTTTAATAAATTCACTTTAAATAGCACTGATTTTCATAAAATTGATTTTTTATTTATAAATTTTAAAAAATTGCCTGATTTATGATAGATTGCAGCAGAAAGTTTATAATTTATAATCAATAATGAGAAAAACGTTACCTTTTATCCTGCTGCTGGTTGTAATGGCGGTTGCCCTTATATTCAGTTCTGTAAATTTAACCTCTGTCAAAAACAGTAAAATTGATACCGGTGATACGGCTTGGTTGTTGATTTCCACAGCTTTAGTTTTGGTGATGACACCCGGTCTTGCCTTTTTTTATGGCGGGATGGTGCGCAAAAAAAATATGATTTCTACCATGCTCCAAAGTTTGGCCTGCATGGGCATGATCACCATCATTTGGGTATTGTTTGGTTTTAGTTTGGCTTTTGGGGAAGATTTTCATGGCATCGTTGGCAATCCGGCAACCTATTTTTTGATGAAAGGCACACTTGGCAACAGCACCTGGAGCTTGATGCCAACCGTTCCGCTGATTTTGTTTGCCATGTTCCAACTCAAATTTGCGGTTATTACGCCAGCGCTGATTACCGGGGCTTTTGCAGAACGGATCCGTTTCAACTCTTACCTGATTTTTCTGTGCCTGTTCATCGTTTTTATTTATGCACCGCTGGCGCACGCTACCTGGCATCCCGATGGTATCATGTTTAAAGCCGGTGTGCTGGATTTCGCCGGCGGAACGGTTGTGCACATGTCTGCCGGCTGGGCAGCATTGGCTTCCGCTTTGTATTTAAAACAGCGCAGGCAGCAGGAACATGCCCCGGCGCGGATTACTTACGTGATCTTAGGGACCGGTTTATTGTGGTTTGGCTGGTTTGGTTTTAATGCCGGTTCTGCGGGCGGTGCAAATACTTTGGCCGCAACCGCTTTGGCAACCACTACCACCGCTTCTGCAGCCGCAGCCATGTCATGGATATTTTTTGATATGTTTCAGGGCAAAAAACCTTCTGCAATGGGTGCCTGTATCGGTGCGGTTGTAGGTTTGGTTGCCATCACGCCTGCTGCCGGCTATGTTACGGTTCCGCACTCTTTGGTCATTGGTGTTGTGGCCGCAGTAGTGAGTAATTTAGTGGTGATCTGGCGTTCAAAAACCAATATCGATGATACATTGGACGTATTTCCATGCCACGGCGTGGGCGGAATGGTTGGGATGCTGCTTACCGGTGTTTTTGCAACTAAAGCTGTAAATCCGGCTGGCGTTGCTACAAATGGTCTTTTTTATGGAGAAACGCATTTGTTTTTTATTCATATTCTGGCTTTAGTCGGTGTTTCTGCTTTTGCTTTTTTTGGTTCGATGATTTTGCTGCGGATTACCAATGCAATCACGCCGCTCCGGGTTTCTGCGGATGATGAAATTATTGGTTTGGATCAAAGTCAGCACGACGAGGAACTCTAACAATCCGATACTTCTTTTATCCTGTAAAAATCATTAAAACCCTTCTTTTGAAATTGAAATTTGTCTTGAAGAAGGAGTTTTTGTTTTATGAATTTTCTTTTTATTAAGAATTCATTAAAAAAACAATAATATATTATTAAAAATGATTATTTTCTCAAATAAAAATACGTTTAACAATAAGTTTCCTAAAAATGAATCTTTAGGATGATAAAAATTTAATATATTATTAATTGAAAGTAAATTTGATTACAGAATATATCAATCAAACATAGAATATCAACTTAAAATGGCAGCAAAACTTGAATACATTTGGCTGGATGGCTATAGACCAACTCAGAGCCTGCGTAGTAAAACCAAAATTGAAAAAAATTTCAGTGGCAAATTAGAAGATTGCGATATGTGGAGTTTTGACGGCTCTTCAACCCAGCAAGCTCCGGGCGGTTCATCTGATTGTTTACTGAAACCTGTTTTCATTTGTAAAGACCCGGAAAGAAGAGATGCGTATCTGGTAATGTGCGAAGTATTAACGTCTGATGGTAAAGCACATCCGTCAAACGGACGTGCTTTGATTGATGATGATGACAACGATTTCTGGTTCGGGTTTGAGCAGGAATATTTTCTATGGAACACTGAAACCAACAAACCATTAGGCTTCCCGGTGAATGGTTATCCTGCACCGCAAGGACAATATTATTGTTCCGTCGGCGCGCAAAATTCTTTCGGCAGAGACATTGTAGAAGAACATCTGGATATTTGTTTGGATGCGGGATTGAACGTGGAAGGCATTAATGCAGAAGTTGCTGCCGGCCAATGGGAATTCCAGATTTTTGCAAAAGGTGCCAAAGAAGCGGGCGATCAGATCTGGATTGCCAGGTATTTGCTGGAAAGATTGGGCGAAAAATCCGGCATTTCAATCAACTGGCATTGCAAACCTTTGGGAACTTTGGATTGGAACGGTTCCGGGATGCACGCCAACTTTTCCAATACAGCTTTGAGAACAGCCGGAAACCAAGCGGTTTACGATAAGATTTGCGAATCTTTCCGTCCGGTTGTAAAAGAACACATCGAAGTTTATGGTGCTGATAATGAGCTGCGTTTGACCGGAAAACACGAAACCGCTTCTATTTATGATTTTAGTTACGGCATTTCTGATCGTGGTGCGTCCATCCGTATTCCGCTGGCTACCGTAGAAAGAGGCTGGAACGGTTATCTGGAAGATCGCCGGCCAAATTCGGCAGCTGATCCGTATAAAGTAGCTGCCCGGATTATCAAAACAGTAAAATCTGCAGAGATAGCTTCAGCCAGCCAGGTTTCTGCTTTTGTAGAATCAGAACTGGCCTAAAAACGCATACTTCTTTTATCGATATAAAAAAGGTGCAGACGAAAGTTTGCACCTTTTTTGTTTAAACAAATTAGGAGTTGATTTTAAAATTTTAGAGCTGTTTAAATTTTTTTGGCTAAAGCCATTTTAACTTAAATATAATCCACGGCCTGAAGGCCGTGGCAATTTGACTACCTTGTTTTGCATTTTTTTATCTGCCGGGAACAAATAGGCCTGTTGTTCCGGCAAGATAATTCTCAAACTTCAATTGCCACGGCCTTCAGGCCGTGGACATGGGCAATAAATAACAGGCTTTAGCCAAAAAAATAAAATAGGAGGCCATAAAAACTTGTGAAATTCCTACAATTTCTAAGGTAAAAAACACTAAAGTTAATTTTTATAGGGTAAAAGAAGCACTATAATTATCAATCCGGAGCTTGTAAGGATATGATAGAAATTTAATCAAACTTTTAGCATTTGTCTGGCGGGATTTACTTTTTGAATAACAAAGGCAATCAACAAAACAATTCCGCAAATAAACCCGATAACCGGAGCAGTCGTCACACTCATCCCCCAGCCCGAAACATACGCGCCGATCACATCGCAAAGGTTTACAATGGCCATATAAGTTGTAAACTGTGAACCTTCAACTCTTGCCAAACACAAGGCCATCAGCACGGGCATTGCAGCAACACTAAACATCGGATCGGCCATGCTGTACAAAATTATTCCCGTTGTGCTAACCGATTTATGTACCCAAAAAGAGCCAAAACTGCTGAAAACTATAAAAAAAGTAATGATCGCCAGGACAACGATCGTTTGTAATTTACCCGGACCGATCCTGTCAGCAACCATCCCTCCGCCCAAAGTAACCGCGATGGTAATCACGCTCCCCCAAGTTCCCTGCAAAACAGAAAGCTGGTTATCGTCCCAGTGCAAAAAATGGATCAAATGAAAAGAATAAGAACGGATAAATATGCTCAAACACAGATAAACAAGCGCAATTAAACCAAAAACCTGCAAGCTGTTTTTTTGTACGATGCCTTTGTACAATTGTTTGAAAAGCCATTTTAAATTAGGATTTTCTGTTTTTTTGGGATTTGGTTGTCCGCTATTTTTCAGGTTGAACGACGGAATATAACTATCGGAACGGTCGATTTTGGTAATGTAAGTCAGCACCGTAAACAGCAATAGCAACAACGACTGACAGGCAGCTGCATAAAAAAATCCAAATTGATGCAGCAAAGTAGAAAATCCGGCAGCACCAGCGGCCACACCAAGCAACAATCCGGACCGCATAAACGCGTTGATCCGCCCTTGCTCCTGTTTAGGTACAATGGCTATGGCGGTCGCATCAACACTGGCATCCTGGATAGACGCAAACAAGCTGTGGACGAAAAAAATTGCTGTTACAAAATGAAGTTCTTTCACCGGGTTTTTGACTAACAACAGGCATAAAGTAACCGCTAAAGCCAAAAATTCGGCAAACACAATCCAGTGTTTGCGATGGCCCATTAATGAAAACTGGTAGCGGTCAATCAGCGCGCCCCAGATAAACTGAAATATCCAGGGAATACCAATAACTGCATCATAACTACCTACGGTTAAAGCACTTACACCTTTTGCAATCAAAAAATTTGCAATAGCAGTTAATGCAAAACCAGCCGGGATACCTTGCATGGCATACAAGTAAAAGAAGGTGAAGTACCGCAGCCGGGCACTTTGTTTGAGTACAGGAAATTGGTAAGGCAAACTGGCGGGTTTTAGCAATACTCAACGTGAAGGGCAAAATATTGTTTAACCAAGTGGAGGGAAATCTAGATAAATAATTGACTTATAACAAGGTATTGATACTGTTTTTAGGAGGATAAAAACAGTATTACTTACAAGCGCAATTGCATAATCCGTTACCACAGCTTTAATCAACTGTATGACTATTTCTGATCATAAAATATTTCAATTAACCTAAATCTATTCTGTACTATTGCAAAACCAATTATTAAACAAATCCGTAAACCTGACCTACACAGGTTTCAATTTGTGCAAATTATTTTTCGTGAAGGGTGAATGAATAGGTTTTTAAAATCTGATTGTGCGTTGGCTGCAAAGCTATCCGGGTTGTTCATGATGCTGTTTTTATCCCTGTTAAGTTTGGATTGCCCAGCCCAAACCTGTAACGGCGTTTTGGGCAGCCCTGTGTTGAATATAGATTTTGGCTCGGGAAAAGACCGTGGCTCAGCACTACCGATCACAGAAAGCGATTATATATACACTTCAACAAATGCCATTTTAAACAGTCAGTACACAATTGCCAACAATTCGAATGGTTTTTACAGCCAGTGGTTTAGCATTACAGATCATACCGGAAATGAAAATGGCTACATGATGCTCATAAATTGTAATCTTCCGGGCGATCAGCTTTTTATCAAACCAATCAGCGGACTTTGCCCAAATACCACTTACCAACTCTCCTCCTGGATCCTTAATTTACTGAATAAAGATTTGCTAAAAGGCATCGATGTTAACCTTACTTTTTCTGTTGAGACGAGTTCCGGCACTGTCCTCAATTCCCTCAAAACAGGTGATGTTGTATCGGGAAATGTGCCCGAATGGCGGAATTTCAATCTTTATTTCACCACTCCTGTTCAACAGACGGATCTGGTTATCAAAATTATCAACAATGCACCCGGCGGAGATGGAAATGATTTGGCCCTGGATGATATCACCGTACGGCCTTGCCAGCCAATGGTAAATACTTCTTTTATCGGGCAAAATTTGGTACGAAGTTTAAGCCTTTGCCAGGGTGATGCCGCTGATTATCAATTGGGTTCAAACATTGTGGCTGATTACCAAAACCCCGCTTACCAATGGCAAGTAAATAAGGACGGAACGGGCTGGAAAGATATCGCCGGAGAAACCGCAACTACCACCAAAATACATTTTACAGCTGCGCAACCCGGCTTTTATCAATATAGATTATACACTATACAGGAAGCAAACAAAAATCTGATGTGTTGCCAGGTGTTTTCAGATACGCTTACTATCTGGGTTGATGCAAAGCCGGTTCCTTCAGCTTCCGGAAATACACCTTTGTGCATGGGCAACACGTTAAATTTAACGGTTGCAAAAGGCGCATCTTATCAATGGACTGGCCCTGCCGGTTTTACTTCTTCCATTCAAAACCCAACGATAACGAACATCACTTCTGCCCAAGTCGGCATGTATAAAGTTACACTTACCTCGGCAGCAGGATGCGTTGCTACAGATTCTGTTAAGGTTGAATTGAACCCGGCAACAAGCTTTAGTGCAGGCGCGGATACAACGATTTGTAAAGGGAGCAGCACGGTTTTGAACGCCAGCGGAGGCAACGCGTATCTTTGGTATCCGGCGAAAGGTTTATCGGATACAACCATTGCAAACCCGGTTGCCAGCCCGATGGTAAGCACTGTTTATCGGGTAAAAATCACCAATCAATTTGGTTGTATCAATTTGGGTTCGGTTAAAGTAAATGTAGTGGAAATACCTGTTGCCGATGCCGGGCCTGATAAAAAAGTTGCGGCCGGAAAAAAAGTTCGCCTAAGCGGAAAAATCCGTGGCGGAAACGCTAAATTTTACTGGTCGCCCACTACGTTCCTCAGCGATACCAACACTTTGGAGCCATTGGTTACGCCTGCTGCAAACATTACTTACACGCTTCATGCAGTTTCCGGTTTGGGTTGTGGCGAAACGATTGATTCTGTAAATGTGCAGGTTTACCAGGAGCTGAATGTGCCCAATACATTTTCTCCAAATGCTGACGGTATAAATGATACCTGGAACATTTTGGCTTTGCAAGATTATCCTTCAAGCATTGTTCAGGTGTATAATCGTTATGGAAAAGAAATTTTCAGGACAATCAGCAACAACAATCCCTGGAATGGAACGCTAAACGGACAACCGTTGCCGATCGGTACTTACTTCTACAAAATCAGCAATGACAATAAGCCTTTAAAATCCGGCTGGGTTTTAATTGTAAGGTGATTACAAAGAAACATTCTTTTGAGCTTATAAATTCAGGTTAATTCAAAAATCTGTGAACTTCTGAAAATTAACTGAAGTAAATTTAGAGCCTGTTTAAATTTATACAAGAAGAAATGCCATGCTTCTTTTACCTTATCAAAATTGGTGACTGTATCAATTTTTATAAACTAAAATCCAATGTTTACCAGTTTTTAGGTGATAAAAGAAGCATAGAAAATATTTGAACAAAATTTAAACAGACTCTTACAATGTGTGTAAATCCGGTTTTATTCCTCGTAGTTTTCAATCGTATCGGATGAACGCATAGATGCACCGTCTGGGTCCTGGCCTGCATCCCGAAGCGCGCGCCGTTGCCGTAACAAATCCCAATATTGTTCCAACTCGGCTTTTACTTTGGGCAATTCTTTCACTTCTTCATCACTCAAATTTTCTTTGCCATACAAATGCTCTTCTTTTTCAGTTAGCGTTTTGATGTGTGCCATCACCGCATCGTCATCCATATTTTTCATTTTGTCAAAATTAATTTATTGCAATTTTACCAATTTGTAAACGAACTTTTGCAAGCAACTATTCCGGTGCAGATTTTACAGCTTGGTTAAATTTATATTATAATCAGCATACTTCTTTTATGCCTGTAAATTTTGTTTGATCAATTTTAGGTTGATAAAAACAGCATTGAAAACCATGAAATTTTTGATAAGAGAAGTACGGAAAAATTAATGCAATTTAAAAATGTTTTGATTGGTTGATAAACAAAACCAGGCTTAAATAATAACTGCTCAAACTGTTTCCGATCTAAATTCAAACCGAAAACTTTTCAATAATAGATATTGGGCAATATTCCCAGGAAACACTTTGTTGTACCAACAAAAAAGGCTACAAGTTTTAAACCTGTAACCTTTTAATTTTTTGTGGTACCAGCTGGAATCGAACCAGCGACACAAGGATTTTCAGTCCTTTGCTCTACCAACTGAGCTATGGTACCTTTGCTTGGGGTTGCAAATGTAGCGTGATTTTTGACTTTTTAAAATTTTTTCTGAAAAAAAGTTTTTCTGCTTCTTTTACAGTAAGAATTTTAGTAAAAACACATCAGGATTACAAACCCATTTAGCTAATTTAGACTTTTTGTTGATCTAAAAACAGCATGGCGCAACTCGTATTCCTTCTTATTTTTTTATCTGCTGCTGGTTTATTTACCCGGAATATACTCAAAGTCAGGCGTAATATTTTGCTGGGACAAGCAGCCGACCGCTCAGATCAGCCTTTTTTACGCTGGAAAACCATGCTCAAGGTTGCATTAGGACAATCCAAAATGGGCAAAAAACCCGTTGCCGCGCTGTTGCATCTGCTGGTTTACGCTGGTTTCGTGATCATCAATATTGAAGTTTTAGAAATTGCAATTGATGGTATTTTTGGAACACACCGCATTTTTGCAACAACTTTTGGCAGCTTATATAATGTTTTGATCGGCACTTTTGAAGTGCTTGCCATGTTGGTTCTCCTAAGTTGTATGGTGTTTTTAATCCGAAGAAATGTGGTCCGCTTAAAACGATTTTCGGGCACGGAAATGACAGCCTGGCCAAAATCTGATGCTAATTATATTCTCCTTGCCGAAATCTTTTTGATGACTGCTTTCCTGCTGATGAACGCTGCCGACCACCAATTGCAACTGCAAAACAATCCGCATTATATCGTCGCCGGGGCATTTCCCATCAGCAGTTGGTTTAGTCCGATGCTTCTTTTATCCACCCAAAATTTGATTTTGCTGGAGCGCACTTGCTGGTGGTTTCACATCATCGGCATCTTTGCTTTCCTCAACTATCTGCCTTATTCAAAGCACTTTCACATCTTGCTGGCCTTCCCGAATACTTATTTTTCCAACTTAAACCCGCAGGGAAAAATGAACAATATGGCTTCCGTTACGCCGGAAGTAAAAGCCATGATTGACCCAACTTTTGTGCCATCATCCACAGAAACTGTTTTAAGTTTTGGGGCGAAAGATGCAACAGACCTCACTTGGAAAAATTTGCTGGATGCTTATACTTGCACCGAATGCGGCCGCTGTACGGCTGTTTGCCCGGCTAACCTGACCGGCAAGCTGCTTTCTCCGCGAAAAATTATGATGGATACGCGCGACCGGATCACTGCAATCGGCAGAAACCTGGATCAGCATGATGCTTCTTTTATCGATGAAAAATCTTTGTTGGATACTTACATCAGCCGCGAAGAAATCTGGGCTTGCACCAGTTGCAATGCTTGTGTAGAAGCTTGTCCGGTTAATATCAACCCGTTGGAAATTATAACCGAATTAAGAAGATATGTGGTGATGGAAGAATCCAAAGCACCTAATAGTTTGAACAATATGTTTTCCAATTTAGAGAATAATAGTGCACCCTGGAAATATGCAACTGCCGATCGTTTAAATTGGACAAATGAAAGTTGAAATCTAAGTATTTTTTCAGGCTGAACTTGGATACAAAATTAGTAGTATAGATGAACAACAATATACAAACCATGGCAGAAATGGCAGCCAATAACCAGCAACCGGAAATTTTATTTTGGGTTGGTTGTGCCGGAAGTTTTGATGCAAGGGCACAAAAAATTACGCGTGCTATTTGTAAAATTTTGCAACATGTCGGGATTAGTTTTGCAGTTTTAGGCACAGAAGAAAGTTGCACCGGCGATCCGGCAAAACGTGCCGGAAACGAGTTTTTATTTCAAATGCAAGCCATGATAAATATTCAGGTTTTGGATGGTTATCAGATCAAAAAAATCGTGACTGGTTGCCCGCATTGTTTCAATACCATCAAAAATGAATATCCAAACCTGGGCGGTAATTATGAAGTAATCCATCATACACAACTCATTCAGCAACTGATAGATACGGGCAAATTGAAAACCGAAGACGGTGCTTCTTTTACCGGCAAAAAAATCACTTATCATGATCCTTGTTACCTTGGCCGCGGCAACCAGGTTTACGAAGCACCACGCAAAGCTTTGGAAGTTTTAGATGCCGAATTGATAGAAATGAAACGTTGCAAAAGTAACGGCTTGTGCTGCGGCGCGGGTGGTGCACAGCTTTTTAAAGAACCGGAAAAAGGTAATAAAGATATCCAGGTAGAACGTATAGAAGAAGCAATTTCCACTAATGCAAGCATCGTTGCAGCCGCTTGCCCTTTTTGTATGACGATGCTAAACGATGGCGTAAAACATCTGCAAAAAGAACAGGAAATTGAAGTGCTGGACATTGCCGAAATCACCGTTCGGGCAAATGGTTTATAATACGCATACTGTTTTTATCAACCTAAAATTGAGTTTTACTATTGGTTATTTCTGAATTTCTATTCTATAAACCAAAATCAAAAAACTACAAAAAATTACAACATTAAAACAAGCATTAGATTAACTTTGCACCATGGAATTTTCACCTGCTTCAAAAATCTGGATATATCAATCTGATCGGGAATTAACAGAAACTGAAACAGCTAAGCTTCAATCTTTGCTCAATCAGTTTGCCAAAAGTTGGACGGCGCACAATCAGCAATTAAAAGCAGCAGCCCAAATTACTTTTAACCGTTTCATTATTTTACTGGTAGATGAAAGCCAGGCCGGTGCCAGCGGTTGTTCCATTGATAAATCCGTCCGGTTTATACAAGAAGTGGAAGACGAGTTTAAAATCAATCTTTTTGATCGGTTTAATACGGCTTATTTTGAAGCTGATCAAATACAAACTGCCAATCGCGAAGAGCTGGAAGTTTTGTTGAAACAAGGTAAAGTAACCAACGAAACCATCGTGTTCAACAACATGGTTTCAACTTTAGGCGATTTGCAAACTAAATGGCAGGTTCCCTTTAAAAACAGCTGGCACGCACGGGTTTTTAGTAATTTGATCCAAGCTTAGTTTCGATTTTTATTTCCTTTTTTCTGTCATTTCCTTTAGATTAGCAAATCACAAACATTGACAGTTATTATTGTTGTTGAAGCTTTGTTTTTGCTTTTTTTTCTTTGTTAATAACTGCGA
>JAABUS010007512.1_pt1 | contig 12456 bp, 6 predicted proteins | sample 5560161 | NCBI WGS metagenome assembly JAABUS01 (sample SAMN10711885, study PRJNA513376) | rock metagenome | isolation source: Antarctica rocks | place: Antarctica: Victoria Land, Trio Nunatak nord | collected 2016-01-04 | reverse complement strand
AACCTTCGGTCGGACCGTGGAGCCTTCCCTGCGTCCTACGCCCTCCTCCACTCCCGAAGCATAGAATGGGGGGATGGACTGGGCCCGTAACTCCGTGTCGCGCCGGGGAGACCGAGATGAGGCGACTTCTCTTCCCATGCCTGGGGCTCGTCGAGGTGATCGCGGCCGCGGCCCTGGTCCTGCTGGGCCTCAGCCTGCCGAGCGGAGCGGACGTCCGCCGTAGTTTCGCCGGGGGCGAGAGAGTCACGGGTGCCGCCGGCGACCAGATCAAGCTCCTCCGCGGCCAGGTCGCCGACCTCCGCCGCGCCCGCATCGGTCCGACGGCCGAGCGGCTCGGGGTGGCCACCCGGACCGTGTCGGCCGCCGCGAGGAAGAGCCGGGTGGACTTCGACGCCGTCCGTTCCCTCCGCGACGCGACGGGACGTGCCGCCGACGGGCTCGACGGCCTGGCCGTGGCCCTCGACCCCGAGGCCCTGGCCGAGCTGGGGGACGGGTTGGGCGCGACGGCCGATTTCCTCGACCGGGACGTCCTGCCCGCCGCCGCGAGGGCGGCCGACGACCTGGACGCCGCTTCGGGACGCCTCCGGACGGGCGTCCGGCGCTTCGCCGAGGTGGCGAGGGCGGCCTCGATGGACCTGAAGCCCCTCCGCGAGATGCACGACGGCCTCGCCCGCTTCGACGAGGGCCTGGCCTCGCTCCACGCCACGCTCGACCCCCGGCGGCTGGCGGCCATGCGGGAGGCCACCGAAGGGGCCGAGGGGGTCGTCGCGGAGGCAGCCCGGCTCGCGGGGAGGGCGGCCGGCTACACCTATCCGGTGGTCACAATCGACGGGCTGAAGCCGAGGGTCGGGACCCGCCCATTCTGGCCCGGGGGGGCCGAGGTCGGCGTCGACATGCGGAAGGTGGCCGCGGGCCTGGCGGCGATGGGCCGCGAGGTCGAGGGCCTGTCGAAGGAGCTGCCCCGAATCCAGGCCGCCGTGCTCGAGAGCCGCAAGACGATCGGCGCCACCCGCAAGGGCCTGGCCGTGGCCCTGGCGAGACAGGCGGAGGTCGAGCGGCTCTCGGCGGACCTGCCCGCCCAGGTTGCCCGCCTGGCCGAGGAGCTCCCCCGGCTCACCGAGGACCTGTCCAAGGCGCTCCGGGGGACCGAGCGGCTCCGGGGGTTGGCCGTCGCACTCCGGGAGTCGCGACGTGGCGTCGACGCGGCCGTGGCGAGCCTGCCCCGGGTGCGGTCGGGCCTCTCAGGCTCAGCCGCCCTCCTGCGGGCGACCCGCGACCAGCTCGATCAGGCCGTCCGCCACCGCGCGGAGTACGAGGCCGCGCGGGGGCAGGTCGAGGGCCTGGCCGAGGAGTTCCTCGACCTCTTGCCGGCCCTCGCCCATGGCCTGGAGGCCCGACTCGACGGGGAGGAGCGTATCTTGGCCGAGATGGCGGGGGGCCTCACGCTGGTGGACGCCGCCCTCCCGGCCTACGCGCGGGCCGTCTCGAGGAGCCTGATCGTCGGCAGGCTCCTGGCCTGGCTGGTGGCGGCGGTCGCCGGCTTGCACGGCCTCTCCCTGATCCTGGCCTCCCTCGGAGCCGGTCGGCCACGCCCCTCGACCGGGACGCACCGGGCGAATGACGAGCGCGAGGGGGGCCTTGCCGGCTGATGCCCCGCGACGGAGGTCAGGGTCGATCGGACTCGTCCCGGACTCCCCATGCCCGCGGTTTTTTTGGGATAGGTGATCTTGGCCTTTCATTTGCAATTGCATTTGAGATGTCTCCACGGGATGCCGCCACTCCAAGATCCGAGTACGAGATTCCGAGGAGAAGGTGAATCCCATTCGTCGCCCCAAGATCACCCTCATGAGGGGTGGCTGTCGCAAATTGCCGATGACGCGTCCCGACGTCCTGCGTTATTCCTCTGCGGTCGCGAGCACCGGCCTGGCGACCGTCGCACGCCTGGCCCTGGACCCCGTCCTGGGCGGCTTGTTTCCGTTCGTCACGTATTACGCCGCCGTCCTCTTCACGGCCTGGTACGGCGGGGCCGGTCCCGCGATCGTGGCGGTCATCCTCGGCACTCTGCTGTCCGACTATTTCTTCCTGGCGCCCCTGAATTCTCTGCACGTCGCCGACGACACCACCCTCGGAATGGCCCTCTTCAACGTGGCGGGCCTCTTCGTCATCTTCTACAGCAGGGACTACCACGTCGGTCGGACGCGACTGGAGCGGGAGGTCGTCCAGCGGTGCCGGGCGGAGGCCGAGAGGCGTGACGAGGGCGAGCGGCTCCGGGTCACGCTCGAGGGCGTCGGCGACGGCGTGATCGTCACCGACGCCGCGGGACGCGTCGCCAGGATCAACCCGGTCGCCGAAGGCCTCCTCGGTTGGTCCTCGGCGGATGCGGCGGGGCGGCCGCTGGCGGAAGTCTTCCGACGGATCGACGAGCAGACCAGGGCCGAAGTCGAGGGCCCCGCCCCCGAGGTCCTGCGGGAGTGTCCTGCCATCCGCCCGGCCAGGGACTCGCTCCTGGTCGCCAGGGACGGGACCGCCAGGCCGATCGACGAGAGGGTCTCCCCGATCCGCGACCCGAACGGAGAGATCACCGGCCTGGTGGTCATCTTCCGGGACGCGACCGATCGGAAGCGGGCGGAGGAGGCGGCGAGGGAGGCCGACCGCCGCAAGGGCGAGTTCCTGGCGACGTTGGCCCACGAGCTGCGCAACCCGCTGGCCCCGATCCGCACCGGCCTCCGGATCCTCGAGCAGACCGAGGGTGGCAACCCCGCCGTCGAGCCCCTGCGAGCGATGATGGAAAGGCAGGCCGGGCACCTGGCGAGGCTGATCGACGACCTGATGGACCTGTCCCGGATGGACCACGGGACCATCGAACTCCGCAAGCAGGTCGTGGGGTTGGCGACGGTCGTCAACCAGGCGGTCGCCACGAACCGCCCGTCGATCGTCGAGCGGGGGCACGCGTTGAGCGTCAGCGTCCCGGACGGGTCGGAGCGTCTCGAGGCCGACCCCACCCGCCTGGAGCAGGTCCTCTCCAACCTGCTGACGAACGCCGCCAAGTACACCGATCCGTGCGGGCACATCCGCATCGACGCCCGCAGGGAGGGCGACGAGGTCGTCATCCGCGTGGGGGACACGGGGATCGGAATCGCACCGGAGATGCTCCCGAAGGTCTTCGACATGTTCGTGCAGATCGAGCGGCGGCTGGACCGCTCGAAGGGCGGCCTGGGAATCGGCCTGAGCCTCGCCAAGAAGCTCGTGCAGATGCACGGCGGGAGCATCTCCGCGCACAGCGAGGGGCCGGGGAAAGGCAGCGAGTTCGTCGTCCGCCTGCCCGCGATCGCGGCCGGAACGGGCGATCCATGCGCGCCGATTCATCGGCCCCCGGCGCGAGTGGCGCACGAGCCGCGAAGGAGTCGCATCCTGGTCGTCGACGACAACCAGGATGCGGCGGACACCCTCGCCAGGTACTTGACGAGGGTGATGGGCGGGCGGGTCGAGGTCGCCTACGACGGGCCGGAGGCGGTGGACATCGCCCGGAGGTTCCGCCCCGAGATCGTCCTCCTCGACATCGGCCTGCCGGGGATGAGCGGGTACGAGGTGGCCGAACGCCTGCGGAGCGGGCCGGAGACCGGGGGGGCGCTGCTGATCGCCCTCACCGGGTGGGGGCAGGAGGAGGACAGGCGCCGGTCCAAGGCGGCGGGCATCGACTTCCACCTGGTGAAGCCCGTCGACCTCGACGCCATGCAAGACCTGATCCTCAAGGCCGAGTCGACCTGAAGGGCCCGCCCGGGGCGCGACCTTCCCTCATCCCTGCCACGACGGGGGCGACGATGATAGAATACCGGGGTCCAATTCTCGCGACGGTATCAGGCAGCCGTCGATCCAGGGGTCGCCCGGCTCGCGGAGGGGCGGGGGGCGAGGGGACGGGGAGAGTCCGCACGTGAGTGAGGCCAAGGGTTCGACCGCGATCAACGAGCACGAATATCCCTTCCAGGCGGAGATCAAGCAGCTCCTCCACCTGCTCTCGCACTCGCTCTACCAGAGTCGCGACATCGCGATCCGGGAGCTGATCTCCAACGCCTCGGACGCGCTGGATAAGATGCGATACGTCAGCCTCACCGACGAGGCCCACCGCGACGAGATCGCCCTGGAGATCACGCTCGAAGCCGCCCCCGACGCCGGGACCATCGTCATCCGCGACACGGGCGTGGGCATGACCCGCGACGAGCTCGTGACGAACCTGGGGACGATCGCGCATAGCGGGTCGCGCGAGTTCCTGAAGGCCGCCCAGGCGGGTGCGTCGCCCTCCAGCAAGCCCGACCTGTCGCTCATCGGCCAGTTCGGCGTCGGGTTCTACGCGGCGTTCATGATCGCCGACGGCGTGGTCGTGCGGACGCGGAGCTACAAGGAAGGGTCGGGTTGGGAGTGGCGGTCGGACGGCTCGGGCACGTTCACCGTCACCGAGGCCGGGGGGCTCGCGCGCGGGACGGAAGTCGTCCTGCATCTGAAGGAGGACGCGAAGGAGTACGCCGACGGCTGGAAGCTGAAGGACGTCATCCGCCGCTATTCGGGCTTCGTCCCGCACCCGATCCGGATCGGCGGCGACGTCGTCAATGGCCAGAAGCCGATCTGGGTCGAGCCGAAGTCGCAGGTGACCGAGGAGCAATACACCCAGTTCTATCGCCACCTGACGCACCACGAGGACGAGACGCCGCTCTGGCACCTGCACCTCGCGGCCGACTCCCCCATCCAGTTCCACGCCGTGCTCTATTGCCCGCCGACGAACGCGGAGAAGCTCGGCTTCGGCCACGCGGAGCACGGGCTGAGCCTCTGCGCCAAGCGCGTGCTCGTGCAGGGCGATTGCCGCGACCTCGTGCCCGAGTACTTCCGGTTCCTCTACGGGCTGGTCGATAGCGAGGACCTGCCGCTGAACGTCTCGCGGGAGACGCTCCAGGACAATTCGGTCGTCCGCAAGATCCGCAATGCGCTGGTCAAGGGCGTGCTGGACCTCTTGACGAGGATGGGCGCGGAGAAGCCGGCCGATTATGCCTCCTTCTACAAGACGTTCGGCATGTTCTTGAAGGAAGGCGTGGCCCGCGACTTCGCCAATCGCGAGCGGCTGGCGAAGCTCCTCCGGTTCGCGTCGACCCGATCCGAGGGGGACGAGCCCTCGGAGTCGCTGGATGAGTACGTCGGCCGGATGGTCCCCGACCAGAAGCACATCTACTACCTCGGCGGGCCGGACCTGGCGTCGGTCCGCAAGAGCCCGAACCTGGAGATCTTCCGCAGGCGGGGGATCGAGGTGCTCTTCCTCACCGAGCCGGTCGACGAGTTCGTCATGTCGGCGCTGGGCAAGTTCGGCGAGAAGACGCTCACCTCGATCGACTCGGCCGACCTGGACCTGCCGGGCGAGGACGCGAAGGCCGGCGACAAGGCCGAATCTCATCCCGGCGGGTTCGGCCGCGTGCTCGACCTCTTCCGCGAGGCGCTGGGCTCGCGGGTCACGGAGGTCCGCGCCTCGAAGCGGCTCACCGACAGCCCGTGCTGCCTGGTGAACGCCGACGGCCTCATGAGCGCGCAGATGCACCGGCTCCTGGAGATGAGCGGCAAGGGCGTCCCGCCGTCGAGCCGCGTGCTGGAGGTCAATCCGGCCTCGCCCCTTATCGGACGCCTGGCGACCCTCGTCGCCAACCCCGATCACGACGGATTCATCAAGGAGTGCGCCCTCCAGTTGTGGTCCTGCGCGATGATCCTGGAGGGCACCCTGCCCGAGCCGGAAGACCTCGCGGCGCGGATGCAGGGGTTCGTCGAGCGCGCCGCCGAAGGGAAGTCGCCGATCGTGATGTGAAGCGACTCGCCCGCGGTCGGCATCGCTTCTCTAAGTAAACCCGAAGAATCATCGACGTAGGGTGGGTCGAGATTCCGAGGCCCACCAGCTGCCGCGGGGTCGGATCAGTGGGCCTCGGAGACTCGGCCCACCCTACATCTACGTCGTTCGTTACGCAGGTCCACTTAGCGAAGCACGGTCCCCTCCACGCCCAGCACCTGCGCCGCTGCCAGGCCGTTGCCGAAGGTGGTGAAGTCCTTGAAGGTCCAGACGACCTTCTTGTCGCGCGTGACCTCGAAGAGCTGCGGATTCTTGGGGCCGGCGTGGCAATTGCCCACGATGATGTTTCCGGAGGGCAAGACCTGGAGGGTCGTCACCCAGGCCAGGCGGATGCCGGGCAGTTCGTCGTGTCCGAGGGTCCAGACGATCTTGCCATCGAGTTGCACCTCGATCACTCGGTTGCCGTTGCCGGTGGCGATCAGGGTGTTCCCGGTCGGCAGGCGGAGGGCGCCGAAGACCTCATTGCCGTGCCCCTCGGTGCCGTGGCCGGGCGCGCGGGGACGGCCGCCGAGGTCCAGCGCGTAGCTCCAGACGACCTTGCCGACGGCGTCGTATTCGCGGACCGTGCCATCACCCTCGTGGCAGACGAGGTAGTGGCCGTCGGCGAGCTTGCGGGCCATCCGGGTGTCGCGGTGGGCATCGGGGTGATCGACGGTCAGGGGGATCTCCTTGACGATCTCGCCCGCGCGGTCGACCTCGATGATCCGGCGGTTGCCGCTCTCGGCGATCATGGTCCGCCCGTCCGGCAGGCGCTGGAAGGCGTGGACCTCGACGCGGCCCTTGTTCGTTCCGGTGGGCTTCGATTCGAAGGACCAGACGATCTCCTTCTCGGGGGTCATCTCGACGACCTTCGGCCCGGTCGTCGTGAACATGACGTTGCCGTTCGGGAGCATGGCCAGGTCATGGACCTCGGACGGGTTCCCGACCTTCCACGAGACGTCTCCCGTGGGGCCGACGATGGCGACCTCTCCCCGATCGGAGCCGAGGACACGGTAGGAGGGTCGCTCGTCGGCCGTCGCGGCTGAGGAGATCGCGGCCAGGACCAGGCCCGCGACGAGGGTGGAGACGGTCGTACGCATCGAGGATTCTCGGAGTGGTGGGGGAGACGTGGTCCAAAGGGCCGATTGAGAGGCGAGGCCGATCCTATCGCGGTTTCCCATTGCGTCGCCGACGAGGCGGAGCGTATTCATCCTTCTCCCCCCGGGAGAAGGTGCCCCGTAGGGGCGGATGAGGGGTCCCGGTCTCGGCATCGACCCTGCCTGAAGACGTGTCCTATGCGGGGGCCTGTGACCCTCATCCGGCCGTCCCGGCCACCTTCTCCCGCGGGGAGAAGGTGAAGAACGCACCGCCCTCACTTGATGGCTGTAGGCAATGCGTGAGCAAACCGCGCTAGGCGATGATCTGCCGGATCGGCTCGGCGCCTTCGACGCCAACGAGCTTCTGATCGAGCCCGTTGTAGAAGTAGTTCAGGCGCTCGGGGTCGAGGCCGAGCTGGTGGAGGACCGTGGCGTGGAGGTGCTTGACATGGAAGCGGTCGGAGACGGCCGCCCCGCCGATCTCGTCGGTCTCGCCCACGCTCACGCCGCCCTTGATGCCGCCGCCGGCCATCCACATGGTGAAGCCGTAGGCATTGTGGTCGCGGCCGGTCCCCTTGGCGTACTCGGCGGTCGGCTGGCGGCCGAACTCGCCGCCCCAGATCACGAGGGTCTCGTCCAGCAGGCCGCGCCGCTTGAGGTCCATCAGGAGCCCGGCGATCGGCTTGTCGGTGCGGCCGGCGTGCAGGGTGTGGTTCACGACGAGGTCGCCGTGCGCGTCCCAGTTGCTGTCGTTGTGCGCGCCACCGGCGTAGAGCTGGACGAAGCGGACCCCGCGCTCGACGAGCCTCCGCGCCAGCAGGCAGCGTCGGCCGAAGTCGCGCGTCTTGTCGTCGTCCAGGCCGTACAGGGACTGGGTCTCGTCGCTTTCGCGGCCCAGGTCCACGGCCTCGGGGGCGTGCCGCTGCATGGAGAATGCCATCTCGTAGCTGGCGATCCGGGCCGCGAGGTTGCTGTTGTCGCCGCGTGCGGCGTAATGCTCGGCGTTGTAGGCGTTCAGGGTGTCGAGGAGCTGGCGCTGATCGCCTTCGGACATCCCCCCGGGGCGCTTCAGGTCCAGGACCGGGACGCCGGCCGAGCGGAGGAGGGTCCCCTGGTACGAGGCGGGCATGTAGCCGCTGGACCAGTTCTTCGCGCCCGAGATCGGCCCGCCGGTGGGGTCGAGCATGACGACGAAGCCGGGGAGGTCCTCGTTCTCGCTGCCCAGGCCGTAATTGGCCCACGACCCGAGGCACGGGCTGCCGGAGAGGATCTTCCCCGTGTTCATCTGGAGCATGGCCGAACCGTGGATCGGCGAGTCGGCCGTCATCGAATGCAGGAACGCGATGTCGTCCACGCAGCCCCCGAGGTGCGGGAAGAGGTCGCTGACCATCTTGCCGCACTGGCCGTAGGGCTTGAACTTCCACTTCGGCCCGACGACCCGCCCCTCGTTCTTCTTGCCCCCCCGGCCGAAGGTCTTCACCTCGATCGTCTTGCCGTCCAGCTCGTAGAGCTTCGGCTTGTGGTCGAACGTGTCCATGTGGCTCGGGCCGCCGTACATGAACAGGAAGATCACGCTCTTGGCCCTGGCGGGGAAGTGCCCCGGCTTCGGCGCCATCGGGTTGGCCGACTTCGCCGCGACCTCGGCCGCCCCGGCGGTCCCGCCGAAGAACCGGTCGCGCGAGAGCAGGTCCACCAGCCCCAGGCCGGTAAACCCCGCGCCGGCCTGCCAGAGGAACTCGCGTCGGGTCCGTCCGCAGAACGAGCGGGAGTGAGGGGGATTGTGATCGTTCATCGAGGGTCTCCCGTCGGCTGGGTCAGTCCACGTACAGGAACTCATTGAGGTTCAGGGCCACCAGGCAGAACGCCTTGCGGGCATCTTCCGGCCCGACCTGGTCGTATTTCGAGAGCATCTCGACCAGGTCCATCCCACGCTCCACGTCCGCTTCGCTCGGGTGGCGGCCCGTGACCAGGCGCAATACCAGGCGGACCTGCGCCGACGTGTCGTCCCCGGCCTCGAGGCGGAGCCGGTCGGCCAGGACGCCCGCCTGCTCATTGAGGAAGGCCCCGTTGAGCATCGCCAGGGCCTGGGTCGGCTGGGTCGAGCTGAACCGGACGGGCGAGGGGCGGTCGGTCTCGGCGAGGTCGAACCCCTCGAGGATCGGTGTCAGGAGCGAGCGCTTGACGTGGATGTAGACGCTCCGTCGCGCCTCTTCCTCGGGGGGGGACTTTCCCCAGCCCGCGCCGGGGACGGACTGGCCGGCCTTCACCTCTTCGGGGATCTCGGGATAGACGCCCGGCCCGAACATCTTGAGGTTCAAGGCGCCGGTGACGGCGAGGACCGAATCGCGAATCTCCTCGGCCGTGAGCCTCCGCATGTCGACCCGCCAGAGGAGGTCGTTGACGGGGTCCTTCTCCATCGCCTCGGGGTTCGCTCGCGACGACATCCGGTAGGTGTTCGAGCCCATGATCGCGCGATGGAGCGGCTTGAGCCGCCAGCCCTGGGCGAGGAACTCGGAGGCCAGCCAGTCGAGCAGCTCGGGGTGAGTAGGCGCGTCGCCCTGCGTGCCGAAGTTGTTCGGTGAGCGGACGATCCCGCGGCCGAAGTGGTGCTGGAAGACCCGGTTGGCCATCACGCGGGCGGTCAGGGGATTCTCGCGCGACGTGATCCAATCGGCCAGGATTCGGCGTCGGCCCGACGTCCTGGCGTCGGCCGACGGGGGGGGGATCGCCGGCGCGGGCGAGCCGAGGACCTGGATGAAGCCCGGCTCGACCTTGTCGCCCGGGGAGTGGGCGTTGCCGCGAAGCAGGACGAACGTCTCGGGCGCGACCGGGCCGGGCTCGGTCACGCAGAGGGCCGCATCGCCGAGGACCTTCCCGCCCCGCGTCTCCGCGAGGACTCGGCGCGCCTGCCGGTAGCGTTCGATCCGCTCCGGGCCGAGCACGCGTTCCCCCTCGGCGCGGATCAGGCTGCGAACGTCGATGGCCGGCGAGTCTTGCTTCGAGGCCGAGAGCGACCTCTTCTCGAAACCCGGCCCGGACCACGTCACGTCCAGGCCGAGGCCTTGGTCCTTCTGGAAGTATTCCAGGCGGATCGGCACGCGGCCCGTCGCGAGTTCGACGTCCCCCGACCGCTCCCGGCCGAGCTCGTGGATGCCGTCGTTCTCGACGACGACCCGGCCGCCGACGGAGAGCCTGGAGCCGTCGTCGGAGTCGAGGCGGAACGAGTACACGCCATCCTGGGCGACGATCAAAGTGCCCTCGAAGACGAAGCCGAAGGCCTCGTCGCGGGTGCGCGAGGAGAGGTCGAAGAGGCCGACGGGCAGGTCGCCCTCGTCCTCGTACTTGATCGCGTCGAAGTCGGGCAGACGGTCCCAGGTGTCTCGGTAGAAACGGAACCGGAGGTCGTCGAGGTCGGTCTCGCGGACGGTCTCTCCCGACGGGGGGGTGTACCGCTTGCGGAACTCCCCTGCGAGGCCCGCGACCGTGGCCTGGGCCGACTTGCGGCGGCTCTCCAGCTCGCGGACCCGGTCGGCGTACGCTTGTTCGGTCCCCGGCTCGAGGATCGGGTACTCGTCGGTCGGGCCGCCGTTGCGGTAGGGGGTGATGTTGTGGAAGAAGGAGAGGAGGCGGTAATAGTCCTTCTGCGGGATCGGGTCGAGTTTGTGGTCGTGGCAGCGGGCACAGTCGACGGTCAGGCCGAGGAAGACCTGGCCGGTGGTGGCCACGAGGTCGTCGAGGCTATCGAACCGGGCCTGCTCGCGGTCCGACGGCTCGTCGTCCCAGATTCCTAGGCGATAATAGCCCGTCGCGATGATCGACTCGAGGTCGCGGTCTTGCAGCTCGTCGCCGGCGAGTTGTTCGCGGACGAAGCGGTCGTACGGCTTGTCGGCGTTGAGCGATCGGATCACGTAGTCGCGGTATCGCCAGGCGTTCGGCTTGACGCCGTCGCGCTCGTAGCTGTTGGTCTCGGCGAACCGGACGAGGTCGAGCCAGTGGCGTCCCCACTTCTCGCCGTAGCGCGGCGAGGCGAGGAGGCGGTCGACCAGGGCGTCGTGGGCGTTGGGCGAGGTGTCGGCCTGGAACCGTTCGGCTTCGGCGGGGGTGGGCGGCAGGCCGGTCAGGTCGAAGGTGGCCCGCCGGAGGAATTCCGCTTTGCTCGCCGGAGGGTTCGGCTTCAGGCCCTTCGCTTCGAGCTTCGACAGCACGAAGCGATCGATCGGGTTGGCGGCCCATTCCCGGTCCCGGACCGACGGGATGTCGGGCCTCGTGACGGGTCGGAAGGCCCAGTGACCGCGGTCCTCGTCGGTGATCGCGTACCCCGGCTTGCGCGTGGCGGAGGGGGCGGCGGCCGTCTCTCCACCCGGCCAGGGCGCACCCATCTGGACCCATCGCGAGAAGGTCTCGATCTGCTCGTTCGAGAGCTTTTTCGACGGCGGCATCTGCGGGCCGTCTTCCTCGTACCGGAGTGCCGCGACGAGCAAGCTCTCCTCGGGCTGGCCCGGCACGATCGCCGGCCCGGTGTCGCCCCCGACGAGCATCGCCGAGCGGGAGTCCAGCCGCAGCCCCGCCTTCTGTTTTTCCGGGCCGTGGCACTTGAAGCACTGGTCGGCCAGGACCGGGCGGATCTGAGCCTCGAAGAACCGCACCGCCTCGGCCGACGGTCCAGCCTCCTGTCCCAAGGCGTGCGGGATCGCCATGGCCGCGGGGATAAAGGCCGCGAAGACGGTCCGGAGGAGAGATCGGGTCATCGGCATATCCAGGTTCGCGGTCAGCGAGTCGGCCGGGATTATCGGTGGGACGCGGCGCGGGCGAAGGCGCCCGGCTTCGGGGCATTCATCGTATCAGGATGGTTCAGCGCCTCATAGTCCTCACGGCTGCCCTCCAAGTCGACGCGAGGTCGCCCCGGACCGCTTCATAACCGGTTTAGAGCCGGTTATGGGGTTACGAGTCTAACAATCGATGTGAGTCACCGGCTATAAGCCAGTCAAGGGGTTACGGGCCGCATCACTCGAACCGGAGGTGCTCCACCGACTCGCCGGAATCCCTCAGTTCGATCAGCGCGTCGATCCCGATCGCCAGGTGGGCCCGCACGTAGCGCTCGTTGACCGCCACGTCGCTCGTGGCCGTCTTGACCCCCTCGGGCGTCATCGGGCTGTCCGAGACCAGCAAGAGGGCCCCCTTGGGGATGTGATTGACGAACCCGACGATGAAGATCGTCGCCGTCTCCATGTCGATGCCCGACGCCCGGATCTCGCGGAGGTAGTCCTTGAACTTCTCGTCGTGCTCCCAGACGCGCCGGTTGGTCGTGTAGACCGTGCCCGTCCAGTAGTCGAGCCCGTGCTCGACGATGGTCGCCGAGACCGCCCGCTGGAGCCGGAACGACGGCAGGGCGGGGATTTCCGGCGGCATGTAGTCGTTGCTGGTCCCCTCGCCCCGGATGGCGGCGATCGGCAGGATGAGGTCGCCGACCTTGGTCTTCTTCAGGCCGCCGCACTTGCCCAG
>JAABUS010007511.1_pt1 | contig 12458 bp, 20 predicted proteins | sample 5560161 | NCBI WGS metagenome assembly JAABUS01 (sample SAMN10711885, study PRJNA513376) | rock metagenome | isolation source: Antarctica rocks | place: Antarctica: Victoria Land, Trio Nunatak nord | collected 2016-01-04 | reverse complement strand
CGCGATCTCGCCGAAACCCTGGCGAGTGGCTATGGCGCGAGTCGCGTCGGCGCCGATCGTCGCAGTCGCGACGAGAAGGTGGCGGGGGGCTTTCGGCGCGACGACCGCATGGAGCGTTTGATCGCCCTGCGCGCGAGCGACCGGGCCGCGTTCGCCGTGGCGTCGCGGGGGCTGGGCATGCGCCTGGCCTTCTACGAGAATGCCAAAGCGGCCGCTGAGCGGCTCGAAGGGGAGAATGATGCCGCCTAGTGCGACCGTGGCCGAGATTGAAGCGCGCCTTCGTGCCGGCGACGAGAGCGTCACGGCCGACGAGTACCTGCGAGCCGACGTCGACGAGCGCTTCGCCCGCCTCCGCGCCGAGGCGGCTGCTCAGGCGGCGCGTGACCGGGCGGCGGCCGAGCACCAAGAACGCATCGCGGCGTTTCGGGCGTCGCTGCCGACCCGGTTCGACCACACGCCCATTGAGAAAGCGACGGCAAGGCTCGCCGCGGCGGTGGATACCTTCCTCGACGCCTGCCGTGCCCACGACGACACGATGGAGGCGGCGACGGAGGAACTGCGCGGCATCGGACCGCTGCCCGCCGGGCTGGCCGTCGATGCCCCGCGTTACGGCTGGCTGACGGACGGGACGGTCGAATACCGGCCGGCGCGACCGCAGCAGACGGTCGCCGGCATCGTGCGGGAGGCCATCGCCGCGCGCTATCCGCGGCGCACGATCAACCTGAATAGCCCGCCGGACTGAAGGAGCGCCTCACGACGAAACAGCGCGCGGTGATCCGCCGGCGGACGGCGGTCTGCGAAGCGTTGCCCGTGGGTCTATCGTCCTCGGTGGAACCGTGTACAATGTCAACGGTTCCACTTGTGTATTGATTGAGACCCATCGCGTTTCCGTCCGGGCGTTGCTCCGCCTTGTCGATCAGGTTCATCGCCTCTTTGTCGTCGGCGCAAATGCGCTTGAGGATATCGACGTTTTACTCCGCCGGAGCAAAACCCTAAGCCCACCGTCCGGGCGACCTCGTCACGGGTCGTACCCCGTGGACATATGTCCACAGGGTCGGGTCATCGCGCTTGAGGCGAGAGAGGACATAGTTGGATTCGGTTCGATTGGTCAAGTTGTGAATCACAACTTGACCGGATTCGGTGCTCTTGTCTCGCCTTCCCCCGTGTCCCGCCAGCTTTGGATTAAGCAGGTCGCGGACGTTGTGGCGGAGGGTCGCCATGCGCTCCGCCATGGGGGCAGAGCGGACATAACTGGCGTCATTATCTGAGGAGTTGGTAATACCAACTCCTCCGCCATGCTGATTCGTGCCGTGATCGGACAACGGGTCGTGGACTTCGTAATACGAAGTCCTCCCCCGTGCTATCGGAGGGATTCGTATTACAACCCTACTCGTGAAGCGATTCGTGCCGTGAACAGCGTGGCCGGCTCGTTCCTGTCTCACAAAGGACCGTTTGTGAGACGCCGCCAACCGGCCCGCCGCCACGCACCCCGGAGGCGTGCGGCTGCGTCTCACAAGCCGTCTCGGAATCAAGATCGCGCTCCGTACGAGGCGCCGCGGGTTTTGAGACAGTGGGGTGGTTGTTTGCCCCAGGAGTGCTGTGCGGCGTGTGTAGGATGCGTGCTATACTGAACGCACACCGCACACGCCCCGCGCAGCATTTCCGTGAAAGGACTGACCGGTGCCACGCGGCGTTGCGCTCAAGACCGCCCTCCTGATTAATGCGGCCACCGACATCCTGGCCGAGATTCAGCCCGCCTCCGTCCGGGCCGTCTGCTACCAACTCTTTAATCGGAAATTGATCCCGGACATGGGCAAGAATGAGACGGCCCGTGTGTCGCGCATCCTGACGAAGGCTCGCGAAGACACCGTGATTTCCTGGGACGCCATCATCGACGAGACCCGCGAGGTCGAGCTTCGGCAGTCCTGGAACAACCCCGAGCAGTACGTGGCGACGGTGATGCGTTCCTATCGCCGCGATCGCTGGGACGACCAACCCCGGCGGCTCATGGTCGTCAGCGAAAAGGGAACCGTGGGCGGCACGCTGCGCCCGATCATGCATGAGTACGGCGTTCCGTTCCAGGTCTATCACGGGTTTGGCTCTGCCACCGCCCTGCACGACCTCGCCGAGCTCAGCGTCCAAGACACGCGTCCCCTGACCTTGCTCTACTGCGGGGATCATGACCCGAGCGGCCGCTATATGTCGGACATGGACTTACCCGACCGCATTACCCGCTATGGCGGCAACGCGTGGATTGAGCGGGTCGCGGTGACAGCCGAGCAGATCGCCGATCACGACCTCCCGACGTTCACGGCGGCTGAGAAGACCAAGGACGCCCGTCACGCCTGGTTCGTCACGGAACACGGCCAGACCTGTTGTGAGTTGGACGCACTCAATCCCAATGTCTTGCGTGACCTGGTTCGCCGCGCCATCCGCGCCCACCTCGACCGGAACGCCTGGTCCCGAGCGGAGTCGGTCGAGAACGCCGAGCGCGCCAGCCTGACGGATTTCTTCGAGTCGTGGCCGGGAATGGGGAAGTCGGCATGACGCGGACCGCGCCCGAATCTATTGTGAGACTAGTCCAACAATACGAACCGCCACCGCTGCGTCTTCGCGCCTGGCGCGACTACCGCGTCATGACACAACAGGAGCTCGCCGATCGAGCCGGCGTTAGTCGGCGGACGGTCGCTGCCATCGAATCCGGCAAGGTGCGCCCGCATCCGTCCACGGTCCGCGCGCTGGCCGCGGCGCTGCAGCTCACGCCGGAGCAGTTGCGACAGCCACCGCCAGACTAGCCGCTCCCCGTTAGCCGCTCGTGCCATCGCCGCCACCACGACGCCTGACCCACGTCCGCCGCTTCCGTCGCGTGGCGGGCCTCTGGTGCCGCGCTAGGGGCATCCGGGGCTACGTCGCCGGCGGTGAGTTGCTTGAGCCGGTCCTCGGCTTGGACGGCGCGAAACTGCCAGACGGAGGCCGCCTCGAGCAAGCGGTCGGACTTCTTCCGCTCCTCGGCCAACAGTTCCTGCAGCACCACGACTGCGGTGCCAGCATCCTGCCGGGTGTCCGATGCCGCAGCGAAGGAGGCTGGTGCCGCGGCACCGGACAGCGCACCCTGAGAGGACTCGTTTCGACGGAAGTCGTCGAGCGCCCGCGGCGTGATCTGGAACATGCCCGCGTGCTTGGTCGCGACGAGTTCGCCACGCTGAATGGCCCGCCGAACGGTGCGCTCGCTGATGCCGAGGGCGGTCGCGGCCTCGCGCGCGGATAGGACACCGGACACGTCCCCGATGTCCGGTGCCGCGGCGCCCGCGTCCGATGGGGCGGCGGGAGTGTCCTGTGCTGCGGCGTTACCCTCACCGGGTGATGTCCGGTCGTCCATAGCGCCATCGTCGCCGACCGCCGGGCCTCATGCAAGCGGAACGGGTGCCGTGATTGCGGCACCCGTTCCGCGATCTCCAGCAGGGACACCAAACGGGGGAGGAGTTTGTAATACAAACTCCTGTCTGGTCACGGCGCGAATCAGCACACCGGTGGAGGTTGTATTACAACCTCCACCGATAGCAGAGACACAAATTACGTCCTCTCTCGCCTCAAGCGCGATGACCCACCCCTGGGTCAGTCCATCGCGAGCGTCGGGGCCGGCGCGTCCTCTCCCACCAGAATGATCAAGACACCGAAGGCCGGCACGGTCCCCCCCGGCGTCGGCGTCAGCCTCAGCGTCAGCGCGTTCGGAGAGGCCCACGCCGTTTGGGTGCTGCCGCAGATGATGTGCTCGCCGTCCTCATCCCAGGTCGTGAGGAGGAGTTGCCCGCGGCCGACCCAGCGGGGGTCTGGGGGGTCGGGCGGCGTGAGGCGTGCGACGGGTTTCGCGGCATTGCGTCGGGTCATCAGGGGTCCTCCTCATTCGTGGGGAATGGACCGGGGCGGCCACGACGACCGCCCCCGCATCATGCGTGCTAGGCGGCGTGTCCGCCGGTCCAGTCGTACGGCGCATCGTGGCGGCGGGTGTCAAGGTCGACGAGGATGACGGCCTCGTCGACCGGATGCACGCCGGCACCCTCGCACGCCGGGCACTCGCACCACACCCGCCGACCGTCAAGCCCTGGGTGACCCGTGCAGATCGGGTCGAGGCCGCGCCCGTTGCAGGTTTGGCAGGCGACCGTTGTCTCCGCGCTGGTGATATCCATACCTGGTTCCTCCGTCCTTGAGCGCCGTTCTGCTTCCGGCGCCCCGCTGATACAGGGGCTGGGATACCTCGTCCCAACTGCTACGTATAATAGCATCCTTATAGTGAATTGTCAATAGATACCAAATATGCGTATGCTATACTGGTGACGCGCCGCCGGATGCTGAAGGGAGAAATGGACACGATGAAAACGATTCGGGAGCTACGCGAGGCACAGGGGTTGACGCAGCTTGAGCTCGCCCTCAAGTGTGGGGTAACGCCGGTCACGATTTACAACTGGGAACGCGGCAAGTACGAGCCGCGGGCATCCCAACTACGGAAAGTCGCCGACGCCTTCGGGACGACAATGGACCAGATTCAGCTTATCGAGACAGAGAGGGAGCCGGAGGGAAAAGCGGCCGCGTGAGAAGCCCACGCGGCCGATGAGGTATCCCAGCCCGAAGCAGACGGGCAGAGGACGATTCATCGTATCACGCCAGAAATGGGGGTTCCATATGGGCGCAGCAATGCCAGACGCACCGCCGAAACCGGAGCGAGAAACGTGGCGCGATTGGCTGCCGGACGAGGCGCCCGAGCCGGATCTCTTCACGCGCGACGAGATCATCGAGATGGCGGCACGTCGCCAGGTCGCGGGGACGGCGCCGATCACCGCCGGCGACCTTCGCTACTGGGAGTCCATTGGCATCTTGCCCCACGGTACTCGCCAATGGCGCAACGATGCCGCCCGGGCGCTCTATCCAAGCTGGTACGCCGGCCTCGCCCGCCAGGTCCGACTCCTCCAACGCATGGGCTATTCGCTCAACGAGATGCGGCCACGCATTCGAGCCCATCACCGCCTGGTTCTGGGGTATGGGACCGACGAGCTCGATAAGGAAATAGTCACAACCGCCGGCCAAGTACAAAGTCCGGAAGACGTTGCTCTCTGGCCGGATCTCGTCGGTGAATTGGAGCGCCTCGCCCGTTGGCGCGCCCACCTTACGGGGACGCCAACCGAGCGGGTCGAGGTCCGCGTCATCGGTGTCGACGGCGCTGGCACGATTTACCCCCTTCCGATCTCATCTACCGATGGAGACATAGAGACTGCGAGTTAGACTTGCAATTCGTGCTATACTTCCACCTATGTACACCGCCGAAGGATGCCAGGAGGAGCTAGTGAGCGAGCCGACGGGCGACTATCTCGGCATCGGTTTGGTTGCGAAAGAACTTGGCGTCAGCCGGTCCGCCGTGCGGCGCTGGGAAGAGCGGGGTTGGATCGAACCAGCCCCACGGCTTGCCGGCTCCGCACGTCGCGTCTTTCGCGTCGTTGATTTAGAGACCATTCGCCAACGGGTGAGTGAGAGGCGCGCTGCCGCCCGGCAGCGGGGTGGCCCGGAGCGGGCCGCTTGAGGGAAAGGAAAACCCCCGGGGTAAAGGGCCGCCACAGCCCCCCGAGGGTTTCCAAGGAGATCAGTTCTCATGGGCACTTTACCACGAATCACAGCGAGGTGGGATAGCTCGATCGAACTCACCTTCCCATACGACCCGGACTTTATCGGGGCGCTGAAGACCAACATTCCGGGGCGAGCACGATCATACGATCCGGCCACGAAGGTCTGGTCGGTTACGGCGCCATGGGCAGCCATCGCTACCCGCTTGATGGTGGAAACGTTCGCCGATGTCGAGAGAGTCGACGATCGACAGGAACCCTACCGACGCCCCGCCCCCATCCGCTCAACCGACGAATACTTCCAGCGCCTGCATTTACTGTCCTCCGCACCTGCCTGCGTGATCGAGGCCAGTTATCGGGCTCTCGCCAAACAGCACCACCCCGATCGCCTCCCGGCGACCGAGCGTGATCGCGGAAACGCCGCAATGGCCGGTATCAATGAGGCGTTCGAGCAACTGCGCGATCGGGGTGCGGCGTGATGGCGGCCGAAGAGCGATCGGATGTTCCCCCCGCAACCCTCCCCGTCAACGCGGACGGCGTCCCCGCCGATCTCAAAAAGTGGGATCAATGGGTCACCTGGGACTGGGAGTTCCGAAACGACCGGTGGACCAAGCCACCGCTGCGCGCGGTTGGGAACGGCTACGCCAAATCAAACGACCCAAACACCTGGACGTCGTTCGATATTGCCCTGGCCGCCTCTCTCCAGCGCAAACGCGCGGGCATCGGTTTCGCCCTCACGAAAGACGACCCCTTTTTCTTTGTCGACCTTGACGATGCCCGCGACCCGGCAACCGGAGGGATCGCGCCGTGGGCGCGACCCCTCCTCCGCGCCTTCCGTCACACCTATCACGAGGTTTCGCCGACAGCGACGGGAATCAAGATCATCGGCACGGGCACGCGACCCGGTACCCAGAGCGTCAAGCCACTGGTGGCGAGCGACCGCGCCAAGATCGAGATCTTTGACGGCGGCGGGGCCAAATACACGACCCTCACCGGGCATCGGTGTCAGGGGTCGCCGGGGCACATTGCCGACGCCCAAGCGGCGCTGACGGCCCTCTACGTGGAGCTCTTTCCAGACGAGGACCAGGAGGCTGAAGCGCCGGGAAGCCGAGCGGAGGGCGGGCTCGACGATGATGATGATCGGTTGACTCGCGCTCGCTCCGCGCGCAACGGCGCCGAGTTCTCCCGCCTCTTCGATAGCGGTGACCTGAGCGGCCACGGCGGGGATCACAGTAGCGCCGACCTGGCGCTGTGCAATCACTTGGCGTTCTGGTTCGGCCCCGACCCGATGCGGGTCGATCGCGTCTTCCGCCGCTCGGCGCTGATGCGGCCGAAGTGGGACGAGAAGCACTACGCCGATGGCCGCTCCTACGGCCAGGGCACGGTCGACACCGCCCTCGCCGGCCGCGCCGACTTCTACCAGCCACAGCCGCGCCTTCATGTGTTTCGCGGTGGAAAATCCACCGACGACGGCGACGAGACGGGCGATACGCGTGAGAAACCGCCACCGGCTCCGACTGAGAGCCCACCCCACCTGACCGACATGGGGAATGCCAAGCGGCTCCGTATTCAGCACGGCCAGGACGTGCGGTTCTGCAAGACGTGGGGTTTCTGGTTGTGGTGGGATGGCCGCCGATGGCGTCGCGACGACACCGACGCCATCGTCCGCCTTGCCAAAGAAATGGTCGGCACCATCTACGCCGAGGCTGCCGCCGCGAGCGACGAGGACACCCGCAAGGCACTTGCCAAGCACGCGCTGAAATCCGAGGCGGAGGCCCGTGTTCGCGCCGCCATCAGCCTCGCGGAAACGGAACCCGGCATTCCCATTCGCCCCGAAAATCTCGACCGCGACCGGTGGCTCCTCAACGTCCAAAACGGCACGCTCGACCTGAAGACGGGACACCTCTGCCCCCACAACCATGATGACCTGATTACCAAACTGGTGCCCGTTGACTACGACCCGGATGCACCGTGCCCGACGTTCCTCGCTTTCCTCGAGCGAATCATGGAAAGCAATACCGACCTGATCCGTTTCCTTCAGCGCGCCGCTGGCTACTCGCTCACCGGCGATACCAGCGAGCGCGCCCTTCTGATTCTTCACGGCGAGGGACGCAATGGGAAAAGCACCCTCCTTGAGACGTTACGCGGCATCCTCGGCGACTACGCTCTGCGTACCCCAACCGACACGCTCCTCGCCAAGCGCGACTCTGGCATCCCCAACGACGTTGCCCGTCTCAAAGGCATGCGCCTCGTCACCGCATCAGAGGCCGACGAAGGACGCCGATTTGACGAGGCCCGAATCAAGGACCTCACCGGCGGGGATACCATCAGCGCCCGATTCATGCGCGGCGAATTCTTTGACTTCCTCCCGGAATTCACCTTGTGGCTAGGAACCAACCATAAGCCGGTGATTCGCGGAACCGACCGATCGATTTGGGACCGCATCCGCCTTGTTCCCTTCGCCGTTCGTATTCCTGACGATGAACAGGACAAGCACCTCAAAGACAAGCTCATGGCCGAGTCCACTGGCATTCTCGCTTGGGCGGTCCGTGGGTGCCTTGAGTGGCAACGCGACGGCCTCAGCGAGCCAGAAGCGGTCAAACAAGCGACCGCTGGCTATCGCGCTGAGATGGACGTCCTTGGTGATTTCATAGAAGACCGCTGTGTCGTTGCGGAGATAGCGTTGGTCTCCGCGAAGAACCTGTACAGCACCTATCACCAATGGTGCGATGAGAGTGGCGAAAGGTCGATGACCCAGAAGGCGATGGGGTTACGCCTCGCTGAACGCGGTTTCGACTCGGCTCGGATGGGGAAAACGCGTATACGGACATGGCTCGGAATTGGCCTCGCTGACGACGCCACAGGAGAAAATTGATGGGCGGACGCGTTTTGAGGCGGACGCGTGCGGACGCGTATTCCGACATAACCGAGCTATGTATAGCTCATGTAGCGTTACCCCGAAAAACGCGGTCTAACGCGTCCGCCTCAAAACGCGTCCGCCTCCCAAACGACAAAAAAAGGCGTGAGGTATGACGCTCACTGAGGCCGGTGCCACCACCACGCGCTCCGAGAATGTGTCCCCACTAGCCGGGACGCCGGTACGGGAGCTCAGCCCGGCCGCAATCGCGGAGCGCGAAGCCTTCCGCGCCTACGTCGATGAGGAAGCCGAGCCGTGGTATCGCGAAAACCTTGGGCGCTTGTTCACGTTGTGGGATGAATGGAACGCCCAGTACTTCGCTGGGGCGATGGTGACCCCGCACCTGTTGCTCACCCAGCCATCCGAGCCGAAACGCTACGGCGACTGTGGCCCGACATCCGGCTGGGGCAGCAAATCCCAAATCCGTATCCGCCCGTCCCTGCTAGACGGGACACATCCGCATATGGTCCGCGGCACGAGAAACCCGGAAGGACGCTTCCGATTCGTCGCCGATATCTTGCTGCACGAAATGATTCACCAGTGGCAGCAAGAGATATCGGGTCAGACGGACGACGGGTATCACGGACACGGACCGGCGTTCCGCAATCAATGCATCCGAATTGGCGCCGTGATCGGTCTGCCGCCGGTGCGCACCGGCAAGAAGCGCGGCAAAGATGCCGGCCTTCCATCCTGCTCGCAATGGCCGCATAACGTTCGACCTGAGGCGCATTACCTTGGGGCCTACGTTCCGCCACGGGACCTCGATGACGACGCGCCCTCGATACCCGAGACGATTACCGTGCCGACTGACCCGGCAGCGATGGTGGAAGGGCTCGCTCGCGTGCTGACGGCGGCGGAGGCGTACGACGTGGCCCGTGGCCTGGTCGCACACTTCGATATCACGCTGTCGTGCGGAGCGACCGTCTCTACTAGTGGGGACATATCCGTATCAAGAGAGGCGGTGCGTATCCGGGGAATCGTGGAGGCGCTTGACCGCGGGCACGGTGCGGTCGGTGGGCAACAAGACGATGTCCGGGGGGCAGCATGAGGCAGTTAGCAGCAGGTTACACGCAGGCGTCTAACTGCCCGGCGCGTGGGACTCGTGGGTGGTCTGATGAGGGAATCAATCGCGCGACGAGCGGCGACCCGACCCGATCACACGGTCGGCCGTGCTGACTGGCATGCCACCTGAAGCGTCGCCGGCTGACCAATGGACGATGTGAGCGTCATATCCCCGAACGGAGGAATCGAACCGATGTCGATTGCCAAGTGCGTGCAGTGTCAACACCCCGTCGAACGCCCGCCTGGTTCCCGTCGTCGCCTCTGTCGCGATTGCCGCGTCGACCGAACCCGGCGCGAACGTCCGACTCCGCGCCGCCAGACCACGCGCTGGATGCGGCTATGAGCCCGCAACCAGCCGACTATGTGCCCGGTCGGACCGACCGGCGGCGCACGCTCGAGAACCGCCGCCGGGGCCGCGTTGAGCGTTGCCGCCTTGAGCCGGTCAGCTGTCCCGGTTGCGGTCGGTTCTTGGCCGATGTGTGGCCCGGGGCGAGCGTGCTATGCCGACCCTGCCGCCGCTGGGTGTCGACCGATCCCGGGGAGGATGCCTCGTGACCAAACCCAGGCCACCAGGACCACCACCGGTTCATACGCTCCCGACCGGCGACACCGCCCTGGCGGTGCTGGTCCACGTCGCCTGTCTCGATGCCGCGGTGCGGGTGGGCAATGAGGCGGACATCCGCGCCGCCCTTGCCGCCTTGCTCCACGTCTGGCGGGCTCGCACCGGCGGTTTATGCTGATATGGCGATGGGGCGATACCGTGAAGCGCGGGATGGTAAGGCGATGGTGAATCGGCAGACCGAACAATGTAAAGCCACGACCGCCGCCGGAACCCCCTGCTCGGCCCAACCGGTGCAGCCCTCCGGGTGGTGCTACTGGCACGACCCGACGCTCGCGGCGGACCGGGCCGAGGCGCGCCGGAAGGGCGGGGCGAATAAGAGTAACCGCGTCCGGGCCAAGAAGGCGCTCCCCGCCGACCCGATGACCGCGCTCGAGCTCGAGTCCTGGCTCGGTATCGTCTTCCGCAAGCTGATTACCGGGTCGCTGGAACCGGGCGTCGCGACCGCGGCGGCCAGCGTCGCGAAGGCCATGGTCGTGGTCAAAGAGGCGGGCGCGGTCGATGCCCTGGCCGAAGAAGTGGCCACGCTCAGGGTCGAAATCAACCGGCGGCGGATCGCATGACGACGGCGACGGTGGCGCGCTTGCGGGCCGATGTGGCGGGATTGCGGACGTTGGTGACCCCGCCCACGGCCCCACCGGGGGCGTTAGAGGTGGCGCGCCTGGCCGGCCTCAGCCCCGACCCGTGGCAACGCGACCTGCTCGGCTCGACGGCCCGGCAAGAAATCCTGTTGTGCTCCCGGCAATCGGGCAAGAGCACGGCCGTGGCGATCCTGGCGACGCATGCCGCCACCGCCCACCCCGGAAGCCTGGTCCTCGTCCTGGCGCCGGCCCTGCGCCAATCGCAAGAGCTCTTCCGCAAAATCCGCGACGTGCACGCGGCGCTCGGCGCGGCCGCCCCCGCGGACGTCGAGAACCGCTTGTCCCTCGAACTCGCGAACGGCAGCCGCATCGTCACCCTCCCCGGCAAGGAAGCCACCATCCGCGGCTTCTCGGGCGTTTCCCTGCTGATCGTGGATGAGGCATCCCGCGTTGACGATGCCCTCTATCAAGCGGTGCGGCCGATGCTCGCCGTTAGCGGTGGCCGGATTGTGCTCTTGTCCACACCGTTCGGGAAAAGAGGATTTTTCTATACCGAATGGACCGACGGCGGGCCGGCCTGGCGCCGGACGAAGATCACCGCCCACGACTGCCCCCGGATTGACCCGGCGTGGTTGGAGGCGGAGCGCGCCGCCATCGGGGACTGGTGGTTCAACCAGGAATATCTCTGCGCGTTTGTCGAGACGACGGATGCCGCCTTCCGGTTTGACGATATTCAAGCGGCGTTCGCCACGGACGCGACGCCGCTCTGGGGGAATGATCATGCCGCCTAACTACGTTGCCGGCCTCGATCTGGGCCAGGCTCAGGACTTTTCAGCGCTCGCGATCGTCGAGGTGGGGGGGGCCGCCACGGAGCCGCGGTTCATCTGCCGTCACTTGCACCGCTGGCCCCTCGGGACGCGGTACCCCGATATCGTCGCCGACGTGCAGGGCCTGATGGTCAAGCCGCCCGTCGCCGGCCACGTCCGCCTGGCGCTCGACAAGACCGGCGTCGGTGCCGCGGTCGCGGACATGTTCACCGGCCCGCGCCCGAAGGCGCGGGGATGGTCGTTCGACGGGAATGGTTGCCTGACGGGGGCCTCACCGCCGAACCCGCCGCCGCCGGTGGCCTGCCCGATCACGCCCATCATGATTACCGGCGGCTCCACCGTCACCTACGAGGACCGCACCTACCGCGTCCCGAAAAGGGATTTGGTCGGGGCGGTGATGGCGCCGCTGCAGACCAAGCGCCTCGAAATCGCGCCGGACCTGGCCGAAGCCGCGACCCTGCTCAGGGAGTTACGGGATTTCAAGGCCACGATTTCAGCCGGCGGCCACGACAGCTACGGCGTCGGGGACGATTGGCGCCAGGGCCAAAATGACGACCTCGTGCTCGCCCTCGCCATGGCTTTGTGGCTGGCGCAGCGCGACCTGAAGAAGGCGCCCCGTCTCGCCGCCCCGCCCGGCATCCGCCCGTTTAGCCCGTCCGTTCGCGAGTGAAAGAGAGGACACCACCATGACGAGCAAAGCCCAAGACGTTCGCCGCGATCTCGCCGAAACCCTGGCGAGTGGCTATGGCGCGAGTCGCGTCGGCGCCGATCGTCGCAGTCGCGACGAGAAGGTGGCGGGGGGCTTTCGGCGCGACGACCGCATGGAGCGTTTGATCGCCC
>JAABUS010007510.1_pt1 | contig 12461 bp, 7 predicted proteins | sample 5560161 | NCBI WGS metagenome assembly JAABUS01 (sample SAMN10711885, study PRJNA513376) | rock metagenome | isolation source: Antarctica rocks | place: Antarctica: Victoria Land, Trio Nunatak nord | collected 2016-01-04 | reverse complement strand
AATTCTTTTGAAAACTTCTTGACAACTCTTTGGGCAACAGGTTCACATGCAGGTTGTTAATTTTGTGCTGGATCGTGTTGACTTCCTAAACACACTATCTTCATCTCCTTCGTTATGTGCTCTGACTTGTTGGCTTGACACTGGCATTTAAAATGTTATTGACTCGGAGTCTCTGTTTCTTTGCAAACACCCACTACAAGCACGCCCGTGCACCCCTTGAAACAGAGTCAGCAAGCAATCGTGAAATTTCAGCAGCAGAGGACAGAGAGGCAGTACAAGACTGTTGGTCAGATGCCAGCCACAGCAGGAAAATGTGCGCAAGCTTGAGGCATCCATGGAGCTTTGTGTGCAGCAATACGTATTATGCCAACACTGATGGCAGTCGAAACAAGCAGCTATTGGTACAAGACCAGCTATATAACACCATGCCTTCTCCTGCATTGCATCCTGTACAGGAGTCATACTGCTGGGCCTTGCCTTTGAGCCCTCTCCTTTTCTATGCGCCAGAACTCAGCAATGATCTGCTGAGCAACTACTGGTGGGGCAAACTTCTTGATCATGCTGGCTCTTGCTGCCCTGCATGCCGTTTGAGGAGACTTCAGCATCATTGCTGCATTGATATCTTGCGTGCCGTGGGCTACCATCAACTGAAGCAGGCTGAGAGCATACTGGTCAGTGCAACAGGCGTGTGCAATGAATGACCTGATCCCATTTGAGATTCAGCACCATCCTGAGTGCAGCATCCATACATAGGCACTAAGCTGATGCGCACTTGATACACCATATCCTGGCTAGGGCACGGCTTTCTGCTTGAGCTACTGACAGTTTCTGTGTTCATTCCACAAGGCTTGTTATTGCTGTGACATACAAACATACCAACAGTTTGACACCAACAGCTCATCAAGCAGTCACGTGCGGTCCATTACCAAGTAGGAATTAGGAACATACTAATGAGGTTGCAGCAGCAGCCACTCACCTGCCCTTCTTCTGAGCTTCTTTGCGATTCTGAAACACATGGCTCATCAGCTGCTTCAGATGCTGCACAGAGGGGGCTGCCCACATGTGCCCCTCAAAGGCTCCCTTGTCCTCAACCGACTCCAGCCCATCAATGGCTAGGGGGTACCCCACCGCCTCATCAAGGAATGCTGTGGGGCCTGACCAATTTGTTGCAATCACTGCAAGTCAACAACCAGAGTTCAGAAGAATTGAAAGATGGAAAGGTTTCAAATTTGTGAGTTTCCAGACATCATGCTGCTTTTGGCGAGACTTTAAAAGAAGTTCAGATTACCGTAGGCTCCGACGGGTGAGAGTAAGTTTGATGTAGGTGGCAGTTTAAATATGCACGCTCAGTACAAGCCTTTCAGGAGAAGCAAGACTGGTCTTGCACCTGTCAAGCCAAATCTGGCACAGGTTTCTATTGTTATTGTCGTGCCAGCAGACTGGTAATATCCACAGATGCACAGACAGACTCTTGAAGCCACCATCAACTATGCACAGTAGCTCCAAGTAAGGGTCCCTTTATGTCGGCATTGCATATGAGTGCTACTGACGTCTCTTGGGGATGCAGAACTGACCCTATTCAATTCTTAAACACTTGTTTCAAAGCGTAAACATGAAACTAGAAACGCCTCGGGACTATTTCAGGCGTTTTTACTCTGGGGGGTTGGGGAGCTATCAGCGAGCACGAGGCTCACCGGGCAGACCCATACTCATGGCTTCAACATGAGGCCTTCCCCACCCCTCACCCCTGCATTCACAGGGCTAAGCTTTGGGGTCAAGTACAGTGTTCTGACTGCCCACCTAAATCCTGTGTAGGCAAGGGCCAGCTAAAGCACCGGCATGGGCAGCCCTCCCAGAATCAGCTCATGTCTAGAACCTATACTGCCTTTTGAGAGGGCAGAACCGGGCATGCTCCTGACTCGGCAGGGCACCCATGTGGGTCACCCACCTGATTCCAGAGGCACTGTCAAACTCTGTTCAAGTGTAGCCATCTGCAGCTGTGAATGAGTCCAAATTCTTGCTGTGCCGTACAGTAATTGCTCCTGCTGTGGTCCATGCTCAGTGACAGCCAAGTGTGCAGGGATGTGACAACAGGCAAGCAACACCACAGGATGTTATTGAGGCTGTCGGCAGTGCCTCATTGGCAGCACAAGGTCCATGATTGAGTGGATATCTATTTCCTGCTACTTGATGACAAACAGTCCTTAAGCAAGAAGCATGCACTGTCAATCAAGCACGCAAACTCCCAAGAAATGGTGATGACAGGATGCTGACTCACCTTGAAGGTAACACAAAGCAGTCTGCAGATGTGTATAGCCGCCTCAGCCTGTCTTGAGCCATGTTCTCATCAATCACATACACTGTTGGCAAGATGTCCATGTCAAGCCCGTCTGAAGCCGGCAAATGCTCTGCTGCCCATTTCCTCATATGGTCTCCAAAGTTGCTGTCGCTGTGGAATGGGCTGGTCTTCATGTACAAGACAACATTGTCTGCTGCTGTGAACTGACTCAGATAAGCTGCCAAGAGAACATCCCAGCCTTTGCGGAGTTCCCATTTGAAGATCTGCAGAAGCAAGGTTGATGGGTTGTGGCTACGCTACACGGAAAAAGTATAGCGCAGTTGTTATAGACAAGTAGACCCAAGGTAAGTTGTCTGTGACTTTGTAACCAGGGCTTGCAGGAATGAATGCCACATTCTTTGCCCTCAGAGTTTCTATTTCTGGCTTGTCATGCACGGCATGCATATGTAGGAACTTGACAGAGGCTTACAGAGAGGAAAGCCACAGTCTTGGCCTCTGACCGGGCTCGCCCAAACACCAGCTTCCCCACAGGCAGCTCCAGAGGGGTCACCCCTGCCGGGTTGAAGAAGTCCACATCCACTGGCTCTGGAACCACATGCAACCTGCAGCACATCCATGCGTATATGAATATATCATGCCACATATGGATTTGTGTGATTGTGAAGCATGGGCTGTGCAATTTCTCACCCAGCTGCCAATCAGTCAATTCATTCTGGATAAGATGCTTGATACAAGGAGTGCCAACTTTCAGTCAAGCTGGTAAACATGGCTTACTCTATGGACGCTGCATGTATGGCAAACTTCAGAGCTGTACAAATCATCTCCTGCTGGTGCATAGCCTGTCAGACCCGACTTCATATGCCCAGTTCTCTGGATGCAGCCACATGCATGGCCTGGCCCCAATAGTGTGTGCATGCCTTTTGAAGGGCAAGACCTAATATGCACCCTTGCTGTCCCGTGTAATTCGTTGCACATCATATGTTGCTCATGCATAGCCTGTGGACATACACAGTCAACAGAGTACTTTGAAGGGGGCTTGTCAGTCAGGCTGATGAGATTCTGCGGGGCTCACTTGTTTGCCTTGACACCAGAGTCTGCAAAAACCTGTCGATGAAACTCAGTTGGAACCCAGATCTCGTCCATTGCGTTGCAGCGGCGCTCGCGCTCAGGACTCAGCCGGTCTGTCTCAAACATTGTGCGGCCCACCAGGAAAGCTTGCCCAGGTTGCAGGTTGTTGGGTGGACAGTTGTTGGGGCTGCCCCATTCAAAATTGGGGACTGACCAAGCCCCTGTGAGGCAAGCCGTATTTCGTTGTCAGTGCATGTCTGCAGGCTGTGCATGAGCTGCTGTGCAATAAGTGTGCATTGTACAACCAAAGTAGCCATCAGGTCTTACATGCCAGAAGGCATGTGCATGCCAAGCAATACACATGGCTACACTCAGAAGGTTGAATACATGTAAATTGACTTGACAAGCAGCAGGCGCCTATGCTGGCATTGAGCACCGCTAGCATCACTTACAGATGTACAAGATACCAAACGTGCTGGCGAACAGTCAAGTTGCTATACATGTTTGCAAATATACAAGACTCCAAGTGTACTTGCCTGGTTCACTGTGGCAGACAATGACCAAGGGGACTTTTGCTTTGGAAAGATGTCCTCCCTCCATGGACTTCAAAGCAGACCGAGCTGCTGGCGCTAAAGCCTGATCTAGCATTTACCAAAGATACTTTTGATACACTACCATTTGCAGACAGGCTTGGTATGTGATGCAAGCTTGGGCATTGATGCAGGGGCTGTGCTATGCAGCATATGATGCAGGTTCGTCTGCACAAGGATGACTTTGAGTACAAACGCTTGTCAGACTTGCAGCAGTTATGCTGGCAACCAAAAGAGAACTCAGAAACACTCTGATAGGTGAAGATGAGACATGATCAGACAGAAGCAATGTATGCGGCTATGGTTTTGTGGCATGATTTGCTGCATAACGCGGCAAGAGACAAATGAGAAGCAAAGCAGAAGGCCTAAAATCTTTATGTGTCCCACTTGTGCAATACTCACATCATATGCGTCCTTATTGAAACCATCTCCATGTTGTGCAACCCACAAGCGCTTGCGTGACAAAGTTGGCGAGTTCCACATGGCCAGCATGAAAGCCACAGCTTCTGAGCTGTACCCCCCACCGCTGTAGAATGGTGCATGCCACCAGACTGCACGTGCAGCTGTTACTTCAGTAGCTCTCCTTTTGCAATTTTGAGGAAATGCAACCCATCAACAAACACTGCCTTACTTGTTGCTGGCAGCAGGTTATCTTTTCCGGCTGCATAGGCTTCGTCTGGCAATAAATCCTGCACAAAGTATGTTTGCCCTTACAGGAAGCTGGATGCATCACTGACAGCAGGGCTTCTGACCTGTCCAATGCTGCTTGCTTGCCAGATAGTGATCAGGAGTGTTGCAGACAAAAAGATTCCCAGTATCAGCATCAGCGACCAGGACATGATGCCAACTGTTCTGATCAGTCGTCGAAGGCCTGATGCTCCACCTGAGACAGGTCACGTAACTAGCGCGTCTCTGTCGTGTTGTGGACTGAACACACACTCGTACTGAATAGCAAAACAGGCCGAAGCGCTGCGTTGTGTCATGTGAAGACACGCGAGATGGAGCAGCACAAGCACACGCTAAATCTTGGGGACAACGACTTGACGAACATCGCTCGCCTTGTCAGCTGGACACACTGGGCGATAAAGGCAATAGGCTGAAGCATGTGACGATTGAACGAATACAGTATGCAGTCGAAAGAAGAGCGGTGTCGCTGAGCAAAGGCCGAGACGCTGACTGCATGACTCATCATCATGATCAACGAAGCAAAACTGCAGACGCATGCATGTATACGACATGCATTAAGCCATCATCAGCAGTCACTTGTTGAATCACTGGCAGCCGTTGCTAACTGACATATTGGACATGAAGGCAACAATTGAGCTTGCATGCATCACACGACAGGGTTACCAACTAACAAGTTATAGGAGTCAACGTCGCGACAATCTGTCTTTTGACATTTATAGCGCTTGAGAGAGAAGTTTTACATCCGTTACCCAGCCTACAAGTCTGATGGATGTGTCAGGGTATGTAACCTTGACCAACTGATGAATGTGCCAATCGAATTTGTCTGCAGGTAATGGTGTAAAATTGTCCCCCAACAACTCAGGCACTCAAGGCATAGCAGAGCAGCAGTACATGGCCTCCATGCAAACAGAACAAGATAAGCAACAAACAAACAGCCGTTCACCACGGGACAGTCAATGACAATGTCATCATAGCCGAAATCACCCTGCAAGTCATGCAATTGCCTGGAATGTAAACACGAACCTTGGGTAAGCTTGTGACTAACATCGCGCAATGGCGAAACGCTCGACGAAAGCAAGCTTGTATATCGTCCCTGCCAAGGAAAGCTGTGTCTTGTCATCGACAGCTTTTTATGATTCGTCCGTACTTCCCCAGTTCCACAAGACGACACTTGAGACATCGGACCTGGCGTCGACGAGCAGCGTCTTAATGACATATTTTCGCATGACGTAGGCTCTCGTGCTGCTTGTACCGTCCGCGTAACTGCTCAGGCTGTTTACTGACAGCGTGACGTATCCAGAGCGCTGCAGCGACTTATCTCGTGGAAAGCCATCCCGGCGCAACTGGGCGAGTGATCGAGGGTTGCACTGCGCCATAGGCGAGCTCGGGCGGATACGCACTCGGTTGCCAGGCTCTCATCAGCCTTGAGAACATTGCTGAACAGTCTTGCCTGTCTTACCGCTCGCAACCGTGTGCGATTCAACGACGTGCACCACAGGTCGGTAACTACCCTATCGCACGAAAAGGATTGCAGAGGCACTAACTCTGACCAGCGTGTCTTTTCCAGAATCACAGTTGCAAGTAGTTTATAAAGCATCGGCTCTTGGGCGGGCTGCCTTGCCTTTCATTCTGCAACATATAGGGCCGCCCTGTAGAGCTTTGCTGAACAGTATGCGCAATGAGACAGTCCTAGTTTGGCAGGAACCTGCATACATGTTCATATGGTGATAATTAGTACTTTACATCACAGTGCATGCAAAGTGCGCCATATATTGGCAGTAGTACAAGCAGACTGCACTAGCTCTGCATGGCGTTCATGTGACAAGGTAGGCCGCGCTCCATTTCTAGAACAGATCTTCTAGAAGTCTTGACATGACTATGCTTCACCATCTTGTCAAGAGGGGCTCAGGACATACCTAACTCTGATCACCGCAATATTTGCAGGCCAACATCAACAGCAGCCCAGCAGTGACCTGCTCCCGCACTGGACAACTCAACATCCCCATTTGACCACTAGCTGTTCTCCAATCTGCCAAAACCATCCAAAATACTGTCTGTCCGCTGTGATGAAAGTATCAAAGATTTGGGCTCCAGCCAGTTATGTGCTACTGTTGCTCCAGCAGCAACCAGAGCTGTGCGAGGGGCACACCCTACCAGCAAATGAAACCCTGTCAGGTTGTGAAATGGAAGTGCTAACAGGTATATCATCATACCTGGGATGTCAATGTCCCTCATGCCTGTCTGTCTGTCTGTCTGTCTGACTGACATGGTGTCAAGATATAAGCTCACATCATCTTTCCACGCTCACAGCAATACGCTGTGCTCTCAGCCTTGAGCCTCACCTGATTATCACACACAGACACACGACAAGAAGCCACATGAACAATGACCAACCCATTGCTTGCCTGACCGTGCAGACCTGTGCTTCGGCAGTGTTGATGCAGTCATCAAACCCAAAGTGCACCACACAGTGGGGTTGCATTGCTGTCAACATCACAGCCGCTGCACCTTTGACCTACGTTTGGACACTACTGAAATGCCACATTTGCTGCTGTGTTCAGGTCTGGGTAGGCAGGAGGCATACAGCAGCACAGGCTACAGCCTCAGCATAGTGTGGCAGCCAGACTACGACATGCAGTGGAACTCCCTTGGGTGCCTGGACTCTCTCGTGTCTCTCAAAATCAATGGCACACTGCCAGACCTACCCGCCACGTGGGCAGAGAACAGCAGCTTCCCCTTGTTACAGGTACAGTGCCTTTGGCTGTGGTGTCCAGTGCATTTAAGTAACTTCTCATCAACGAAGTCCCTCATGTGCTGCGTGGGGTGGATTGTCTGGTCTGGCCTAGTTTGAGATAACATTCAACTTGTCACCATGCTCTGATGGCAGTGATCCAGCCTACAGGGCCTCTGCCCTGCCCTTCAATTCCCTGCCCTTGGGGGCTCATGTGCCGCCCCTTGTAGTCAACCCAAACACTCCACCTGTTACATAGGGTGAGCATGCAGATCCAGTACATATAACTCAGTGTGCCTTGCTGACAGCTGCTAGTGTCATGCTGCAGAGTCTGGACCTGTCACAAAGCACTTTACAGGGGTCCCTCCCTCCTGAGTGGGGTCAGCCCCAAGCCTTCCCCAGCCTCATGATACTAAATGCCAGCTTCACACAGCTCACAGGGCCATTGCCCTCAGCTTGGGGCAGCCCTGATGCCTTTTTGAAACTAATGAATATATCATTGGTGCACACTGACATCACAGGGGGACTGCCTGATAGCTGGGCTATCCCGGGGGCTTGGCCGCAGCTGGTAGCACTGCAAGTGGATCAGACTCACATCTCAGGTTAGTTAGTTGTCACCCTTGTCACACTTGTCACAATTGCCACGCTTGCCACACTTGTCACACAGCATGTCACACTTGTCAAGTGTGTTGCGCAGGAACATCCCCATGCCTACAAGCTTTGTGCTTGCAGAAGCTTCTCATGCACAGCACAGCTATCAAAGCTCAGCCGCCATGCTTGCAAGCAAATGCATGTGGTGTTTTCATCAGGGCTGTGCTAATTAAATTACAACTTAATTTACCGAAAGTACTGACGCTCTAAGGCAAGGTTGATACATGTGTACTGCGTGCAGGGAGTCTACCGGCAACTTGGGGCAGCCCCACTGCCTGGCAAAAACTGGTCAACCTGGAAGTTCTGGAGACCAACTTGTCAGGTACATGCCTTTACCATGTGTGCTGCCCCATGGGTGCATGACCAGCATCCATGAAGGGGATGAGTGATTCCTCACCATTTGCCATGCGCCTTGAACCATGCACCATGTGCCACGCATCATGCATCAGGATTCATGTGCAATGCATCATGCACCACGCATCACCTTTAGTGTTGCTTCTGTATGTTGCACAGGACTGCACAGTGAGACATGACTTAGCCCTGCGCAGCTATGCTCAGCATGCAAACATCAAAAGAACCTTACCAAGTTCACCTGCATCATACAGCATCATAGAGCCTGCTTGCATTCATGAAGCAAAGACCCGAGGACCATGCAAGCCTGCTGCACAACAGTCTGGCTGACATGCGTCAGACGCTCATCATGACTTTGAGACATATACTCTGCCGGTTTGAGACCTTGCTGCATTGCGTGCAGGGAGCTTGCCCAGCAGTTGGGGCGCACCTGGTGCCTTTCCTGCCCTTCAGTACATGGGCTTGGCCGGTACCGACTTGACTGGCTCCTTGCCTGGAAGCTGGGCAGATCTAGGTGAAGCGCCCCTTGCTTTGCAGGCTAGCTCAATGTCGAGCAGCATACCACTTGTCTTTTAGTTTTTTTCTTTTCTTCCTTTTCTGTCTACTTTCGTCAGATGTACTGTTTCTGCACCTTGTGATGGTGCTTGCAAAGCAATTGGCCTATTTAGGGTTTAGGAGTGAGTCTCAGGATGGTGTGGCTGCACTTCCTTCAGCTTGCTTACATTTCACACCCTGAGTAGGTGGGTGGGGGTGTTCCTCATCGGTCCCCAAAGCTAGTGGTGGGCAGACCACCTGTCAATGACTACCAAGGCCAAGTGATGAATTCCTTTAAATTTTGTGCTGCATGCAGACATCTGGATGCAGTATCACCTCATCCTTGACCTTATAGGTTTCCACTGAGAGAGTCAGGCGTGCATGCTGAAAGCCATGATGTTTCTCGCAGGCTCTTTTCCAGACTTAAGCCTTCTGGACCTATCAGGGACATTAGTCAGCGGCACCATCCCAGCTTCCTGGGGAGCTGCTACTGCCTTCCCTTCCCTCCTCTTCCTCTACCTCAACCACACTCAGCTTGCTGGCAGCCTTCCCGCCTTCAACAACACGCAGCTTTCCCTCCTGATTGCCAGCAACTCCAGCTTCAGCGGGAACCTAGACGCCTTTTGGGGCAGCGCAGCGCCACTGATGGCATCACTTTTGGCGGGAAACAACATCTCAGGAGATTTGCCAGGAAACGCCTCTGCTCTGCCTAATTTGGCATTCCTGGACGTCAGCAGCAATCAAGTACAGGGATCAGTGCCTGACTCATGGCTGAGCCAAGGCAAACTGCTGTCACACGTCATAGGACTGAATGTGGGCCAGGCTTGGTGGGCAGCAGCCCAGCATGATTCAAACTGGGTCTCAGACTTGTGCCTTCAGCCGCAGCTATACAAGGCGGACGTCCAAAGTCAGCCACTGTCAAGGGTCCAGAACCTGCTGGGGAACATCTTCAGCACGCCAGGTTTCCAAGGAGCTGTTGGTGACAGATATGCCGCCACATCTGCTACGTTTGAAGACTTCTACACGCAGCTCAGCACAATCAAGCAGATCTGCTCCAATGACGATGCGCCAAAAGTGCTGCTGATCATGTGGCTGTCATTTGCCGCTGCTACATCACTGCTGTTTGTACTGTATGAGGGGTTCAGAATCTACAGACGCACCAAGGTTGCAGCACAGCATGCAAAGCAGGCGTCGTCGTCAGGTTCCCGGCAGGTTCCACAGGTGGTGAGGTCAGTCAGTCAGGGAGCGCGAGTGCTGAATGAAGGCTTCTGGGGCCTAGCAGAGCTCACAATGTACTACTATGACCTAATCTCTGCTATCATTGTGCTGAGTCAGGTCTGGGGACGATGGCCAGGGTATGTCCTATTTGCCATATTCCTGGTCCATTTTGCCTTGACTGGAGCAATTGTGCTGTACCATGGACTGAAGGTGTATCTTGGCACATGGCAAAGTCCGCCAAATTATGGAGCCAAGTTTGCATGGACGATTTTGGCGTCAGTGGCTCTGAGCCCCATTATGATTCCTGCTGTATGGCTCCTGGACATGATTGTGCTTTACACAGAGTTGCGGCGCTTCTTCGTCAAGCATGTGTTTGCACATTGCTGTAAGCATAGGCAGTCGAACAAGTTCACAAGATGGCCGTCAAGCAACGGAAAAGATTGGTCGGTGTTAACTTCTGTGAGGCTGGATTGGCTGGATCTGGAGTACTATGAGAGCATGCATACTTTAGTGGCTGCTTTTTATCAAACAATACCCACAATTGTGTTGAACTCAATCATTTTCCGCCTGGGCAACAAACCCAGCCATGGCGAGTTTTTCTCCCGATCTCTGTTTGTCAGCTGCATGATTGCCGCCTATTTATCGATGTTCAAGACTTTGATCACCATCTTTTGGCATGCATACTTTAAGGGCCCCCATGCTTTTTGGTACACTGGTCAGGTTATGGTTGGTAGGTACATAATTAGACAGCAGAACCTAACAGGGCCTGGTAGCATCTCTTCTGGGATGTTACAGCTAAATGCCCCCACTTTCAAGGGTGCGCAGCTGCATTCATCTAGAGCACCAGTCAGGAGCAGTAGTACCCAGATGATGCTCCATCAAGGGTCTGCCAGATCCTCCCTAGATGATCCAGCTACTTCCTCCTCAGATCCTTCCCATTTGCAAGGGTCTCCATCACATGGTTCCGCAGTGCAAGGTGATCTGTCTTCAAGCTCTATTCACTTGCCAGGCTTTCCTGTACATGATCCAAGCCAGTTGAAGTCAGGTCTTTGGGAGCCTGCGGCTGGCTTAGCCAGTCAGGGGCATTTACCTAATCATAGCAGCAGGGTTTTACAACAGTGGCCTAGTGTAGACAGCTATGGTGAAGAGGTGATTCGTTTGGATGAGCTGCGATAAGCTGTTTACGTGATGATTCAGTTGAGCATTAACAATATTCAGTCAAGCCAGCTGTGCACTACTTATTTATGATGACTTACCTGTTTGGATTAGGTTTTACCCAGCGTTCCAAGCTCAGCATGCCGTGTTGATGCAGTTAAGCAGTCCCTTGTAGTAGTATACTCAGCTAATGGCAGAAGGGGAGATGTTAAGGGTCATACCAACTGCAATGCAAATACCAAGTGCGCTCGTTCTTGCTCCTGCCGATGAATGGATTCAAAGAGTCAACCCTCTTTGATCAGCATGCTGCACCGCGTGTTCCAGTTTTGGTAACAGACACTCCTTTTTTGTTACTTGCTAGATTCTGAAGTAGATTGACTCGTGTTACCACACCTATTTATGATTGTCATTGATCAATAGGTGTGTAGTACACATATGCAAGTGTTTGACCGCTTCACTACTGCTGTCTGTTTTTTGTATTGGTGTTGGTTCCTTGTCGGACTCCTTTGGCTCGTGTTTAAGCAGAACGTGTTTCAGCAATGGTTCAACCTGATCTTGAGTAATGACAAAGTAACCGTTCACGGACGTTCACCGGACTTCAAAGAATTCTGCATGCACCTGCTGATGACTTGAAGTGCACTGTCTCCCAGCATCTGGATGTTATTGGTTACATATTTTAGGGCCTTTGAGACAGACACGTGCTGACACACATGCAACTATCATAGTATATATGCTTGGACTGATACTAACATGCCGTCAGAATAGCAGCAAGACGTTTTGTCGCAGCGTCAGCATCGATCGAGTTAAGCTTACCTGGTAGCCGGGTTGGGCTTGAAAGAATTGTCCCACCCTCCCGTTCCTGTTTGCTTCCAGTGGCCCTGGGGTGGAATGAGATTTGTTAGGGCCGAATGCTGGTGTGTTTACATCAGATTTGGTAACCCACCATTGTTCATGGCCAGGCCTGCTTAGCTGGTTGTGTGATGTAGACATCACATGCAATGGTTTGCGAAAGTGTCATTGGTCGGCTGGGTACATACTGCCCAGATCAGAATAGGCCACGTCCGATACGTGTGCTATTCAAGTCGATGAATGACAAGCACGCTTTCCTCAAGCACGCAAAGCACCTCAAAGAAGTCAGCCTCAGATATGACGATGATCTGACAAGATTGCAACAAAA
>JAABUS010007509.1_pt1 | contig 12461 bp, 15 predicted proteins | sample 5560161 | NCBI WGS metagenome assembly JAABUS01 (sample SAMN10711885, study PRJNA513376) | rock metagenome | isolation source: Antarctica rocks | place: Antarctica: Victoria Land, Trio Nunatak nord | collected 2016-01-04 | reverse complement strand
GCGTTGTGTTGGTTAAAGGGATGGGGAGATGGAACTTGGCGGACTGGACTTTGGCTATGTCTTCGATCAAGTTAATGGCCGTGCCACGTCTAGCTATGGCTGTCAGGAAGTATTGATACATAAAGTGGGGGAAAAGGCTTGGAAATCTGCACTACATACTTGTCGCGCCATTCTATGCTACTACGATCGTGATGGTGTTTGCTATGCTAATTCCTCGCTAAGTCGCCATGGGTAACAGGAGCTCAAGAAAAAGTCTGTGTCTTACTTAAAAAGAGAAAGGCGGATAGTAGGATGTAGGAGAATGTCGAAGCTGGTGGTGAAGGGCTCATGGAAGAGGGGTCAGCCCATCATGTAACGCAGAGCTGCCTTCGTTGTCTCAGCAGCCGCTTCTCCGGTACTAGAGCCCTCAGCGCCCGTGGGTGAGCCGGTGGAGACACCCTCCGAGGCGGTATCACCGGCTTTCAAGTTGGGATTGGGGTAGTAGTAAGAGGCCACCTTACGCCATGTCAGCTCAATGAAAGCAGTCGAGGCTATACAAATTCTCCTTACCGCGATAATGAGGTAGACCAAGATACAGAGCGAACCTTCAAGGTAATTCGATTTCAGGTCACGTAAGAAATTGCCGACGACAATGATGGCCATGATGAGGACGATGATATTGAATACCTCGAAGTTGAGATCCTGAAGCAATGAGCAAGTAACGAACTTAGGTGATTGCAATGAACACCTACCATGCCCTTCGATAATCCCCATCCGATGAGGACGATGAGTGACGAGTTGAAGAGTGCAGTCTGGATAGTCGCTCCAAGGACATGCGCCAGCGCGAAATTCATCTGTAGACATTTAGCGCATAGACACCCGTGACGGAAGCAAACGGATAGCATACCTGGTTGTCGTGCGCCTCGTCGACGGCTGTCAGGTGCTCAGCGAACTTTTCGACCAGGGGTACGAGAATCTGCGACGAAGAGTTCAGAGTAGAATAAAAGAAGCATCCAGGATACTCACGAGGCCCATGAAAGCATCGCTGATTGGACTATGTTCCACGATCCATTCGATCTCGAGGACCAGAAACACGGCATGGAGAGACACACACGCCAATGCGAGCACTAGTGCAATGATACACTCGAAAAACGTGAGCTTGTCCTTCTTCAAGTCCTCATGCCGGTCCTCGTCCCTTTCCTCATCCTTTTCTAGTACCGCGTCATAGACTCCGTGGTGAGTTCTAGAATGCGATCAGCGAGGAAAGCGCTCAGCGAGCAACACTGACTTTACCTCATCTGAAAAAAAACGTAGATTCCGAATGCAATGAGGAGGATAATTGCAGTGGCTCGACTGATGGTCAGGACCTTGTGCTCGAGCAAAGCCTGGGTAGCCTGGGTCAGGTTGTTTCCCCGCAGAGAGTTATAGAAGGCGCTCGGGATCATAAGGCCAAAGCCCGCGACGAGCAAAAGCCCACTGCCAACCTCGCTCACGGCCTCGTCGAACTCTTGTTCATGTCTATTTAGGCCTCCGACGAAGAAGCAGAGCCCAAGACACAGAAGCAGATTGGCAAGTATGGACCCCAAGATGGCGGATTTTATGATAGGGACTTTACTGGTCCCTGCAATGGGACTCCCTGGGACATCGTTGGATGTTTTTAGGAGAACAACGAAGAGTATGATTTCGACGATACCGCCAAGGAATGTCTCCAACACAATACCTGGCTACATTAGCCACCGCGATGGTTGATTTTCGTAGAGGAGATATTACCAAAGACTTTTGGCAGCTTTCTAGCCAGCTCTTGTCCAGCGAAGCCTATCAGGTTTGCCGTAGGTATCATAGCTATGTAATTGAGTGCGAAAATCCATCTGTGCGCCCCCGGTGCAGCAAAATGTACGGCAATAGCGGCTGGGACAACGGGCCACAGAACGTTGACCAGCATCGAGGCTCTACTACTGCTTCGCGATCCAATGCGACTAAAGTGCCAAGGGTGAAACCATCGACGACCTGATTCGCCATTTGGATGTACGTATTTGTGAACGCGGTGGCCATTCTATGTCCGGGTATTAGCCTTGGTCCAAGGATGAAAGCTATGGAGGGTAAAAGCAGCCCTCTTTGGCGGAACGAAGAGACCTACAAGGTCGACTTACATGGTTGTACCTCGGCAAATGAGTGTATATTGGGTGCATCTCGACGAGGCCATTGCCATTGCCATTACCCGTGGAGCTGGTGAGCTCTATGTCTTGATCATGGCTCGTCTTCGAAGCTCCTTTGCGTTGGCGCCCCACCATGTTGCCAGACGATCGAGCTTCGCTCTTGTACTTGGTCGTTCAAGGAAATTGGACAGACAATGGGAAGTCAGGAACGACGGATGTAGGCTTATAACAGTGGGGGCGTGCGACGCGAGAGAGAGAGCGCGATTGACAAGTCAGGTAGTGCACGGCAGCTATTTGTCAACAGGTCCTAATAAGTCCTATAGGTCTCCAGTCCAGAGAGATTGGAAGAAATCGCGAAATCAGGTAGACAACCGAAAGAGATGAAGGTTGTAAGGAAGGGAAGAGTGATGAAGAAGCCATCCCAGTTTCCAGGTTTGTTCACTAGGCGGATCAGCTGAAGCATCGTTGGCCAGATTCATCGACGCCAAGACTAAATTAGAGGCGGTGTACATCGGTTCAATCTCGTCTCACACTGTAAGGCACAGATCACAGTCGCAGGCTTCGTTTCAGATCTGTAGAGAAGTAGCACGCTCAGCGCTGTTGTAATATTGACCGCGCCTGGCCTGGAGAAGCCACGATCCCGGTCTCGTAAATTCGTAATGCCTCTCTAAATTCCTTCGCTTGGCAGCTCCCACCAATCAAGAACGCTGCCAGAAAAGGGGGCAGGCTTGATAGCCCTAATCAGCGGCTAACATCGGCTCACCGATAACCGCTCGATAGCGACTCCTACTCTATTCTCAATTTCAAAGAACCTTCACAACAAGAGCAATGCTGCTTGCGTGTATTCTCCAAGAGGCCAAATAATTACTACAAATCTCCCAGTCCTCATCCTCTCCTAACTCCTCGACCTCCCCCACCACATCAACCATGTCAACCCTCACGCATCCCAAAGTGCCACCCGTGGTAATGGACACCGTCACCCAGCAGATCGGCAACACGCCCATGGTCCGCCTGAACAAGCTCCCGCAAAGCCTCGGCATCGAAGCCACTGTATATGCGAAGCTCGAATACTTCAACGCTGGGGGCAGCGTCAAAGACCGGATAGCCCTGCGGATGATCGAGGAGGCGGAGCGCTCGGGGAGGATCAAGCCGGGAGATACGCTGATCGAGCCGACAAGCGGGAACACGTAGGTATTATCCTTGCCAGAGTTGAGGATAGTATTGGCGAGGTTTTGGACTGATTGAGGTAGTGGGATTGGGTTGGCTTTGGTCGCAGCCGTCAAAGGTACTCAACGCACGCCTTGTTCGTGGACGTGGGGAAATATGCTGACGATGGCAGGCTACAAAACCATCATCACCCTCCCCGAAAAGATGTCCCCGGAGAAAGTCGCCGTCCTACGCGCCCTCAACGCAACCATCATCCGCACTCCCACCCAAGCCGCCTTCGACTCCCCCGAATCCCACATCGGTGTCGCCCGCCGCCTGCAGAAAGAAATCCCCAACGCGCATATCCTCGACCAGTACGGAAACCCCGATAACCCGCTAGCACACGAGTACGGCACCGCGGAGGAGATATGGACGCAGACGGAGGGGAAGATCACGGCTGTGGTTGCGGGAGCGGGGACAGGAGGCACGATCACGGGGTTGGCGAGGGGGTTGAGAAAACACAATCCGAAGGTTAAGATCGTGGCGGCGGATCCGTATGGTTCGATTTTGGCGTTGCCCAAGGAGTTGAACCAGAAGCATGCGGATGAGACGTACAAGGTGGAGGGCATAGGGTATGATTTCGTACCGGATGTGTTGGATCGAGAAACGGTCGACCATTGGTATAAGACCGATGACCGGGAGGCATTTGCATACGCGCGGAGGCTGATAGCCGAGGAAGGCCTACTGGTAGGCGGTAGCAGTGGCAGCGCATTAGCCGCCATGGTCAAAGGCGTTCATGGACTGGGTCTTGGTAAGGGAGATGTCGTGGTGGTGATACTGCCAGATAGCATACGAAGCTACCTTAGCAAAGTAGGATACCTCTTCGCGAATCCCTCTCCCAGGGGACTGCATCTGACAGTCGCAGTTCGTCGACGACGATTGGTTAGCAGCGAACGATCTTCTTCCTCCCACGCCACCGCCTACCAACCCTCCGTCACCTACACTCACATCAAGCAAACCATCCGACGCCTTCTCCGACGCCACAATCCGCACTCTTCGCCTCAAACCCGTGACCACCGTCACATCTACATCACCGTGTTCGGAAGCCATAGAACTAATGCGCGACAAGGGTTTTGACCAGCTCCCTGTCCTAGCGCCTAAGTCCAGAAAGCTGGTCGGTTTGGTCACACTAGGTAACCTCCTGAGCTGGATAAGTCAGGGTCGGGCTTCAGCCAGCAGTCCTGTATCGGCAGTGATGTTCAGCTTCAGCAAGATCACTGAGGTGGTCACTGATCCTCGCGACTTTGGTGCGATATCTCCCGTTGCCGGAAAGGGTGAGAAAATGACGAATGGAGAGGCGGATAGCCATGGTGTTGCTGGAAGTGGCGAGGGAAAGGGAAAGCAATTTGTTGAGATTACAGTCGATACGCCGCTGAAAGCGCTGAGTCGGTTCTTCGAGTGGAATAGTGCGGCTGTGGTGACGGAGAAGAGCAATGACGGAGTCATGAAGCCGGTTGCGGTGGTCACTAAGGTCGACTTGTTGACGTGGCTCGTCAAGCAGGGAAAGATAGAAGGCTGATGATCCGGCCGACAGCTGAGACGGTGTTTGTGGCTCTGCATTTTCAGCATGGCGTTGCATAGCGAGGACTCAGCGAGCGGTTGGGCAACCTAGAATCAAGCTTTCGAGATCTTGTGTTTGAGAAGGTGGGCATTCTTCAACATTGGACCCAGCAATTGCATATGCTCTCACAAATCTGATAAACGATTCATCCCATCTGCTGATCTTGGAGTCTCCAGGTCTCATCCCATGAGCTACATTGACGTCAAGTTGGTGACGGATAGATCCATTTGCCAATGTTGATCGGACGACGAAAGAAGGATTGCCCTGTTGTGACCAGACCGATCTTCCTCGGCTTATCAGGTCCTCTTGCATACGGCGTTGACGAAATTCTGAAATCGGTTTGCGACCTTGAAGGCGCCGATGCTGAGCGTGGTGTGGCCTGCTAATGCGCGCAAAGCTCCGATTTTGGACAATGTGCTTCTGGATGCTTAGCTCTCACATCTACCATCAAGGCTTACGAACTTGGTTCGCCATGCCCGGGCCATTGTCGACAATAGTTGACCGGTACCACCGGTAAGCAGCGGTTTGGTCAGGATATCGGCCGTATGTATTTGAGTCAGGCCAAAGAGCGAGTGATATGATAACCTGAATATTGCCATCAAGCTTGCCAGTTCGATGGGGATGGAGCGCAACAGCCCATTGAACTTCAGAGGTCCATGACCACCGCTTTCCTGGCAAGTTTGTAAGTTGCGTCTCGTTTCATGATGATCAAGCACGGCTTCACAAATTGCTCCCGATCCAGTCCCACCATTTTTCGACGTCAGGCCGATTGGGGCCCACAACGTTGCCTCCTAATATTGTGACAGGGACATTGAACTCCTCCAACTGGGAAAATTCAAATTTTCCATCACTGCCGCCACCAAGCCAATCCTTCTCTTCGCCAGCATCCATCTCATTCATATCAACGCCCGAATCGAACAAACCCTTGTCTCGTGAGGTCCGGATTTTTGTGATTTCCGACTCCAAACTGGTCTTTACCAGAACAGCCGGAAGTGCTGTGAAGAGATCGAGCTTGTTGGCCGCTATGAGAATGGGGAGCTCTTGTGGTGCTCTTGATGATTTGGCCTTTGTTGATCGGGTCTGAAGAAGGAGCAACAGGTCGTGTAGATACTCTGCCGTCTGACGTAGGCCTTCATCTCCTTGACCGCCGGAAAGATCAGCGGCATCCACCATGAAAATGATGCCTTTTATATTATGAGGCTTAATGATGTTTTCGAACGCGTGGTAGCGTAGCTTGCCATGTCCTGGAGTGTCGGCAAGTAAAAACTTCTTGTGAACTTTTAGAGACGGATCATTAGCGGATCGATATTTGGAAGAGCCTGTCTTTGTCGTAACTGGTAGTGAGACCTCCACGGACAAGGGTGTTTGCGAAGTCCGAGTCTCTACATATCGACCCTGTTCAAACTATCAAGGCGTCAGTATACTGCGAATGATGGGTTTGAGAAAGGTAAGAATACCAAGGTCAGCAAAGCAGTTTTACCTGCCCCACTAGGTCCCACAAGCAGGAAAGATGGGAGAGTTGTGGTGGACGTTGAGCGGTAGATCACCAAGTGCAGGAATAGTGGTATTGATAGTACGACGATGGCCGTGACAGCTATCGCCCAAGGCGATGGGGCCATGGCTGCGGAAAGCCAGCTTTGCGGGTCTGCCCGAGCCATGCTTCCAAGCTGATCGAGCTTGATACCTTCGTGGCCCAGGATATATTGTTCGTGTTGTGAAGTGCAGCTCACACTTGGACCCTGTTGAAGGCGAACCGAGGACTGCGGCTGAGTTTTGGCCGCAGCGCCTCTCATGAGCTTCCCAGGAGTATTCACAAGGCATTAATCTCTCATCGAAAGCACACCTGGCAAAATCAGCGCTGAAAGTCGTACAGAGGTCAGAATGGCTTTCAGCAGTCTAACCCCTCGGTCTCATCGACTTCCACTGGGGTGATGAGCTACGAGTATCAAGTCGAGGTCTCCCTCTCCGAGCGCTCCTTCCGATGCAGCGACCCCCCTAAACCGAAACATTGCCATGGCGATACCACAAGCAAACAAGAGCGGTGTCGATGGCGCTGTCGAGCTAGAGCAGATGAAGCCATCCGAGGAAGAAGTGAAGCTGCCGCTGCATGAGGATATCATGCAGTTAGCCATGCTGGGCGAGATCGGTCCCATCCAGACTTTGATTGACGAGGGCAAATACTCTGCAAAACACAAGGACAAAGAGGGCATCACTGCGCTTCATGTGAGCTGCTTATTCCCACTGAGATGTCTGGCTAATGCATGGGTGTTTTTAGTGGGCAGCCATAAATAACCATTACGCACTGTGCCAATACCTCATCGATGCTGGAGCAGAACTCAATGCCAAAGGCGGCGAATCTGATGCCACTCCTGCAATGTGGGCCGTTCAAAGATGTCATTACTACATCGTGAGCCTTTTCTTGCAGCACGGAGCCGACCCTCTGATCACAGACGCCCAAGGCTTCAATATACTTCACTTGGCTACGCATGACGGCAATGTCTTCCTATTGATCTATTTACTTCAGCAGAACATCCCAATAGATGCGCCTGATCCTCAAGGCCATACCAGCTTGATGTGGGCAGCTTACAAGGGATACCCGGCAGTGGTAGATTTAGTTCTACGGTGGGACGCCAACATCAATAGCAGGGACAACGATGGCCTGTCGCCACTGCACTGGGCTCTGGTCAAAGGAAATTCTGCTTGCATACAAAAGCTCATTGAATACGGATGTGATCGATTTGCTGAGACTAACGAGGCAAAAACCCCTGCTATTACCTCCGAGGAAATGGGGTCTACTACAGCATGGCACCGAGCGCTGAGAGAGTGCGGCTTTCGAAATGATGGCTCCGCTAGAAAAGTTCCCTTCCCGTTCACCTCGCTACTTGGCAAGCGCAGCTTCTACAATAGATTCTACTTCCTCTCACCCTTCTTACTCCTCTTTATCTGTTTCTTGATATTTAGTAGGGTGATGGTCTTTGCGGCACTAATCTTGTCCGCGCTCTTTGCGTATACCTTCCAGTACACTGTCCAGTATTTATTACAATGGGCTCCTTCAGACATGAAGCACATTCACAAGACAGTAAGCGCATCCTTACGAAGAAGCTTGAAATTGCAGTACTAATCGTATGCTAGCCATATTTAGCGGGAGTTTTTGGAGCGAGCCTATTTTGGGTTGGTGTACGATGGATTCTGACGATATTGCCTTGTAGGCCTCTAAGATCCGCTGATTTCGTTGCCTCTGACCATGCACAGCTACTTACATATCGAACCCTTTCGTAAACCTACTCTTCTTGCTATCCTACGGTCTTTGTGCATATTTCTATGTTCTTAGCATGACCGAGGATCCTGGTTATGTCCCGAAACCAGCAAGCCGAAGCCAACAGAAGGGGATCGTGGATGAACTCCTTAGCCTGTGGAAATACGATGAACAGAACTTCTGCGTCCACTGCATGCTTAGGATGCCACTGCGAAGCAAGCACTGCAGGAAGTGTAACCGTTGTGTTGCGAAACTTGATCAGTGAGCCTTCCAAGCTCTCGTTGTGAGTGTACACACTGACACTTTAGCCATTGCCCTTGGGTACATAATTGCGTCGCTGCGAATAATCTTCGACATTTTGTAACGTATATCATCGGCCTAGAGATCGGTATCATACTTTTCATCTATCTATCTTGGAGTTGTAAGTACGACTTTTCCAATCGAATTTCCTACTATACTAATGTTGTAGATCTGAAACAGCTCTCTGAGCCTATGGAGAAGCAGTGTTGGGCACCTTCTGAAGAAATATGCTCTTATGTCCTTCGTGACCCATTCACCGTGACTGTAACCGTCTGGGCCTGCTTTCAGCTGGTGTGGGTCACAATGCTTCTCATTGTGCAATCTGTCCAGGTTGCCAGAGCCGTGACCACAACTGAGAGCATGAGAGGAAACGTGCATCACAACTCGAAGGCAGCAGAAGCGGCTACGGCAATGATGACATCTGGAACGCCAAGCATGAGTGCTGCTCAGCTGACCGACACTGGTACGGGTCCCGATCCAGCTATCCCTGGTCATCGGCCGCGACATCGTCAACGGGAAGGTTGCTTTGCGCAATGGAAGAAGCTACTCGGCCTAGACACTTTTGTCGCAACCGCGCAGGGCACAGCGGGGTCGCGAAGACGAGGCAATCCATTTTCCCGTGGGATTCTTACCAATTGTAGAGATTTCTGGTGCGACTCCGCTCCATATTTTGGAAAGAGAGAAACTGGATCTGCCATGCTGGGGGGTGAGATGGTCAATTACACCAGAATGTATGAGACTCCTTCACGAATGAGAATGCGGCGTCCACGGCAGGATGCCGAGGGTGGAATGTATCACAGTGTAGGCACCGATGATGCTGTTTAGCGTGGAATTCTTGATGAGCTGTCTGTCAATTCAAATCTCTGGCTACTGCCAGTTCCTCTTCAAGAGGGGGCCTTTCGTTCAATATGTGACCACGGCACGGAGTAGACTGGAGGTCGCCCTAGCGAATCACCCGGAAAGAACCAGTTTGTTCCCCGGGCGGCTCAGTCCGCTACTTGAAACCCCCCAAGCCTCATCTGTAGTCCCTGAAAGTGGCGGGGCTAGAAATATTGACTGTATCATCCTCCATCATAATTAATGTCACTATCTTTGATGTGTACTCTGTTATTAACTCACTGGGATGTGTTGCTGAGTCTTGCTGACACATACCACGGACTCGAAAGTAAGGCTTGACGTTGATTATGGGCCGCGATGTCTTCCTTCGATAAAGGGCCCTGAGCTGCTGTGGTACTCTTAAGGTAGTACATTTTCTCTCTATTACTATTTCATGTCTTAAACTCATTCACTTTGATTGTTCCTTGATTCAGCACCATCATACAGTACCACAGACAGATCTCCTTTAGCTCACAACAACGCCGATATGAACGAGACAAGGGCCAGAACCTTCCGCTTGGTACGCCAACTACTTCATTTCATCCTTACGGAACTAATCCTTGGGGCAGCTGAAACATCCATGCGTCGAACTGAGTCAGGTTGCACTGCGCTTTCAGGGGAAGAAGGCTGCACCTAAAGACGTCGTAATAGCCCTAGAAAGCTTGCACCAGACACTCAAAGATGTCACCCGGCAAGACTACGCCCTGGATGGTAAATTGGCCGAGTATGTCTTCTTTCCACTCTCTCATGTTTTTCAAGAAAACAAGACAATCCCCGTCCGAGCCACCGAGCTCGCACTTCAGTGCCTTCAAATATTGATATCACGCGGCTGGCGGGACTCGATTGCTCCAGATTTGGCCAAGCAACTTCTCATACTATTGGGTTTCCTGGCTGGCGGAAGCGGTACTGAGGGAAAAACAAAGGACGTCAATGAAGAATTGGCAGCAGCGGCATTCTCATGCTTGAGTAGCTTGTTCCGAGCCTCGGATGCTGCCGGCCTCAGCAGTGACGGCTCGGTTGATGCCACTAATTTCCCTGTCCTCGGACATACTGTTTCCGTACTACTGGACGGCGTAGGGAGCGGTCCCTCCGTCAAAGTACGGTTAGGAGCTTTGAGTGCCTTGGATGCTTTGTTGTCGAGTATATCAGATAAGGAGGCCTTGAAGAGTTTCTTCCCCGGAATAGTGTCTGCCTTGACCAAGCTGCTGTCAGCCGGCAGTCGCTCTAAAGGCTCCTACAGAACCTTACAGGGTAGCCTTGATGTCTTGACCAAGATCATAGTGAAGGTGGTTAGCGATCGTACGAACCCAGAATTGGCGCCATCGGAGCCCGGCGGTCAAGTTGCGATTGTACCTTACGATCATAAGGATAGACCGAAAGAATCGTGGCTGGAAGTAACGTCTGTGCAAGTCAAGCTTGCTCTCGCGAATGTTCTCCCTTTACGATACCATGAGCAGGTAGAAGTTCGAAAGGCATTATTCCGACTCTGCATGTCAATACTGGAGAGATGTCGACGGTCGCTGCCTCAATCTGTGCCGATGATGATTGAGACGTCGGTCATAATATGTACTCAAAGTTCCATTGTCGATACTATTGAGCTGTTGGACAACCTCAGAATTGTCGTTACTACCGATTCGGGGCTCTTGGAAACTCTCAAAAGCTCTTTACATGACTGGGTTGTCGCTCTACCCAGAGTGATGCAGTCAAATGATGACACCCCTAAGAAGCGAACGGTGGATCAGATATCTATAGCCTTCGAGATCATCGGCGCCGTGGGCACAGTCTCTGATGTCTTGAATTATGCGATGATCGGCAATCTAAGGGCAAGTGTCTCCGCCGCTTTACAAGCTTCTGCATCCAAGACAATCCAAGACGTTGCAGAATCAGATGTGGAGATTGATCAGGCATTGCGCATACACCAGGCAAAAGAGGTCTCCGTGGTCTTTCCTGAGGTCATGTTCACCAAGATCAGTCAATCTACTACCGTCGAGGGGCTTCGATCCCTTGCCACCAAAATCAGCAAGTCATCAATAGCAACGACGCTGCAACGCGACGTTATTGAGATTCTGAGAACGACGTCCGGCGATGAGCAGATCGCCACTCTCTGGCTGGCTATCCAAATGCAGTCCAAGCACGAAGCTGCCTGCAACGACTTTGATGTTTTTCTGAATCCCATTGCTACCGATCCGGAGCAGAGGAACCCAGTCCTTGACGATCTGTACACATTTTCCCTTGCGGTTCTCTCGGAACAAACATACACCACTGAAAACGATTGGCGCCTTCAGGCCCTTTCCCTCGAAGCCATTGCGCTTCAAGCTCAACAGCAACGTCAAGACTTCCGTCCTGAACTTGTGGACGCCTTGTATCCCATCCTCGAACGCATGGGTTCTCCGAACGCCGCACTCCAAAGACATGCCGTTACCGCCCTCTCTATCGTCTCTACCGCCTGCAGCTATCCTACCCCTAAAGACTTCATTATCAAGAACGTCGACTACCTCGTCAACGCCGTGGCCCTCAAACTCAACACCTTCGACATCAGCCCCCAGGCACCGCAAGTCCTGACAATGATGATCAAGCTCTGCGGCGCAACCCTAATCCCCTACCTCGACGACCTCGTCGAGTCCATCTTCGCAATCCTAGAATGCTACCACGGCTACCCCAAGCTCGTCGAGCAAATGTTCAGCGTCCTCAACGCCATCGTCGAAGCAGCCAACAAAGCCGCCTCTGCCACCGCCATCACCGAAACCGCAGCACCCCTTCCCCGCGTCCAAATCTACAAACCCACCACCATTACCTCCCTCGCCTCCCAACTCCAACAAGCCCGCATCGAAAAACCCCACCTCGACCCTCTCCCTTCCCCACCCCCAGAAACCAACCCCTCTGCCTCCTCCCCACCAGAAGAAGACCCTCCCCAACCCCAACCCACATCCTCAGACACCACCTCCCCCCTCCCCTCCCCCCTCCACACCATCTCCTCCATCACAACCCTAACACAGCACCACCTCCCTACCCCCTCCCCCCCCCTCCGCCTCCTCCTCCTCAACCTCCTCCCCCCCGCCTTCTCCCTCCTCGCCCCCCACGTCGACCACTTCCTCCCCCTAATCCACGCCCTCTGGCCCGCCCTCAT
>JAABUS010007507.1_pt1 | contig 12467 bp, 20 predicted proteins | sample 5560161 | NCBI WGS metagenome assembly JAABUS01 (sample SAMN10711885, study PRJNA513376) | rock metagenome | isolation source: Antarctica rocks | place: Antarctica: Victoria Land, Trio Nunatak nord | collected 2016-01-04 | reverse complement strand
AAAGATGCAGGAGCTTCAGGTAGGCTCTGGCATGATTGAGCAACTCAATGGAATTATTCTTTACTTACCAAGTGGAGAAAGGCTTGCAAATTCCATAATTTCATACATCATTTCTACATGGGCGCAGCTGCAGCCTATCACATTGCCACCCCCACTGCAAAGTGTTTCACAGATGACTCCTCAACATGACCGCATTGATTTGACCTGAAGGCTATGGTAGATGATTACATGTACCGTGTTCTTGCAAGTTGTACGTGAGCACGAGTAAATTCAATTTTGCATGTCTCTTTGCCATGTAGCGTGACTTAAGCTGGTTGCCCATTGGCAGTACCAATTGGCAGTGTGACGTATAAATGATGCTCTGCAAGGATTTGTGACTTGTAAGTGATGCTCTGCAAGTACTTGTGACTTGTAAGTGATGCTCTGCAAGCACTCATGATGCTCACTGTCTCATGGCAAACAAACGGTTGAATTTTAGTGGACTGGCACATGACAACGTGCATAACATCAGACGTCGAAGCCAAATTGGGATGCACAAGTCATATAAGTGCAGACTAGTTGCAAGGTTGCCGACGATTAGGGGAGAAACCCATATCAAGGGTCTGTCATATATGGAGTCCTGTTACAAGGCTACATGATTTTTGTCTGTCGCAAGGCCAGTTATGACATCAGCCACTGCTGCAAAGCCTCGACACCTGCTGCAAGACACGTTGTTGTCATCAAGGCAGCCACAGTATATCCCATTGGGCTACTATGTAGTTTCGCCTAATCTTCTAAGTTGGTCCTTTCAGCTTCAAACTTTATTAACGTGTACCGTGACAACTTTTGACGTTTGAAATGGGACATTGAAGCATGCAGGAGTTGCGGCTGGCTCCAGGGCGCAGTAAATCGCAGTTGCAGTGTTTTTTTCCCAGGATACTGTAACACCACAGTTTTACCAATGCGTCTGTACGTCTTGTAAATTACATTGCACCTCCGCACATTTGCTTTTTGCAGCCCTCTGAGAGTCATTTGCCAAGTTTGGTCGGATCCTGCCTAATGCGACCAGCGGGAAATGAAGTCGTACCCTTCAGCAGATGGCAAGGGGGTACCCTGGCCAAGTCCTTTTTTTGCTAAGCCTGATGCATCAGTCACAACAAGGCATTGCTACTGCCCACAAAAGACGTATCTGTTCTCTTGCCTGGCAAAGTTTCACCTTTTATTTACACCCAAGGCTACATATTACCGTTGGGTCAAGTGGTTCTGAAGAATCGCCCATCGCTCTGTCAATGCACAGACACAGAGTGTAGCAGCTGATGGAGCTGATGGCATGTCATGTGTTGCTGTTGGTGTATGACAAGCTGTCGTCTACATATGGAATGTGGTTGTCAACTTTGTGTGCCAGTCTAGCTTGCATTGCAGCTTCATCTTTGGTCAGACTGACAGCAACCAGGGCCAACAGGGCACCACAGGGTAACCAGCCAGCAATGGCTAGGTTGAAGGCAGACTGCCTGCACATGCAAGCACTTTGACTGATACACATCAGCAATGGCATCATCACCAATGAGCTGGCAACCAGGGCATTTCATGGTGAACATGTGTTTCTGTCAGATGCATGCTGAACCTTGCAGAGTTGAGTAAGATTGATCTCTGCCTCAAAACGACATGCTGCATTACGAGTGCCATGTGTACATGCAGTCAAGACATCAGCGGATCTACGATGCATGCATCATTGAGCGTCATTTCCAGGAAAACAGCAGACAGGCTGACCTGCCAAGTGCAGAAATCAAAGCTGACACCAGAGCTGGTCCCAATCCCTTGCCCAGGTCATCAGTCATGCTTTGCCATGCAAGGGCAACACCTCTTGTCTCAGGCTCATTCACATTCAGCAGCATAGCCTTGTTGAGCGGGCCAGCAGTGCTGGACAGCATTCCGCCAGTGACAGCCAACAGTAGAGTGAAGAAGATTGGGGTGGTCAGCAGATTGGCGTTGGTTAGCCACCACATCGGCAGGGTAGCTGAGGCGACTGTGATGCCGGTGAACAAAGGCATTGAAGCCTTGCTGACGTTATTGTAAAGCCATTGGCCTAGGGCACCCCCTCCAACAGCCCCCACACCTCCTCCTAGACCCCAAAAGACAGTCACCTGCAAATCAGCATCACTAACTTCAGCAGATCCTGTGTAGCCATAGTGCTACGCTGTCAGTGTGGCGTTGGGAAATAAAGATGTTGATGACTTTGGTGAAACAACCACAGAGGTGCAGACAGCCAGCATTGCAGGCGGCTCATGGTCCTTTGACCTGCAAGCTGTACTTCAGACTATGCATTGGGCAAGGCAGCAGGCATCCCATGTTTGAGCAACACCTCCAGCACTGTGCAATATCTGCTCACTGATAGCCCAAGGTGTACACAAAACAGACGTTCTACGCCGCAGGCAGCCCAGAATCTACTATAGGAGACCCAAACTCATGTGCCACGGTGAATACAACAGAGACATGCAAATTGATGTCGTGACATGCTACAGGCACAGCAGCCCATGCCAGGCACACGCCAGCTTGTGTTAGGTGATTTGCAATCTGTGTGATGCAGGTCATGAAGCTGGTTGAGAAGCCTCAACAAGATACAAGCCTTGGTTGTTGGGCTGAAGTTTTGGCCTGACCACCCAGCTGCAGCACGTCTTGATAATGTTGAAGAAAGCTCAGGCTTGCATTGATTGAAGTGGTGCGAAGCCTGCCTTGCTTTGCCACATTCACAGTTTGCCGACAAGCTGACAGCATCTTCAAGTCTGCAAGTTTTGGTGGCCTTTTGCCTAGGGCACATACTCATCCAGGTTTGAATCGATTATGGCATTTTGTGTGGGTGGTGTCTTTGTTCGTTCTGTCATGTCATGATTGATTGTGTTTGATGTTTAGTTTGTTTCATTTGGCGGAGAACTCACCTGCCTGCAAACAGACAGGCGTTCCTCCTACTTCGTTCGGTACTAGCTACCCAGCGCCTTGGCATGAGGACCTGCGAGAAGTCAACTCGCACCCGCTGCATTGGTCTCAAATGCTGCAGCAGCTGCTATAAGTATCAAATGTCCTGCCTCAAACTTTGCTTTGAGATAGGTAGTGTGTTCATAATTGAACACAAATCCACCGTCAGAACATGATTTGCTGTTTTATTACAGGAGTTAGCATATACACATGTATACGCTATGTACATGCCGTATATGCCCTTTTTGGCTGGCAAGGCCAAGTAACGTATAATTCACCATATACAGTGCATTATACGCCTACACAGTATAATACGCAGTATTATACGCGTTTCAGATTGAAAATTTCGGTATATGCCAGCCCTACCTGCCTGCCTGTCAGTGCCAGGTATGGAATGATTTTTGGGTCAAACGACGAGTGAAGAAATCCGTCCTGGCCCGGTCAAAGCCGTCTAAACGGAATAATCCGAATGGCCGTAGCACACGAGGTTAGGCAACCTTACGCGTGCCCTTTCGTGAAATGTCGGAGCCGAGATGCTTTTGCACTTTGATCTATCAGACGTTGGTGGCCAGCTACCTGCTGTGTTCTTATCCGTCTACGTTTTATGCATATACTTTGTAGTCTCAATGGCGACAAGGTGCAGATGCCCCTGAATTGTGTTCTCTGATGCAGGCTAGCTTGCCAAAACTTCAGGCAAAGGCAGAAGCCCTTGAAATGGCTATAGGAGACAGAAATCGCACACAGAGTACAGCACCACCAGCAGCAGCAACAACTACAACAAGAATGCGAATGATAATCAACACTGATAATGACGATCCATCCTGTGCAATGAGTCAGTGCTTACCACGGTCGCTGTGGGTACTGAGAGCCCCTTGTCTTGTGCCAAATAGTCTGTTAGGTACGTCAGCAGCACACCCCAGGGCAAGCATCCAAACAAGCCTTGAATAAAGACGTACATGTTGGTGGGCACACGCAGCAGCGCAATGGACTGCTTCATGGTGATGCGCTCGCTGTACACAAAGTTGGCATCTGCAGCAAACTCAGCCTGCATATACATCAGACCTCAGCCATACCATTGCCTTAACATGCCTGCTGATCATGGGCTGAGGTCAGCATGTCAACTGAAGATATACACATGTGATGTACAACTTTTTGTCACATAGCCGCAGTGCAGTTGCGCAGTAGATTAGGGCACTGTGCACACCAAGACAATGTGTATGGCCAAGTCAATGCTAGCTATTAACAGCAAACATCTGGAATCTTGCTCTGATGACTTCGTAAGGCAAAACATGTAAAAATTGCAGCAGAAAACTTTACAGTAAATCCCATCGCACTGCTTTGACAAGTCCAGTCTCTTACAATTTGACTTTGGCAGTATCGTTCTGTCACTAGGGGCTCCTGCAGACGTCTTACCTGAAGGGCTGGTTCTGTAATCCCTCTTGGGGGCTCCTGGACCACTGCCAGCATGATGCCAGTCACAAAAAGACTGGGCAAGGCCACAATGACAAATGGCCAGCGCCAGTTTGTTGCAGGGCCTGCAGGAATGTTGGGGGATGCAACAAGTTGGTTAAGAAAAGCAAACAACTTACAGCGTCCTGGCAGGCGTTGATTGACAAAGTGCGCATCTGATTAATTCTGTGCCCAAAGCAGGGACTTCAGAACAACATGCCCACAGACTCACGCATGCGCAATAACTGCAACAATACATTGAGTGCACACAATATTTTGCCAAATCTGCGGTGGGACTTGTAGTGGCGCTTGGCCTCACTGCTGAGTGGTACTGACCATTCAATGCAATGTGGACTACTGACAGAATTGCTGCAACAGTAGCAAACAGGTTGCAAGACAGTGCAGACCAAAGTGCAAATGAGCAATGCTCCATGCAGTTTTGCAGAGAGGCAATGGACATAGGATCAACACAGGGGCCATGGGCACTACCTATGAGTCCGGCAAGAGCTTGCCCAATTGCTGTGCCAGCACCTGTGGCAATGAGCACTCCTGACAGCACATTGGCTCTGTGCTGGGCATCAAACAAATCCCCTAGCAAGTTGAATACTAGAGGCAGGCAGCCGCCAATGCTGATGCCTGTTAAGGCCCGCAAGACGAACAGCTGCCAGTAGGTGGTGACAAAGTAGGTCAGCAAGCATGGGCCCTCGCCTGCACACTGCAGATCATGATTGCTATCACCAGGCAGGTTTGATTGCTGAAATGCTTGGATTGTGGTCCTCCCTTGTTTGTAGTGGAATCTTGCCATGGCACTGGTGGGTTGTGGCACAGGGAGGGATTGACAATCATGCATGAGCCTTCAGAAGAGGTTTTCAGGCCAGCAGAAGTTCCAGGCCCCAAGAGGTGATGAGAACGTACCCAGCAAGACCACCCAAAACAGCAGCTTGGCCCTGTTCATGGTGTCAGACAGGTACCCGATCAGCAAAGCTGCAGGCGCCCCAAGCAAGAAGAATGCAGCTGAAATGACACCCCCAAGGTATTTGTCCCGCTGAGCATCAGTGAAGTTGAAGTCTCTGGCAACTGCTGTCAGGTTTGGCGCAAGCAAGTTCTGATCAGCCGAGAGTAAGGTTGCAACCAAGCAGAACATGGCTGCTGTGAAGTATCGCCGCTGCTGTTTTTGAGGACCATCAGGGACATCTGCAACAAAGTGAAGGTCACCGTATGCTGTAGCTGTGCTTCATGTTGCCCAGCAAGACAGCGTCAGCATACCTTCTGAAACTGTTCCCCTGTGACTTGCAAGGAGGCTACGCTTTTCTAGTTGCAAAGCTGCAGGATCTGAATCAACTATGTCTGTGGAGATTTCCTCACCATCTGCCAGCTGTGGTAATCCTGCTGCCCTTTCAACTGGCAGCGGCTGCAGATCTCTGTCATGTCCAAACATGTACCCCTCAAAGCCATGCGCTGAAGTTGTTAGAACACAGCGAGGTCATGATGACTGACGGGTGCAAGTCAACATTGCTCTGTTTAGAAGCTACACTCCGCATTTGCATCAGCAACTGGGCTGCTATACACGCTTTACACAGCCCTAGAATGGTAGCCTGGTGGAGTGATAGCCATGCTTGCAACTGTAACGTGTTGTGTCTGAAATTGCTGCAATTTATCAGCGAACGCTAGCAGCCAAACGTTGTTACACACATGTCGCACCGCAAGGATTGCTCTGCTGTGCGCTTGAGCCTTGAGTGAAATCACAACTCAGAGCCAAGCGACGTTTTGTCTTCAGAAGCACTGCAGACGGGCCTGCACGTCCGTGCGGCATCCCTGCGGAGAGGGCTGCGCGACATGGGATCTCTGCCCCTGAAATTTGCTGATCCCTCTCTGTTGCCGTTCACGAAAAGCACGATTCCCGAAGCGACTAGATCACTGATGTGCATGTCCTGGAGGCGGATTTCTCGAGCCTGACGTGCTACCCACACACCATAGAGAGAAGCGGCTCTCGCGACCTCACACATGGGTTTTGAGACGGTGCAGCATGCTTTGGCTTTTGTGGAAGAACTTGCAGCAGGCGCCGAGGCATATGACACAGCTACCATCGGCCAGCAGCTTCGTGATCTTGACGTCTACTTGCAACATATGTTGACACCCAAGGTCAGACAGCAACAGTCATACACCACCGGGTCTTGAGTCTATGAATGCAGCTGACTGCAGCTAACATGCTACAGGCCAAAAGTGATGATGCTAGAAGGCAAGTGGAGTCTGGCACTGTCACTGTTGGAGGCCAACCAGAAGTCTTGAATCCTCATGACATCCAGGAAGTATGTGCTACTTGCATCTGCAGAGCAATGTGCTGCTGCACATCACAAAAAAATACTGACCGAGTGTGCCTGCAGACCATCCTCCTCAGCAACACCTTCAATCTTGATGAATACAAGTGTGTGAGGCTGCTGATTGCGGCAGGTCAACAGGTGACATGCTGGGCCATGGCATTGCACTCTGCATGGTCTAGACAAAGTAGCGCAGCAAATGAAAATCTTCAGTTTTTGCAGAGAGGCGTCGCCAGTGCCACGGCAGCAGCAGCAATCTACTATGAAGAGCGCAGAGCTCAGCTGTCTTGCTTGTGGTATCTCCTTCAGTCACAGGCACTACAAGATACTGAGACAATGGATGATGTTCAGCAACAAGTGTTTCAGTACACTTCAGCACTCCTACGAGAGCAGCAGAACGGCAAGAGGAAGATGTTCACTCACCTGCTGCAGCTGATTCAGGTACTCGTCCTTGCGTGACAAACGTGTCGCAATTGTCAACATACATTCAAGTCACAGTGTTGATGGCAGGGTACAGTAACGATGCATAGGCCTTGAGCTCCAATCAATGGCAGATCATGACTCCGCCTTTGGGTTGCATTTGCAATGCAAGCTTCAGTGCTTGGCAGACACCAGGCAGTGTCATGAGCCTGTGCTGATATTGATCATGCATTCATGATACATTCTCTGTGTACAGGGGCAGCAGGCTGACAGCAAGCTTCTGCCAACCATCATTGATGAGCAGGGCGCTCCTGTTGACCTGGCTGTGTGCATGGCTGAGGAGCGCACAAGCCTTTGCCAGGCATGTCACCCCACGCTCCTGCACACTGTACTGACCTGTCTTGGAGTGTCTCTGCTGAGCATGTCAAGTCATGCCCTTACACAGTGTGCTGCACTGTAACAGCCCATCATTAGGCATTGCAGAACCAAGGAGCAGGGGTTCTGATTGACTTGTGAACATATGACTCCTGCCGTGTTGTCTTTGCAAGTCAGATCATCTGTGCATGCAGGACTGTAACTCACAACTGCAAATGTGTCATCCTTTTCTCACCTGATACTGCTACAAAGCTGTCTATGTCTTCCGGGAATGCACTGTTGTTGATCTTGCCTTGATGCAACCTTGTTGTGAGCTGCATTCAGACCTCTGCCTGACCTTGCATTCAGCATGGTCTTACTGTTTCTGGGGACTATCATCAAGATCTTGCTGGCATTGGAGAGGTCTGGAAACTGTGTCTGAAAGTATGGGACGTGATCTGCTTCTGTAAAGTGACCTAGTTGCCAGTGTCTGCCTCAATCTTGACCTACAGTGCTGAGTTACTGAGCAAGTTGAGCTGAGCAGCATATATGATGCATGCAGTGCCTGGTGTACGCCTGCCAGATTGAGCCTGCTCTGCCTGAAGAAGAAGCCGCTGGTCTGGCAAAGCTGCTGCTGGGCATGGCTGATGGTCTGCAAGGTTTTGTTTCTGTCTCACACACTCAAAAAACCATGACGCCCTGTGTCCTGCAGGCTATCCAACACAGGTTGCTCTATGCTTCGGCATGCTCTGCACACATGCGCACCACAGCTGCTGATTTTGCATACCCACACAGGTTTTGCCGTCCCTGCTTTGGGGTCATCATGCAGAGTCTTTGTCAGCTTTACAGAGAGTGACATGCATGGACTCTGTATCCCTCTGACACAGACTGACTAGCATGATGAGAGGTGACTGCTGCCTGTATGCACTGACATTTGGGCATAAAAGGGCAAAGATAAGCCGCAGCAGTTCAGTTTGTTTGACGGCCAAGCCATCTTGTAACCATGCAAACACAAAGCAACCAAATCCAGCTTCATTTCTGTTAACCCTTTCTGTTGATCACGCCTGTTGGTAGCAAGGGCTGTTGGCTTGAGCTTGACAATCACACACATCTTGCAGGCATGAATGCTCAGAGTTCACCTGAGGAGAGACAGGCCAGCTTCAAGCAAAGTTATACCATCTTGATAGCCTTCTTGAACGCTATTCTGCCACCTGTCATCACTACAAGCACGGATGACGCTCCTTCTACAGCCCATGAGATTGCATTAGGTAAGCAAATTTGCCCAGGACGCAACTGTGCTGCAGCTTTCAGGGTTGAGTTGTTGCAGGGTTTATAGTTTACGATTTATGAAGAGATTGTAGCATTGTAGCTGCTGCACATAGAATGCGCTGAATCTATGCATGGCACCGATGACTTGTTGACAAGCTTGAGCCGCACCAGGCAATGGTCCACTTGTTGGTATGGCTTGTAACATTCTGGGCCGACGACAGCATGGTGTTGCGTCCCACCCTTTGCAATGAGCATGGCAACGCTTAGCCATACAACTCATCTGACATGACACGTTCCAGAAGGCATCTGTGATTGACATGCGTTTTTGGACTGCACATATGTATATACATATGTTTTAGGGTTAGGAGAAACCCTAAATACGCATGCTGTCTCTCCAGGTCAGCTCACCAGCAATCAGGAGATGAAAAGGCTCTTCGAAGGTGACGAAGACATCAAATCAGGGTTCCATGCTGTTGCTAAGCTTGCATGGGGCATCATGCTCTACATTACTGGTGATGACAACAACCACACTCACGGTAAGCAGTGACATGTGGCCTGGCCTGACAGCCGCACCATGCAAAAGTCTCGTCCTGGAGAGGTGCTTCAAACTGCAGGTGGTGGCGAATGCCTTGCCGAAGCTGCACTGTGTATGGCTTCTGTTGACAGCGCCTCCCCTTGTGTTGGAAGCATGCTGCGCGTCAGGGTGCCGATGTGTTGGTGCTGGTGCTGCCAGTTGGAGTCAAGTCAAATCCCGTTCAGATGTTGTGTTGCTCACATGTGCATGCCCTCTGAAAGAAAGGCTTGTTTTGGTCCAACCCAGAGGAGATTGTTTTGATGCTGACATCCTCATGCAGGACGCGCACAGAAGGTCATGCATGCTGCCTGTGAGTATGGGGTGTTTCAGTTTGTGCATGAAGCAGTCCTGAGCAGCCATTCCTTTGTGGACGAAGGCATCGCACAGAAGCAGCACTATGCTTCTGCCCTTCACAAGCTTGTCATCCAGTTTTTCAATGCTGCCAGGTACGTGCATTATGAGCTGGCATTTGTAGGCGTTTTTTGCAAAAATAATCAACACTTGTATATGCAGGGTGCATGTACCGGTCCATGCTGCTCAAGGCAAGACAGTCTGGCATGGGATCAATACCCTGTTCTGCAACTATTTTAGGGTCTATTTTAGGGTGCCAGACTGTCTTGCCTTGAGCAGCATTTACCACTACATGCACCCTGCATATGGTGCGCATCTTGTGTTTGTAAGAAATGTCCTGAACTTGGATTGTGGCTCTTGTGCCCATTCAGGACCTATATTCTGGTGCCCTAACAAAGCACCACACTGGGGCTACCTGCAGTCTGAGATGGCAGGATTGCAGAGAAGCTGCTTGCACCCATGGGACTCAGTTCCAGCCTGATGGAAAGCATGTGGATGCACAACAGAGTGGACAAATGCCCACACTGCATTGCAGCTCTGCCACAGGAAGTTGACTTTTCTGTGATACAGGACCCATGAAATTCCAGCACTGCTGGCCAGATCAAAGGAAGTGGAGACCAGGACGTCGCACACCCAGAAGCAAGGAGCTGACTCCCTTCCTAGTCTCCTCCACTGCCTGGCCAGCCTGTACAAGCTGTACCCAGATCTGTGGCTGGACGAAAACATCAAGTGAGTCCTGACCACGACGCCTCCCCACTGCACACTCACAAAGCCCTGGTCCCATGCAAGGTTGTTCAACTGAACAGGGAACCATGTGAGAGTTCTCAGATGCCTTTCAAGCTGGCAGTCAAGATGCCAGGCCACATCTTCTGGTCAATCATAGCACAATTTTCCATAAGGGGACCTCCTAGAAACACCGTAGCCATGGCAGGTTGACACCACCCACTACTTCCAATATATCCAGTGTTGCTTTTGCGTACCATCGTCCAGTCACAAAGCCCTGATCCATACAAGATTGTCCAGCTGAACAGGAAGCTGTGTGAGAGGCTTGCGTGTGTAGTCATCACATCTCAATGTTGCTGCGGGAGCATGTTCAGAGTTTGTAACTCCACAGCTAGCTGCAGGCTCAGACGCTTCAGCAACAGAATCAGCAACAGAATCAGCAACAGAATCAGCAAATTTCGTCCATGGTGCAGCCTTATACGTTACCCTGCAGCTGACTGTGATTTGCATTGCTTGTCACTGAAATGCACGGCAGCAGCAACAATACCAGTCACAGCAGCAAGCATTTGACAATGCCATAACTGGTTTGACACGCACCACAGCTTGCGATGTAGCTTTGGAACTTTGCTGTCTTGCCGGTACATACCATACCTTGAGACCTTGCATGCAAACAAGCTTAGCTGTACAGCACTGCATGTCTGCAGCAAGCACAAGCTGTATGTGCCTGTACGGCTATCATCGCTGTGTCATGCCTGATGTGCATGCCTGGGAAGCTGAACTTCGTGTCAGAATCTGTGTCTCTATTGTGTTGTTTGTTGTGTTTACCTCTGCGCACAAGCAGTGCGGCTATCCATCATCCCCCATGTCTGTGTTCCTGCAGGCCTGACATTGTGTTGCCACTCATGGAATATCTGAGAGACCAAAGTGCTGTGGAGGAGTCTGCCACCCTGCTGGTGGCTTGGCTGGACCTGCTGACCGGTATGGCTTCCGGTGAAGAAGGCGCTCGCAATGTCTTCGAGTCTCTGCTCACCTCAAACGCAGGCAAGCATCCGCCCTCACTCATCCTTACTCGTGCGCCTGAAGGCAACCTTCTTGTGTCAATAAAAGGCACAGCACTGTACACTTGTTTCCTTCTCATCGCAGGGAAGGGAAAGATACTATCCTTAAGGGATAGGGTTTACATGTCCTGAGGATACTCTGGGCTGCTGCCTTAGGAGGCTCCCGTTATGATCGCTGAAAAGCATTAACTTTTCTTTTCTTTTGTTTGTCCCGAGGATGGAATGTTTCTGCTTCCTTGGCACTGTGTCCTGTACAGCAAGGCAATCTTCTGCAGCAACAGCTGACCTTCATATTGTTGTTGTCTGCCATCATGCTAGTCAGAAGCAGAACTTGGCATGTACTTCAAAACACAATCCAGTGACAATAGCTTGCATCTGCATGCTTCTATCGGCAACAGTGACCCAGCTTTTGGCTGCAAGTGCTGTTTTACCCAGGCGGGAGTAATGCAGCCACTTCAGATAGCATTTGTGTTCACACCTGCATGCTTCTATTGGCAACAGTAATCCAGCTGTTGACTGCAAGTGCTGATATACCCAGGCAAGATTACTGCAGCCACTTCAGATAGCAGTTCTATTCACACCTGCATGCTTCTACCGGCAACAGTGACCCAGCTGGTGCCTGCAAGTGCTGATATATCCAGGTGGGGATACATCAAAGTAGCCACTTCAGACAGCAGCTCAACCTAGGAGAAGTAAAGCATAAGTGCCCCTAAGCCTGTGTTGGTATGTGGGTGCAGGCAACAGTAATCCAGTGTCTTGGCTGCGTATGCTGATGGCCATGCGGGAGTACTGCAGCCGCTACAGTCAGCAGCCTGATGAAAACCAGGAGGGGCAGCAGCCCCACAAGGACTGCCTGGTGCCGCCTGAAGATGTTGCCGGCCTGTCAGCCTTCCTTGCCTTGTTCAGCCAGGCAAGCTCCTCCCTCTCTTCCCCCCTCCCTCCCTCCCTCCCTCCCTTCCTCCCTCCCTCACTCCCTCCTTTCGTTCGTTTGTTCATTCA
>JAABUS010007504.1_pt1 | contig 12472 bp, 17 predicted proteins | sample 5560161 | NCBI WGS metagenome assembly JAABUS01 (sample SAMN10711885, study PRJNA513376) | rock metagenome | isolation source: Antarctica rocks | place: Antarctica: Victoria Land, Trio Nunatak nord | collected 2016-01-04 | reverse complement strand
CGCGCCTTCCCGGCGAGAAGTTTGTCCACGGCTTCGCAGTCGAGGATGGGCTGGCCCGCTATGTCTCCGAGCCCGGGCTGCGTCCCGGCTCGATTCTCGCGACGGTGCTCCTCTGCGTGCCCGTCCTCGCCCTCGCCCAGCAGGCGCTGCGCGTCGGCTCGGTGGCGCGGGACCGACGGCTTGCGGCGCTGCGCCTCGCGGGCGCGACGCCGGGCGACGTTCGCGCCGTCGCGATCGTCGAGGCGGGCGGCGCGGCGCTGGCCGGCGGCGTCCTCGCCGGCCCGGCAGCGCTTCTGCTGTGGCTGGTCCTCGGCGTCCTGCCGCCCCGCGGGCTTCGTCTCGTCGCGGCGCCCGACGCGCTCGACGTGCCGGTGTGGCTTGGCGTGGCCCTGCTCGCCGGCCTGACGGGCGCCGTCGCGGGGACAGCCGTCCAGGGCCGGGTCGTCACCGAGCCGCTCGGCGTGCGCCGCCGCGGCCGGCCCCCCGGCCCCGGTCGCGCGGGCCTCGTGGCGCTGCTCTCGGGACTCGGGCTGCTGCTGGCCGGGCTCCTCCTCCTGCGCGACGACAACGGCGACGCCACGATCTTCCTGGCCGTCGTGCCGGGCACGCTGCTGGCGGCGCTCGCCGGAGGCCCGCGCCTCGTGCGCGCCTCTGGCAGGCGCCTGGCGCGACGCGAAGGTGCCCTCAACCTCCTCGCGGGGCGGCGGCTCGAGGCAGAGCCACAGGGGCCCGGACGGGTCGCGGGCGTGCTCGTGATCTGCGGGATCGCGCTCGGGCTCGACGCCGGGCTGGTCGCCGGGGTCGTGGCCGACTCCTCGGTGGGAACCCAGGACAACCTCGGCTTCTACTTGGGAGGCGCAGGCCTCGCCGGCGCCGTGGTCCTCGTCGCGGCGGCCGTAGCCGTGCTCACGCTCCTCGTCGGGGCCGCCGACCAGCTCCTCGACGGCCGCCGGCCCCTCGCCTCGCTCGCCGCGCTCGGGACGGACGAGGCGGACATCGCGAGCGTCCTCGTCCGCCAGCTTGCGGCGGCCGCCGTACCGGCCGTGACGCTCGGCGTCCTCGTGAGCGGCCTCGCCGCTGCGCTACTCGGGTTCGCCGAGCTGGTCGCCGCGGCGGTGCTGCTCATGGTCACGCTCGGCCTCGCAGCGCTCGCCGCCGCCGTCGTCCTCGTGGTCGCGCGGCTCGTGGTGCGGCTTCTGCGCCCGGCGCTGCGCGCAGTTATCGCGCCGGAGAATCTCCGGGTCGCCTGACCGTGCCTCGCGCCGGAAGGACAGCTGAAAGCGGCGGGCCAGCGATATCGGGCTGACGAAGCCCGAGCTCGAGCGATCTCCCCGGACGCGTCTCGGCCGGCGAATCGGTCGAGATCGTGCGCAACGGGACGCCGGTTCGTGGAGCCTGCCCATGACCGATCCCACTGCGGTACCGTATTGGGATGAGCAGGCAGATCGCCGTACGGCTCCCCGAAGACATCGTCGACTTCGTCGACGGGATGGTGCGCCGGGGAGAGTCGAGCAGCCGCGCCGCCGTCGTGACCCATGCCCTGGAACGTGAGCGGCGGCGAGCGGCTGCGGCTCGAGACGCGGCCATCCTCTCCCGCGCGGGAGAGGACCCCGACATGGACGACCTCGCACGGCATGTCGCTCGCGCTCCCCTCGACATCGAATAGTGCGTCCGATCCACCTCGCGCACCTGGACAAGGCACGTCCGGTGCTCGTCTTGACCCGTGAGCTCGTCCGACCACATCTGTCGCGCGTGACGGTGGCACCGATCACGACCACCGTCCGAGGTCTGTCCACCGAGGTGCCGGTCGGGCCCGCCAACGGCCTGGAGCGTCCATCCGTGATCAGCTGCGACACCATCGTCACCGTTCCCGTCGACGCGCTCGGCCGCCACATCGGGGTGCTGCTCCCCGTCCAGGAGGCGGCGCTGACCGAAGCGATCCACGCCGCGTTCGACCTGGACTGACGGCGCGCGCTGGTGACTACCATGTCGCCGCACGTGACCGAGAACGTGGGTGTCCGCGAGCTGTGGCGTGATCTGAGCGGGTACCTGCGCCGCGTCGAGCAGGGCGAGAGCTTCGCGGTCACGTCGCGAGGACGGGCGGTCGCCGTACTCGGTCCATCCGCTGAGCAGCAGGATCCGCTCTCGCGGTTGATCCTCGAACACGGTGCCATCCCCGCCCGAGTCGACCTGCTCAGCATCGAACCGCTCGAGCTTCCCGACGGCCCGCCGCTCAGCGAGCTGCGCGACGATGCGCGCCGACCGGCTGTCGTGGCTGAGCTGATCTATCTCGACGCCTCAGCCATCGTCAAGCTCGTCGTCGAGGAGGCCGAGCAACGGCGCGCGCGAAGCGCCCCGCGAGGGCCCTCGCCGCGTATCCAGTGCCTTCGCGCTCGTGGAGGTCCGCCTTGCCGTCGGACGCGATCACGAGACGCTCGAGACGGCCTCGGGCCTCGGCGAGCACGGCCTGCGGGCGCTGGACCCATCCATCTGGCCACCGCGCGATCACTCGGCGACGACCTGGAGTCGTTGATCGCCTACGACCAGCGACTCCTCTCCGCCGGATAGGCCGACGGCCTCAGAACCTACGCGCCCCGCTGACGCCGCTACAGCCGGAGCGTCTCCCGGAGCGCCGCGAGGAAGCGGTCGTTCTGCTGCGGGGTGCCGTAGGTGACGCGGAGCGCGCCTTCGCGCCCGAGCGAGGTGCCGGCGCGCACCAGCACGCCGCGGTCGGCCAGGCCGGCGACGACGTCCTGCTCGACGGCGTCCTCGGGGAGGTCGAACCAGCAGAAGTTCGCCTGGGAGGCCGCGGGCTCGATGCCCAGGTCGTTGAGGCCCGACTCGAGCTCGACGCGGGCGTAGATCGCGCGCTCGACGCGCTCGGTCACGGCGTCCTGGTGCTTGAGCGCCTCGATCGCCGCGGCCTGCGCGGCGGCGTTGCAGAAGAACGGCTGGCGCACCTGATTGACTGCGGTGACGAAGCGCTCGTCGCCGCACAGCGCGTAGCCCACGCGCAGTCCACACAGGCCGTAGATCTTCGAGAACGTGCGCAGCAGGACGAGGTTCGCGTGCGTCTTGAGCAGGTCGACGCTGGAGTCTGGGTCCTCCAGGACGCTGAACTCGCAGTACGCCTCGTCGAGCAGCACGGCGACATGACGCGGCACCCTGTTCAGGAACGCCTTGATGCGGTCGAGCGGGATCGCCGTCGAGGTCGGGTTGTTCGGGTTGCACACGATGACCAAGCGCGTGGCAGCGGTGATCTCCACGGCCATCGCGTCGAGGTCGTGCTCGTGACGCTCGGTGAGCGGCACGCGGATGCCGGTGGCGCCGCTGGCGGCCTCCAGCTGCGGATAGACGGAGAAGCTCGGCCAGCCGTAGACGAGCTCGGCGCCCGGCTCGAGCAGCGCCTCACCCGTCGCGAGCAGGATGTCGCACGAGCCGTTGCCGATCGCGATGCGGTTCGTGGGCACGCCGAAGCGGTCGGAGAGCGCGCGGCGCAGCGCGGCGCTGGTGGGATCGGGGTAGCGGTTGAGCCCGCCGAGCACGCGGGTGACGGCCTCGACGACCTGCGGCAGCGGCGGGTCGGGCGACTCGTTGGAGGCCATGAGCGCGACGTGCTCGGGCAGCGCGTAGCCCGCCGCCGCGGGGTAGACGGGGATGCGCGCGACGCGCGCGGAGTACTCGATCGCCATGGGCGCAGGATACGCGGCGGTCCCGGCGCGGCCTGAGGCCGGCCCAGGCGAGGGCGTCGCGCCGCTACCCGCGCACCAAGGTGATCGCGCAATGCGGTCCCGGCGCTCGCCCCAGGCGGCCGTCCGCCGTGACCAGGGAGCAGTTCAGAGCCTCGGCCAGCGCGACGTACGTCGCGTCGTAGGCCGTCAAGTTGTCGCGAAGCTCCCAGATCCGGCCGAGCAGTCCGACCGCGGGGAAGCGGCGCAGGCCGAGGCGCGTCCAGCGGTCGAGCACGATGCGCGCGTGGTCCTCGGTGATCTGCTCGTGGCGCACCCTGGCCCGCAACGCGTGGGCGAGCTCCGCATCGATCAGGTGGGGCACGGCGACGTGCTCCGTCGCTAGGCTCACGCGCGCCGCGCCGTCGTTGAGCAGCGCGAGCACGGCGACCGACGCGTCGGCGACGATCATCGCTCCCCGCGCGCCGCCTCCACGTTCGCGACGACCGTGGCGGCCGAGACGCCGAGATCGGGGAGCTCGCCCAGAAGCGCGCGGTTGTCCGCGCGCCGCGCGGCCTCGGCGAGCTCCCGGACGGCGAAGGCGGAGACCGACAGCCCCACGCGCGCCGCGAGCACTGCGAGCCGCTCACCGACATCGTCGGGGACGTTCCGCAGGTAGAGGGTCGACATGTCGCAGAACGCTAGCAGTCTGCGACAGTCTGCGCGCCCGGCAGTCCGCCCGATCGACGCCGGCCGACCGCCCACCTCGCGCCTCGCCTACTGCGCGCCCTCGAGGTCCTGGCGCAGCCCACTCGCTTCCCCGAGGTAGACGTGACGGGCGACGTGGCCGTCGTCGGCGTGGTAGTGGATCAGCACGCGGATGACCGACGGCAGGGAGCCCGGGACCGCGATCTCCTTCGCGCACAGCAGCGGCACCTTGCCGAAGCCCAGGTTGCGGGCGGCGACCGCCGGGAACTCCGCGTCGAGGTCGTCGGTCAGCGTGAAGATGCAGGAGACGACGTCGTCGGGACCGATCTGGTTGCGCGTCATGATCTCGCGCATCAGCCGCTCGGTCGCTGTCAGGATGGCCTGCGCGTCGTTGCGTTCGACCGAGCTGGCTCCGCGGAGGGCGAACAGGCGCATCGCTGTCGATGATGTCAAGCCCGCCGCCCGCCGGGTCCGGTGGCGCCCCCGGCGTCGGTGCCTGAGCTCCTGAGGCGCTCGACCTCCGCCTCGGTGAGCTTGCGGACGCCGCCCTCCGCCAGATCGCCGAGGCGCAGCGGCCCGTAGGCGACGCGCTGGAGGGACTTCACGGGGTGGCCGACCTCCGCGCACATGCGCTTGACCTGGCGCTTGCGGCCCTCGTGGATCGTCAGCTCCAGGACGCCCTGGCGCAGCTGGCGGACCTTCGCGGGCGAGGTCATGCCGTCCTCGAGCTTCACGCCCTCGCGCAGGCGCCGCAGCTCCGGCTCACGCACGGGACCGTGCTCGACCTCCGCCACATATACCTTCCCTACCTCGAAGCTTGGATGCGTGAGCCGGTGGGCGAGGTCGCCGTCGTCGGTCAGCAGGATCAGCCCGGTCGTGTCGGCGTCGAGGCGGCCGACGGGATACAGCCGCGTGCCGGGTGCGCGGACGAGCTCCACGACCGTTCGGCGGCCGTGGGTGTCCTTCGCGGTGGAGACGACCCCTGGTGGCTTGTGGAGCAGGTAGACGACGCGGCCGGCCCCGCGCTCGTAGGCCCGCAGCGTCTTGCCGTCGACGCGGATGCGCTCCTCCCCAGTCACGTCACGCGCGGGGTCGGTGACGACCTCCTCGTCGACCTCGACGCGTCCGTCGAAGACGAGCCGCTCGGAGGCGCGGCGCGAGGCGACGCCGGAATGCGCGAGGTGCTTGGCGAGCCGCATCTAGCCTCGAGCCTCCCAGACGATGGCCGCGGGAAGGCCCGCGACCGGGGCCGTCGCTCCCGCACACGGTCCGTCCAGGTTGTCACCATGGGCGGGTGGATCTCATCCTCCTCGAGAGCACCCTGGCCGGCCTCGGCCAGCCCGCCTTCCGCGCCCGTCAGGTGTGGGAGTGGGCCGCGCGCGGCGCCCGCGGCTACGACGAGATGTCGAACGTCCCGGCGGCGCTGCGCAGCGAGCTCGCCGCGGCGGTCCCGTACTCGTCGCTGGAGCTCATCCGCGAGGCGCGCAGCCGCGACGGCACGGTCAAGGCGCTGTTCGAGACCGGCGACGGTCGCTCGGTCGAGGCCGTGCTCATGCGCTACCGCGACGGGCGCCACTCGCTCTGCCTCTCCTCCCAGTCGGGCTGCCCGCTGACCTGCACGTTCTGCGCCACGGGCGCGATGCGGTTCGCCCGCAACCTCACCACCGCCGAAATCCTCGACCAGGCGCTGCACTTCCGTCGCGACCACGCGGTGAACCATGTGGTGTTCATGGGGATGGGCGAGCCGATGATGAACCTCGCGAACGTCCTGGAGACGTGCCGGCGGCTGCCGTCGGTGGGCGTGACGCACCGGCGCACCGCCATTTCCACCGTCGGATGGATTCCCGGAATCGAACGGCTGACCGAGGAGCCGATGCCGATCCGCCTGGCCCTCTCGCTCCACGCGGCCGATGACCGGCTGCGCTCGCAGCTCATGCCGGTCAACGACCGCTACCCGCTCGCGGAGGTGCTCGCGGCGTGCGAGCGCTTCTATGCGGCTAAGCGCCGGCAGGTCTTCGTCGAGTACGTGATGTTGCGCGACGTCAACGACGGCGCGATCCACGCCCGCCGGCTCGCAGAGCTCCTCGATCCGACGGTCTACAAGGTCAACCTCATCCCGTACAACCCGACCGGGATGTACGATGGCTCGCCGCGCGCGACGATCGAGCGCTTCCGGGCGGTGCTCGAGGAGCACGGCGTGGGCGCGACGGTCCGCGTGACGATGGGGCGCGACATCGACGCGGCCTGCGGGCAGCTCGCGGCCAAGGCCGCATCGTGAGGCTCTGAGCCGGTGGACGGCCTCCGCCTCGACAAGTGGCTGTGGGCGGCGCGCTTTTACAAGACGCGGGCGGTCGCCGCCGACGCCGTGAAGGGCGGCTTCGTGCGCCTCGGCGGGGCGCGCACCAAGCCGAGCAGGGAGGTCGCGGTGGGCGACGAGCTGCGGATCGCCACCGAGCACGGGCGCTTCGTGGTGGAGGTCCGCGCGCTCGTCGCCCACCGGCGGCCGGCCGCGGAGGCCGCGCTGCTCTACGCGGAGACCGAGGACAGCCGGGCGGAGCGCGCGCGGGCCGCGGCGCAGCAGAAGCTGACTGGCGTACCGCTCGGAGAGAGCGGCCCGCGGCCGACCAAGCGCGACCGGCGCCGCTTCGAGGCCACGCCGGGCACTCGGCGGGGGCGCCGGTAGCTAAGCGCCGAGCCCTGTGGGGCCGGGGCGACCTCAGCGACGATCGGCAGCATCGAGGGCACGGCCGACCATGACCGCCAGATCTCGATGCGCCCAGGCCACGGTCGGCCTGAGGCCGGCATCCGCGAGCCAGCGCAGCTGCTCGACGACCGTACTCGGAGTGTCGTACTCGCCATCGATCAGAGTCACGACGTCAACCGGATCCTCAGGGACCACGATGTCGGCTACGACGACGCGCCCGCCGGGCGCGACGCGAGCGGCGATCCTTCGGAGCAGATCCGCCTTGCCCGGTCCGTCGAGGTGGTGGATCGCCAGCGCTGACACCGCAAGGTCGAACGGGCCCGCGGGAAGTGGGTCCTCGAGCCGTTGCCCGTGGAGCTCCACTCGCGTCGGCGGGAGCCTCGCCCGGGCGTGAGCGAGCATGTCCTCGCTCGCGTCGAGTCCCACCAGCGTGGCGCCGGGATGACGCTGGAGCACCCGCAGCGCGGTCTCGCCGGTACCCGTGCCGAGCTCGAGCACGCGCCGTGCGCCTGCTCCGGTCGCCGTTGCCGCTTCCTGCTGCAGGCGCTGGTAGTGCGGCACCTCCGCACGCATCCGCGCGAGGTAGGTGACCGGATCCCAGTGGAACTGCGACACGGCCTGGAGACGTCCGATCAGTGCTCGACGGCGATCACCTCGACGCGGCGGCGGGTCGCCGCAAGCGAAACTTATATTAGACGAACTCGCCGACGGCGATCGCCACCTTCTCGGGCAGTCGAGGCAGCGAGCGCCGCGCGGCGGCAGTCCACGCGACCTCGAAGTCGCCGGAGGTCACCGGTCGGCGATGAGATCCAGAGCCTGGGCTCTGCTCGGCGGCACGGCATCGTCGGCCACGCCGGCGCGGACATCGTCCATCAGCGCCTTGCTGCTGAGGATGTCGAGGGTCTCCTCCAGCGAGTCCAAGTCCTCGACCCTCAGCACCACGGCCGCCGGACGGCCGTGCTTGGCGATGACCACGTGCCCGTGCTCGCGCTCCAGACGTTCGACCACCTCCGACAGGCGGTTCTTCACGTCTGCGAGGGACTGGTCAGCCGTCGACATAGCCGTGGGTATAGCCGTATTGAGGCGCTTCGTCAGCAGTCGAGCGCGGCTCCCGCGGCGCGACAGATCTCATGCTGTCGCGAGCCGAGAGCGCCGAGCCGGCGGACGAGCATCGCCTGGGGGAACGGCCGCAGGTTGTCGAACGACGCGACCGACTCGACGAGCAGCCCCTCGGGGAGACTGAGCGTCAGCTCGCTCGGCAGCCCGCGGATGCGTCGGGTGACGGGTGCGACGAGCACCCGCTGCATCACCGCGTTGGCCGAGTCTCGGCTGACCACCAAGAACGGCCGGCCCTTCTCCTCCGGCGTCTCACCCCACCACACCTCTCCTCGCGCTACCACCAACGCTCCCACGGCTCGTCGTGGATCGCGTCGACCGCCAGGCGGTTCGCGTCGGAGAGCTCCGCATCGGTCTCGGGAACTCTGGCGCTGGCATCCCGGTACTGCTGATCGACGTCGTCGCGCCGGCGCGCCGTGACCACGCCCTCGAGGCCAGCGCGAACCGCCTGCGAGCGACTGGCGAAGGCGCCCGCTTCGACAAGCCGGTCCAGTTCGACGATCAGACGATCAGGAAGCTTTACGGCGATCTGGGTGGTCATACGATGAACATACCCCGGCGCACTGCGGGCCCACCCGGACTTTCAGCTTCCCACGGGATCCGCTCCGACCGGCCCGCCCGCGCGGGCCTCGCCGGCGCTGAGCAGGCGGTCGCGCAGCTCGGCGGTCTCCTCGGGCGTCGGATCCCACTGCGCGACGTCGGGCAGGTCGGAGAGCACGGCCAGCCCGAAGAGCTTGAGGAAGAGCGGCGTGGTGCGGTACAGCACCGCCCCGAACTGCGAGCGGCCGGCCTCCTCGACGAGGCCGCGGTCGAGCAGCGTCGAGGACGCCGAGTCGGCCGAGACGCCGCGGATTCGCGTGATCTCCGGACGCGAGACGGGCTGCAGATAGGCCACGATCGAGAGCGTCTCGGCCTGGGCCGGTGTGAGCGGCGGGGTGCGCGGCTTGGCCAGCAGGCGCCGCGCGGCGTCCTCGGCCTCCGGCGCGGTCGCGAGCGTCAGCCCGCCGGCGACCTCCTTGAGCTCGATCCCCCGCTGCCCGGGGGCGTACGCGACGCGGAGCTCGGCGAGCGCGCGGTCGAGCTCGTCCGGCTCGCACTCGAGCGCCTCGAGCAGCTCGGTGCCGGTGACGGGCTCGGGCGAGACGAACAGCAGCGCCTCGAGCTGGCGGGCGAGCTCCCCGCTCACGCCCCGAGCCCTTCGAGCGTCCGGATCGGGTCCGCCTGCGGCACGCACGCTGTGATGTGGATCTCGGCGAACGTGCCGTTCTGCGTCCAGGTCGCCTCGCCCTGCTTGTAGAGCTCCAGCAGGCTGAAGAGCGTCACGGCGACCGTCATGCGGTCGGCGTCCTCGACGGCCTCGGTGAACGTGCAGGCGCCACGGCGCAGCAGCGCCCGCAGGTGGGCGAGGCGCTCGGCGACCGTGACGCGAACGATCGTGAGGTGCTCGAGCCCGATCGGCTCGGGCAGGCGCAGCAGCCCGCCGACGGCGGCGCCAAGCTGCGCCGGGTCGTAGGCGGCCTCGGCGTTCTCGGGGTCGGGCTCGACGACCCGCTTCATGAAGGCCGGCCGCGGCGCTGCGCGGTAGCGGTAGCCGTGCTCGCCGGCGAGGCGCTCGGTGAGGTGCTCGGCGGCCTGGCGGTAGCGGCGAGCCTCGAGCATGCGCGCGAGGAGCTCCTCGGCGGCCACTCCGGGCGCGAAGTCCTCGAGCAGCTCCTCCTCGTCGCGCGGGAGCATCAGCCGCGACTTGAGCTCGAGCAGCGCGGCGATGAGCACGAGGAGCTCTGTCGCGACGTCGAGGTCGAGCTCGCCGCGGATCTCGAGGACGTCGAGGTAGGAGACGACGACATCGGCAAGCTCGACCTCGAGCAGGTCGACCTCCTCGCGCAGGACGAGCGTCAGCAGCAGGTCGAACGGGCCCGTGAAGACCTCCAGGTCGAGCTCGAGCTCTTCGATGATCGCCGCCACGGGAGAACCGTAGCGGCGCCTCCGGTCAGCTCGGCGCTCGGCCACCGCCCTTGAGATATGCGATATCATGCGAATATGTCTCTTGCACCGCAGATCCCGCTCTACGTCCGCCTGCCCGCCGCGCAGGCGCAGAGCCTCGACCGGGCCGCCGATGCACTCGGCGCCGCGAAGAAGGATCTCGTCGCGGCCCTGATCGCCGAGTACGTCGACCCGGTCACCCCCGCCGGCCTCGAGCGCCTGCGGGATCTTGCCCCGCCGACGCTCACGGTCGGCCACCACGAGTTCCGTGCCGCTCCGACCGAGGTCCTCACCGCCGCCCAGGCCGCCGACCTCCTCCAGGTCACCGAGGCCGAGATCCTCGCCCTCGCCGCCGCGGGCGACCTCCCGGGCCGCCGCATCGGCGACCAGTGGCGCTTCAGCCGCGCAGCGCTTGTCACCTGGCTGGCGGGAGGCTGACCGCCTGACGAGACGGGTGAGTGCCGATGAGCGTCGACCTGTCCGACGTCAGACGGCACTCGACCTCTGCGAGGATGGCGCCTGAGCCCGTTCCTCGCGCTACATCCGCCCCAGGGGCGTCGAGCGGATCGACCCGGCAGTCCGCTGAACGGCCGGCGGTCCCGGCCGGAATGACCCGAACGGGGCCTTCCGGCCGGAAGGCGGCGCCGCTACGGCGTCTTCGGGCCGACGCCCATCGCCGCGCGGACGTCGGCGAGCACCGGGGCGGCGAGGTCCCGGGCCTTCGTCGCGCCCTGCTCCAGGACGGCCTCGAGGCGAGCCTCGTCGGCGCGCAGTTCGGGATAGCGCTCCCGGACGGGTGCCAGCAGCGCGACGATCGCCTCGGCCGCCGCGCGCTTCAGGTCGCCGTAGCCGCGGGCGCCCGCGAGCTCCGCCACGACGGTCTCCGGTTCGACGCCGCGCGCGGCTGCCGTGATATCCAGCAGATTCGTGACTCCCGGCTTGACGACCGGGTCGCGGCGAATGGTGAACGGGTCCTCGGAGTCCGTGACCGCGCGCTTGAGCTTCTTCCCGATCACGTCCGGCTCGTCGAGGACGTAGACGGTCCCCTCGACCGAGCCGCTCGTCGTCGACATCTTCCGCGTCGGCTCCTGGAGGTCCATGATCCGCGCGCCGACGGTCGGGACGCGGTGCTCGGGCACCACGAGAACGCCCTCGCCGAAGCGCGCGTTGAAGCGCCGCGCGATGTCGCGCATGAGCTCGAGGTGCTCGCGCTGGTCCTCCCCCACTGGCACTTCGTCGGCTCGGTAGGCCAGCACGTCGGCGGCCTGCAGGACGGGGTAGTAGAGCAGGCCCGCGGAGACCATCTCGCGCTGGGCGGCCGACTTGTCGCGGAACTGGTGCATGCGGTTGAGCTCGCCGACGGCGGTGACGCTCGTCAGCAGCCAGCTGAGCGCGGTGTGCTCGGGCACGTCGCCCTGGCGGAAGAGCATGCAGCGCTCCGGGTCCAGGCCGGCCGCGAGCAGCAGTGCCGTCGTGTCGAGCACCCGCTCGCGCAGCCGCGCCGGCTCGTAGCGCACGGTGGTCGCGTGCAGGTCGACGATGCAGTAGATCGCGGGGTCGCCGCGGTCCTGGCCCTCGACGTACTGCCGGATCGCCCCGATGTAGTTGCCCAGGTGCTTGACGCCCGTGGGCTGGATGCCGCTGAAGATCCGCATGCCTGCCTACAGCGGCTGTCGAATGACCGGGCGCTTCGCGGCGGCGGCCTCGTCGAGGCGGCGCACGGGGGTAGTGTACGGCGCGTTCCGCGCGACGGTCGGGTCCTCCGCCGCTTCGGCCAGGATCGCGGCCAGCGACGCGGCGAAGGCGTCGAGCGTCTCCTTGGTCTCGGTCTCGGTCGGCTCCATCAGCAGCGCCTCGTCGACCAGCAGCGGGAAGTAGACCGTCGGCGGGTGGTAGCCGTGGTCGAGCAGCCGCTTGGCCAGGTCGAGGGTGCGGATGCCGAGCTCCTTCTTCATCGGCGCGCCTGTGAGGACGAACTCGTGCATGCACAGCTCGCCGAACGCCAGCGGGATGCGGCTCTCCGTGTCGAGCTCGCGGAGCTTGGCCATCAGGTAGTTCGCGTTGAGCACCGCGGTCTCCGACACGTCCTTGAGCCCCTCGGCGCCGAGCGAGCAGATGTAGGCGTAGGCGCGCACGAAGCAGCCGTAGTTGCCCTGGAAGCCGCGCAGGCGCCCGACGGACTTCGGGCGGTCGGTATCGAAGGCGAAGGACCCGTCGTCGCGCTTTACGACGATCGGCTTTGGCAGGAACGGCGCGAGGCGGTCGGAGACCGCGATCGGTCCCGAGCCGGGGC
>JAABUS010007503.1_pt1 | contig 12472 bp, 13 predicted proteins | sample 5560161 | NCBI WGS metagenome assembly JAABUS01 (sample SAMN10711885, study PRJNA513376) | rock metagenome | isolation source: Antarctica rocks | place: Antarctica: Victoria Land, Trio Nunatak nord | collected 2016-01-04 | reverse complement strand
ATCGCCTGGGATTCCGACGTCCACTTGCCCGGTCCCGACACCTGCGTCGTCTCGAGCGTGATGACCAGAACGCGCCGGATCGAGGCAATCAGGCCGACGATCAAGAATGGCTGGGCAATCAGCGTACCAGACCGGAACGACACACGCACCGTATGCAGGATTTCGACGATCATGAGCGTGAACAACAGACGGTCGACGGTCGCGACCAGTAGTTCGGTGTTGCCATACTCCCGCGCAGCACTCCAGAGCGCTTCCCCCGCGCTGCCGATCCCCAGCAGTGACGCCAGCACCAGGATCAGCCCCAGGGACGCGTAGACGATGCTCTCGGCTTTCAGGAAGGAGCGGCTGACGAACGCGCCCGCGGACGTCGACTCGTGCTCAGCTTGATCGGCCTCCTCCATGGACTTCCCAGTCAACCGATACCTGCTTCTGCGGCCCGACGCATCGACCGGTTCTTTTGACGCTTTGCTCCACGGGGCGCAGGCGTGGGCGGCACATCGGCCAGCGCCTCGTCCATGCTCCAGGGGTTCTCGGCCGGAAACCGGGCGAGCGCGATGCCGGTTTCCACGGACGCCAGGCGGCGGGCGTCCGCATAGGCGGCGTCGTATAGGCCCGGAAGGAATGGGCGCATCCCCGGCTCCGCTTCGATCAGACTACGGGCTTCCACCTGCTGCACGGCAATGGAGTAGAGCCAAGTCCGCGTCAGCTTTTCCGGCTGCACGAGCACCTTGAGCCTATGCTGCAACAGGACGCGCATGGCGCCTTCGAAGGCGCGCCTGTCCGAGGCGGCCATGTCGGTCAGCAGCTCAGCCAGCGAGTGCCGGTCAAGGTCATCGAGGCGGCCAGCGCGCAGCAATTCGGCCTGCTGCAACATCCAGCCGAACTGGTCGCAATGGTAGTCCGCGCGTGCCGTGCTGCCCGGCATCTGCGTCCATTCCATCACGTCCCTTGGCTTCGTGTCCGCCATGTCGCCACCTTAGCAGAGCAGACTATTCCGCAGCCAGGGCCAAGACAGGTTCGGCGCGCATCCACACGGCGGTGTCGTGGAACACCGCGCCGCCGTTGGGTGCGGCCGGCGCGTCGCTGGTCAGCGCGTTGATGCCGACGCCGCCGGCAAAATCGGCATTGGGCCACACGCTCTCGACCACCACCACGCCGGGCTGCAGGCCGGCGGCCAGGCGTGCGTGCACCGTGACGGCCCCCCGGGCGTTGCCCAGCGTCACCCGGCCGCCCTCCGTGATACCCAGGCGCGCCGCATCGTCCGGGTGGACCAGGGCCGTGGGCCGGCCCTCGCGCTTGCGGCTACCCGGCGTTTCGGTGAAGCTCGTATTGAGGAAGTTGCGGGCGGGGGCCGCGACCAGGCGGAACGGGTGGCCGGGCGTCGCCTCCTCCGTCGCGGCCCAGTGATCCGGCAGCGCGGGCATGCCGGCATGATGCGGGCCGACCGCGGCCCAATCGGGCGCGAAGCGGAACCGTCCGTCCGGGAAGCCGAACCCGGTGAGGAAGTGGCTGCGCTCGAAGCCCTCGCCGGCGTCGATCCAGCGCCGGGCGATCACCTCAGCGGCGCCAGGCCAACCGGACGCGCGCAGCGTCGCGTCCACCAGTTCTATTGCCGTCATTTCAAATCCTGGATGCTCCGCGCCCAGCCGCCGGGCCAGTTCTTGCAGCACCTCATGGTTCGACCGGCATTCGCCCGGCGGGTCGATCAGCTTTGGCCCGACCTGCAAATGCGTGTGGCCGCCCGCGCCGTAAAGGTCGTCATGCTCCAGGAACATGGTGGCCGGCAGCACCACGTCGGCCAGCGCCGCGGTTTCCGTCATGAACTGCTCGTGCACACAGACGAACAGGTCGTCGCGCAGGAAACCCCGGCGCACCTGATTGCTGTCGGGCGCGACCACAACAGGATTGGTGTTCTGGATGAACAGGGCATGGACCGGCGGCCCGCCACGGAGTTCGGCCGGGTCGCCGGCGAGCACGGCGCCGATCCGGCTCATGTCCATCCGGCGGATGCGGGGATTACGGGCATCGAGGCCCTCGATCAACGTCTTGTCCCAATGATAGATGCCGTTGCCGCGGTGGTTCCAGAACGCGCCGCCGCCGCGGTGCCGCCACTTGCCGCCGACGGTCGGCAGGCAAGTGACGGCATGCAGGTTGGCGCTGCCGTTGCGGCTGCGGGAGAAGCCGTAGCCGAGGCGCAGGAACGCCCGGTCGGTGCGGCCATACAGCGCCGCGAAGCCCTCGATCTCGGCGACGGTCAGCCCGGTGATGCCAGCCGCCCACTCCGGGCCTCGGCCGCGCAAATGCATCTCCAACCGATCCGGGCAGTCAGCGTACTCGGCCATGTAGCCCCGGTCGGCGGCGCCGTCTCGGAACATGACGTGCATCACCGCGCAGGCCAGCGCGCCGTCGGTGCCGGGGCGCAGCACCAGATGGAGGTCGGCGTTCGCCGCGCTGGGCGTACAGTAGGGATCGACGACCACGAACTGCGCGCCGCGCTGCTTGCGGGCGCGGCTCACATGGGTCATCACGTTGACCTGGGTGGACACCGGGTTGCCGCCCCACATGACGATCAGGTCGGCCTCCGCCATCTCCCGCGGGTCCGGCCCGCCGTAGCGGCCGACGCCCGCCACCCAGCCGCTCTCGCAGGCCGTCGAGCAGATGGTGCTGTGCTGCTGCGAGTATCCCATGACGTGGCGCAGCCGGTTGATGCCGTCCCGCTGCACCAGGCCCATGGTGCCGGCGAAGTAGTAGGGCCACACCGCCTCCGGCCCATGCCGCGCCGCCGTGTCGATCAGCGCCCCGGCGACGTGGTCCAGCGCCTCCTCCCAGCCGGCCTCGCGGAACGCGCCACCGCCCTTGGCGCCGGTGCGGATCAGCGGCCGAAGGAGGCGGCCTGGGTGATGCACCCGCTCCGCATAGCGCGCGACCTTCGCGCAGATCACCCCGGCGGTGTAAGTGTTGTCCGCGGCCCCGCGCACCGTGCCGATGTGGGCACGGTTCAGCACTTCCACCTCCAGCGCGCAGGTGCTGGGACAGTCGTGCGGGCAGACGGTGCTGCGGAATGGGCCGGCCATGCACGCTCCTTCGGCGGGTCGCCCGGGCGCCGGCCCGGGCCTGCCGTTCCTTTACGGTGCCCGGGGCGGGATTGGGAAGCGTTGCGGTAAAGCGGACCCGCCCCGGTGCAGCCGGTCATGCCGTTGCCGGTTCAGGCTACGACTCGGCCAGCACCGTTGCGCCCGCCTGGGCGTGCGGATGGAAGCGCGCTCCGCCGGCTTGGCTTCAGCCGCAGCGCGCGCTTCTCCACCACGTACCACGAGGCGAGGCCGCACAACCAGCTCAGCGGCATCGCAACGGCGGTCAGGGCCAGCGGAAAAAGACCAGGACCGAGGCACGCAATCAACGTTTGCTGGATCGGATAGGAGTAGAGATAAACCCCATACGAGATGTCGGCGTGCCGGCCGAAGCGTTCCAGCACAGGGTTGGGGGTGAGGCAGAAGGCAAGCACGACATAGGGGGTGAGCAGGAGCAGCAACGCCTCGTGGAGCTGGACGCTTCCGGATGTGAAGGAGAGCAGCGCCAGCGCCGCCACCGCCGCGTGCAGGTTCAGAAAGCGTTCCAGCCGCCAGATGCGAACGGCGGCTCCGGCCAGGAAGTAGGGTGCCCAGCGTAGGAGCTGCGGCACGCTGGACCACCACACGCCGGGCTGCATCTCGGCGGGCTGCAATGCAAAGTGGTACCCCGCCCCGCCCAGGCCAACCAGGGCGACGGGCAGCAGCACCCGGCGGCAGAGTGGGGACGCGGCCGTTCCGTAGAACGGGAGGAGAAGATACATCGCGAACTCGGCTGGAAGGGTCCAGACCGAGCCGTTGACGGCGGTATTGAGCGGGTTGTGCCCGAAGACGCCGGGCAGGTTGTAAGAGGGCGCGAGGGCGATGTTCCAGAAGTATTGCGCGAGCTGCGGATCGTCGAAGTACTCGCCGAGGGGGCGCTGTGTCAGCAAGGGACCGAGGACCAGGGCGCTTAGGGCGACGACCACCGCGAGGCCGGGCAGGATGCGAAGCGAGCGGCGCAGCAGGTAGCGATGGACCGATGCGTCGCGGTTCCAGCTCTCGCAGACGAGGTAGCCGCTGACGACAAAGAAGATCCGCACGGCAAAGGCGGAGACGCGGACGCCGAACCAGCTTGGAACGGGCAGCCCAAGCAGGCCGTAGGAGTGGGCGACAACAACGATGCTTGCGGACGCTAAGCGTATGAAATGAAAGTTGTTCCTTTCCATCTTGCGTCGCCCTTATGCCATCTTCCGTACTCAAGCGTGCTTTGCAGAGCGACCTGTGCAGATAGGCGCAATCTTCTCATTACGGTGTGGCGCCGCTCCACTGGATGCACGATCAAGCATCCGCTTCCGATCCACTGACGTCTGGTCGGAGGCCAAGCTTCAATGGATCGGGGGGAATGGGCGCTTCCACCCATCCCGAGGTTCTGTTGCAGCGACGACACAATCCATCAGACAGTAGGATTGTGTTATAATATAATTAACGTAATGTCTTGCTTTCCTGCATCTGCGGAATGAACTTGCCCGTATAGCGCGGGCGGCATGCGAATCGCCGCGCATAACGTGGGAGCCAGCCTTCATGCATGATCCATTGACCTCGGCCGAGCCGGCGCAGGACGGCGTCAACCGCCGCTCGCTGATCGGCCAGTTCGGCAAGACCGCCGCCGCCGTCATGGCCGTGGGCGCCGCGGCCACCGCCGGCGTGACGCTCACCAGCCTGCCGGCCGAGGCGCAGGGCATCACCGATGCCGACATCCTGAACTTCGCGCTGAACCTCGAATACGTCGAGGCCCAATACTACATCCGCGCCTTCCTGGGCCGCGGCCTGGACCCCGCCGACATCAACGATCCCAACGGCGTCGGCAACGCGGGCTTCGTGCTCGGCGGCGCGGCCGTGCCGTTCAAGACCCCGTCGATCGCCGCCTAAGCGCAGAAGATCACCATCGACGAGGTCAACCACGTCCGCTTCCTGCGGCGCGTGCTCGGCCGTGCCGCGGTGGCGCAGCCGAACATCGACCTGCCGAACAGCTTCAACGCCCTGGCACTCGCGGCGAAGCTCGTGCCGAACGCCAACACGCAGTTCAACCCGTTTGCCGACGAGGTCAGCTTCCTGCTCGGCGCGTTCATCTTCGAGGACGTGGGCGTCACCGCCTATGCAGGTGCTGCGCAGCTGATTCAGAACAAGGACTACCTGGCGGCCGCCGCCAGCATCCTGGCGATCGAGGCCTACCACGCCGGCACGGTCCGCACCGTCCTCGGCAGCCTCGGCCAGCAGGCGGCGGCCAACGCCATCTCCGCCGTCCGCGCGTCCGCAGGCAACGGCAAGGAGCAGCCCTTGTCGCTCGCGAACCTGAGCATCAACACCTCGCCGGCGGACAGCGACTCGCTCGCGTTCCGCCGCACGACCACGGAGGTGCTGAACATCGTCTACAACGGCCGCAGCACCGGCGGCGGCTTCTTGCCGAACCAAGCCAACGGTACGATCCGCTAACGGCTGCCGGGGCGGACGCCTTCGACAAGAGGGGCCGGTCCGCCCCCCCATCGGCTGCTGCGGCTCAGGCGCCTGAGTGCCCGCGGGTCGAAACCCCAGTCCCTGCCCCGCCGGCCCGAAGGTTTGCAACACGGCCCGCATCGCCTCCTCCCCGGCGCGCCAGCGGTCGGCGAGCGTTGCTCGGGAAAAGTCGAACACCTTGGCGGGACCGGCCTCGTCGAGGCCGGTGCGGTAGCTGAGATGGTGCATCTCCGTCTGCCGCAGGCGGCCCTCGGCGAGCATCGCCGCGATGTCCGGCCGGTCGCGCAGTTCGGGCGGCAGCGCCTCGCGGAGGCGGCCGATCACGGCGCGCAGCCGCTGCTCTCGCTCCTGCCCTTCCCAAAGCCGGCACGTCTGGTTGCCGAACATCAGGTCGGTGGCGCGCGACAGGCTGGCGCCCAACGTGTGCGGACGGCTGCCTTCCGGCGCGAACAGGTCGATGACGAAGCACAGCGAACCGTCAAAGGCCGGGTCATCCAGCACGAGGTCGAGCGGCGCGTTGGAAGCCAATCCCCCGTCGCCCAGCAGCCTTCCCTCAATCTCGATTGGCGCAAACAAGGGCAGCAGGGCGCAGGAGGCCAGAATATGCTCCGGCCCGACTTGCGTGTCCCGGCCCGTGTCGAACACCACGCGCTCGCCGCTGATGACATCGGTCGTGCAAAGGCTGAGGCGCACGCCGCCTCGGTTGAGGCGGTCGAAGTCGATCAGCTCCGTGATCTGCGCGCGCAGCGGCGCCAGGTCGTACAGGGCGGACACGTCGCCCGCCCCGGCCCACGGTCCGGGCGAAAGGCGCGGACGAAAGATGCCGGGGCGGCCGAAGACCAGCGTTTCCAGCACGCTGGCCTGGTTGTGCGCCTGTCGCCAGAGGCCCGCGTCCGGGACGCCGAACCAGAAGGACGCGACCGGCGTCGGGTCCGTCGTGGCGGTCTGCCAGAATTGCCGCAGGCGGGCGACGCGGTGCTCCGGCGCGTTCCCCGCGATGATCGCGGCGGTCACGGCGCCGATTGAGCTTCCCAGGGTCCAATCCGGAAGCGGTCCCCCGCTTTCCTGCAACGCGGCGTAGGCGCCGGCCTCGTAAGCGCCGAGGGCGATGCCGCCGGCAAGCACCAGGGCGGTCCGGCGGCTCGGAAGGGGCGTGCGGCTGTCGTCCGGCATGCGGCTGCTTTCTGATGGGGAGGCGGCGTGCCCGGCCGAACCCGTCAGGTCCCGCAGAACGTCCGGTACGACGGATCAACCTGCGTCGGCGGCAAGGCGTACTGCTCGAAGCCCGGCCGATCCTCGAAAGGCTGCGCCGTTGCGTCCAGCAAGGCCTCGAACGGGCCGAGGTCATCCTGCAGGGCCGCGGCGAGCGCCGCCTCAACGAGGTGGTTGCGCGGGATGATGGCCGGGTTCACCCGCCGCATGGCATCGGCGCGCGCTTGGGGCGGCACGGATTCCGCGGCCGACCGTGCGCGCCAGCGGACGGCCCACCCGTCGTATGCGCCGCCGTCGGCGAACAGTGTCCGTACGGCATCGTCCCCCTCCGGCCCGGCCACCGCGCCGCATAGGCGCCGGAATGTCAGCGTGAAATCGGCCGCGTTCTCCGCCATGCAGGTCAGAAGATCCTGGACCAAAACGGTGTCGCCTTCCTGCTCCGTTCCGAGGCCGACTTTCCGCCGCAGCCCGCCGAAATATGCCGCCTCGAACCGCGGGCCGAAAGCGGCGAGCGCCTCTTGCGCGGAGGCCAGGCCGGCGTCCTGACCGTCCCCGAGCAGCGGCAGCAGGGCCTCGGCGAGGCGGGCCAGATTCCAATGCGCGATCCGGGGCTGGTTCGCGTAGGCGTAGCGTCCACCCTGGTCGATGGAGCTGAACACCGCGGCCGGGTCGTAGGCGTCCATGAAGGCACAGGGGCCGTAATCGATGGTCTCGCCGGAAATGGCGGTGTTGTCGGTGTTCATCACGCCGTGGATGAAGCCCACCAGCACCCATTGTGCCACGAGGTCCGCCTGCCGGGCGACCACGCCGTCCAGCAGGGCGCGATAGGGGGTCTCGGCGCCCGCCGCGTCCGGGTAGTGCCGGGCGATCACGTAGTCAGCCAACGTTTGCACCGCCTCGATGTCGCTGCGCCCGGCGAAGTATTGGAACGTGCCGACGCGGATGTGGCTGGCGGCGACGCGGGTCAGCACCGCGCCGGGCAGCATGGTTTCGCGGACGACCTCCTCCCCCGTGGCAACCGCGGCCAGCGTCCGGGATGTCGGGATGCCCAAAGCCGCCATGGCCTCGCTGACGAGATACTCGCGCAGCACCGGCCCCAGCGCGGCGCGGCCGTCGCCCCGGCGGGAGAACGGCGTGGGTCCGGACCCCTTGAGCTGGATGTCCCGCCGCCGGCCGTCCCGCCCGACGACCTCGCCCAGCAGGATGGCCCGCCCGTCCCCGAGCTGCGGCGAAAAGCCGCCGAACTGGTGCCCGGCGTAGGCGAGGGCAATCGGCTCCGCGCCCTTCGGCACGGCGTTCCCGGCGAAGACATCCGCCGCCTCGGAACCGCCCAGGCTGCCGGGGTCGATCCCAAGCTGCTCCGCGAGAGCCGTGTTGACCCGGAGCAGCCGGGGCGCCGCGACGCGGGTCGGCTCGACGCGCGCATAGAAGCGGTCCGGCAGGCGGGCGTAGGTATTGTCGAATGGGATGAGGATGGGAGGGATGTGAATGGGCATGGCGTTCAATCCTCGAAGCGGCCGGCCCGCCCTGCGGCGCGAGCCCGTCTGGCCGGGACCGATACGCCCGCGCAAGGCTGCATCGGCGCCGGCCATATTCTCCATTCACATGGGAGGGCCGTCAGGATCAGGCAAGCTTGCCGATGCCGCTGTCGGCGCCGGTGATGATGGCGGCGCAGCCGAGCAGGCGTCCGGACCCCTCGTAGCTGTGCTCGCCGTGGTCGGGCTGCTGCGGCATCTCGCTTGCCTGGCCCGGCGGCTCGATGGGCCGGGTCTGCATGGGCGGCTGGAAATGGCGGCTGGTGGGATCGTCGGCCATGGGAACCCTCCTCGGGGGTGGCGTTGCCGCGGCCCGCGTCGCTTACGGCGGCCCAACGGCAGGGCGGCGGGATGGCTGCATGACGTCCCGCAAGTCGTTGCGTGAAGCACCTGAGCGTGAACCGCCAGTCTACGTGACGACCATCGCGCTCGACCCGGGCAGGCCGGAAGCGAAATCCTGGCCCATCAAGCGCGACGGCGTGCGGAACCCGGGCGGCGGCGGGCGGCCCAGCACCGAGGTGACGACGCCGAGCGCGCTGCTGACGGTGAAATCGTAGCCGTTGGCGGTCCGCATCCGGCAGGTCCGGCGCAGGCCAGCGCCCTCCACTTCGCCCCAGACGAAAGATGGCCGCCCGGCCCGTGCATCGGCGTCCGGGCCGCGCACCGTTCCGGCACGCCGGGCCACGGCGTCGCGCACGAGCGGGAGCGCCATCAGGGGGCCGAGCAGATTGCCAAAAGTCGCCGCGAGCGCCGCTGCCGGCGGCACCGCGGCATAAACCTCGATGTTCGGGATTCCCGTGGTGTGGAAGGCGGTGCTGACGTCGCCCCAGGCGATTGTCACCGCCGTCCGCAGGCCTGCGCCGAAGTCGATCCGCCGGGTGCGGTGGCCGTGCGGCACGCGGACGATCCGCCCGCCCCGCCGCACGCGCCCGCCCAATGCGATGCCCTCCGCCGCGGTCTTCGCCGTGCCGGGCGAGACGGCGGAACGGGTATCGAAGCCAAGCCGCAGGTGCGTCGCCTCCGGCAGCGCATCTTTCAGCGCGGCGGCGACGCAATCGGTCGGCACCACGTCGAACCCAACGCCGGGGCACAGCAGCACGCCCGCCGCCCGCGCCCGCGCGTCTCGGGCATGGGCCTGCTCGAACACCTCGATCTCCCCGGTGATGTCGAGGTAATGCGCGCCGCTCCGCAGGCAGCGCTCCATCATGGGCACGCCCGTCGCCGAGAACGGCCCGGCGCAATGCAGCACAAGCGCCATGCCGCCCAGTTGGCCCGGCGAATCCTCCGCTCGATCCAGGGCGAACACCCGGTGGGCCAGGCCCAACTCCTGCGCGATCGCCCTGACCTTACCGGGATCGCGCCCGGCCAGCGTCGGCGCGAGACCGCGCCGCACCGCCTCCCGTGCGATCAGTTGCCCGGTGTAGCCGTTCGCTCCGTACAGCATCCATGGCGCCATGCAGCCTCGCTCCGGGACCGTGCATCCCTTGTTTCCAACGCGGCGCGTCTCGCGTATGAGGCGCTTCTTAACAAAAGGATTTTAAATGCCTCGCAAGCCGAAGGCCACCCGCGCCGCCGAAGCCACCGTGCTGGATGCGACGCCCGCGCCAGCCCGCCGGGGCCGTCCGCCCCGGGCGAAAACCATGCTGCAGGCGCCCGCGGAAGACAGCATGGCGGCAAGCATGGGCGTCGAGGATCCCGGAGCCGCGATAGAGTCGGATGCCGCCCCCATGTCCGAGCCAATGAGTGCGGCCGAGCCGACGCCCGCTCCGGCCAAGGCCGCAGCCGCGCCGTCGAAGTCGGCCGCGCAATGGGACCCGGCCGCCGACACGGTGCAGTTCGACTGGCCCGAGATCGAGCAAACGGCGTCGCGGCCAGGCCCCAACCAGGTGATGGCCAAGCTGCTGGTCGCAGCGCGCGCCGAGGGTGCGAATTCACGTTGGCCGTTCGGAGCGGCGTGACGAAGCGCGCCCACTCCCGCTTTTTCACCCGCCCGCTGTAACCGGCGGCCAGGTTCCGGGGAATGGCCGGCCATGGGTTCCGACATGGCAGGCTGGGTCGGCGTGGCGGCGCGCACCATGTTGCGCGCCTCGGCATGTATTGTGCTGGGCGTCTCGGCAACCGCCGCCTCGCGCGCCTCAGCGCGACGCCTGAAACTGCATGGGACCGGCATGGCCGTCAGTGATTGGAGCGCGCTGATGGCCGCCGCCCAATCGGGCGACGCAGCCGCCTACCATCGGCTGCTTACCGAGGCCGCGGCGCGGCTGCGCCGTTATTTCGACCGCAGGCTGCCGCCGGGCACCGTCGATGACGCGGTACAGGACACACTCCTGGCCGTGCACCAGAAACGGCATACCTATGATCCCGCCCGCCCGTTCGAGCATTGGCTCATGGCGGTCGCGCGGCACAAATGGATCGACCGGCTGCGCGCGATGCGGTCGGCGCCCACGGAGGCGCTCAATGAGGATATCCCCGTGGCCGACCACGGCGACGCCGTCACCAGCGCGTGGACGCTTGAGGCCCTGCTGCGGGACCTCAGGCCGGCGCAGGCCGAGGTGATCCGCCTGGTCAAGCTGCAGGGCCACAGCATCGAGGAGGCGGCGGCCCGCACCGGCCAGTCCGTTTCGCTCGTGAAAGTGAACATCCACCGAGGACTGGGCCGTCTGGCATCCCTGGTCCAAAGGCAGCGCGATGGCGAATGACCCCCTGATCGACCGCCTCGCCCGCGACCTCAAGCCTGTGCGGCGGCGAAGCGCCGGGCGGGACGCGGCGCTGCTCGGGCTGCTTTGCCTGGTTGAGCTGGCGCTGTTCCTGGGCCTGGGCGCGATGCGGCCGGATATGCCCACGGCGATGGAGCAGCCGTCGTTCTGGTGGAAGCTCGGCAGCGTCGGCCTCATCGCCCTGGTCAGCGCGGCGGTCGCGGTCGTGTCCTTCGATCCCGTCCGCTCGCCCCGCCGAGGACTGCGCTGGCTGGCCGCGATCATCGCCCTTTGCTTCGCCGCTGGCTGGGCGGTCGATGCGTCCCGCGACGGGTGGCCCGCTTTGGTGGCGCGCGTGCAATGGCACGAGGGGATGCAATGCGCCTCCAAGATCGTGGCGCTGTCGGTGCCGGCGATGCTCGGCCTTGGCCTGCTGATGCGGCGCGGAGCGGCGACCGACAGCGGCGGCGCGGCGCTCGCTTCCGGCATCGCCGCGGCCGCCTGGGGGGCGTTCGTGTTCGTGTTCGCCTGTCCCTATGACGACCCGCTCTACATCGCCGTTTGGTACGCCGTGGGCTGCGGGTTCGTCACGGCGCTCGGACGCTTGGCGCTGCCGCGGCTGACCCGTTGGTGAGCGGCTTGCGCCGCCGGCCGGGCATCATGCGGGCCGGCCGCGCCGCAGAATGGCGATCAGGGCGGCCAGCGTCGCCGGCACTTGCCGCTGAGACGGGTAGTAAAGGAAATAGCCGGGGAACGGTGCCGTCCAGTCCTCCAGCAGGCGCACCAGGCGCCCGGCCCTCCCGCTCGAACTCCCAGTCGAGGGTCTGGCGCGAGGCGGCTGGCGGGCAGGTCCGCACGCGGGCGCTCGACGTGGCCGACCCGGATGACGTGGCGGCGTTCGCCGACTTCGCGCAGTCCGAGTTCGGACAGGTCGACGTGCTGGCCAACAACACCGGCGTCATGCCGCTTCCCCCCCCTTGTCGGCCCTCAAGGTCGAGGAATGGAACTGGATGATCGACGTGAACATCCGGGGCGTCCTGCACGGCATCGCCGCGGTGCTGCCGCGGATGGAGGCGCAGGGCCACGGGCACATCGTCAATGTCTCCTCGGTCGGCGGCTTCGTCGTCCAGCCGACAGCGGCGGCCTATGCGGCCACCAAGTTCGCCGTGCGGGCGATCTCCGAAGGGCTGCGGAAGGAAAGCGACAAGGTCCGCTGCACCTGCGTCTACCCCGGCGTGGTCGAATCCGAGCTTGCGAACACGATCAGCGACCCGGCCGCGCGGGAGCGGATGGTCGGCGACCGCAAGGTGTCCATCCCGCCCGAGGCCATCGGCCGCAGCATCCTGTATGCCATCGAGCAGCCGGGCGACGTGGATGTGAACGAAATCGTGGTACGCTCGATCGCGACGGTAGTTTAGGGCGCCCTCAGGGCGGCACCAGCCCCGGACCCCATTCCCGGGCGCGG
>JAABUS010007502.1_pt1 | contig 12473 bp, 13 predicted proteins | sample 5560161 | NCBI WGS metagenome assembly JAABUS01 (sample SAMN10711885, study PRJNA513376) | rock metagenome | isolation source: Antarctica rocks | place: Antarctica: Victoria Land, Trio Nunatak nord | collected 2016-01-04 | reverse complement strand
GCGGTCGTGGGCCAGCGTCGCGTAGGCGAGACCGATTGCCGCGCCGTTGAGGAGGTGCAGCGCCGCGCCGACCGGCCGGGCCAGATCGGGACGGTTGGGTACGACCGGCCGCCCGAGCAGGACGAGGTCGTCGATCCGGCTTCCGGTGAGCTTACGATCCAGTTCCATGACAGCCGTGTAGGCGGCGACGGAGATGACGCCGGCGCGAGCCGCGGCGCCGGCGTCGAGCTGAGGGGCGAGGGCGCGGCCGATACCGAGCAGCTTTCCGAACACCAAGACGACCCTCCTGATGGGCGACATTTCGTATGCGATCATCCACGCTGGAGCCATGCCACGCCACCGTGGCCCCGATGGTCGGTGACGCTGTGCGATCGGGACCCTCACATGGGGCTGGAGGAAGGGGGCGGCCGAGTGGCTGGAATGCTGCGCGGATGGTGGACCAGTGACCGACGGCTGGGACGCGTCTACGCGATCGCGAACCTCGTCGTCGGCGCAGTCTTCGTCGTGGTCGCGCTGCTCGACATCCGGCTCGGGCTCGGGTCGTACGCGCGCTGGTTGTTCGCCGTTCCGTTCGGCCTCGTCCCGCTCCTCTGCGGCCTGCTCGCCTTCCGGTACGGCGACGATCCCCGGACGGCCCGGACACTTCGCCTCTTCGGCGACATCGCCCTCTGGTCGCTCATGGTCCTGTTTACGGTCCTGGCACTGCTCCGGTCGGACCCGGAGTACGGCCCACTAGTGACGCTAGCGGCCTTCTTCGTCGTGACGCTCGTGGGCGCGGTGGTCAATGCCCGGAAGGGTTGAACGAACGGCGAAGCGGGACGCCCGAATGAGCGTCCCGCTTCGCTGCTCGAACCTGGGTGTCAGGTGACGAGCCCTAGATGTGGATCGGGTGACCGAGCAGGTCGTGGGCGGCTTCGCCGAGCACTTCGGAGACAGTCGGGTGCGGGTGCACCGAGAGGGCAATCTCGGTCCCACTGACCTGAAGCAAACGGCCGAGAGCGGCCTCGGCGATCAACTCCGTGGCGTGGGCGCCGATGATGTGGACCCCGAGGACGTCGTCGGTGTCCGCGTCGGCGACGATCTTTGTGAAACCCTCGGTGTGGCCCTCGATGGTGGCCTTGGCGTTGGGACGCATCGGGAAGCGGCCGACCTTGACCTCGTGCCCCAGGTCGCGGGCCTGCCGCTCGGTCAGGCCGACGCTGCCGATCTCCGGCTCGCAGTACGTGCAGGACGGTGAGTTGAGGATGTCGAGCGGGAACGGGTTCTTCCCGGCGATGTGCTCGGCGGCGATGATGCCCATGTGCATCGCGGTGTGCGCGAGCAGCTGCTGGCCGGTGATGTCACCGATGGCGTAGATGTTCGGGATGTTGGTCTGCATCATCGGGTTGACCGGGATGTACTCGCCGGAGGAATCCGTCTCAATGCCGACCGTCTCGAGCCCGATGTCCTCGACATTGCCCTGCCGTCCGACGGCCACGAGCAGGACCTCGGCCTGCGTCACCTTCTCCTTGCCCTTGGCGTCCTTCGTCCGCATCGTGACGCCGCTCTTCGAGATGTCGAAGTCGTCGGCCGTGGGGCGGGCGTCGTTGATGACTTCAAGTTTGGCCCGCTGGTAGGACTTCGCCAGCGCCTCGCTGACCTCGGTGTCCTCCTGTGGGACGACTCGGCCGACGAGGGTGACCTTGGAGCCGTAGCGGTGGTAGATGGAGGCCCACTCGACCCCGGTCGCGCCACCCCCCCGGATGATGAAGCTCTTGGGCAGGGTCGGCAGGACGACGGCGTGATCGGAGTTGATCACTCGCTCGCCGTCGTACGGCACGCCCTTGATCGGCCGGGGCCGGGAGCCGGTATTGATCACGATGTTGGTCGCCTGGAGCTGGAACGGAGCGCTGCCGTCGACCGGCTCGACGCCGACGGTGTTCGGGCCAAGGACCGTTCCGCGGGCGTGGAAGACCGGAATCTTGTGCTTCTTGTCGAAGAGGTACTGGAGACCCTTGTACTGCCCGTCAACGACCTTCATCGACCGCTGGAGCGCCGTCTCGTAGACGAACTCCACGTCGCCCAAGGTGTTGACCCCGAATTCCTTCGCCCGCTTGACGGTGTCGAAGACGTCAGCTGACTTGAGCATCGCCTTGGTCGGGATGCAGCCGCGGTGAAGGCAGGTGCCGCCGAGCTTCTCGACCTCGACGACCGCGACGTTGAGACCGAGTTGTTTGGCGCGGATCGCGGCGACGTAGCCGCCGGTGCCGCCGCCGAGGAGGACGACATCATACTGATTGGTACTGGCCGAATCGTTCGCGCTGACGGCGTCCGCCATTGAATCCTCTCTCCGTGGCAATGCGACGGCGGACCGGGTGGCCGGTTCTGGCCACGAATCCCGGGGTGATGCCGTAATCGGCACGCCTGTCGCGAGATCGCCTCAGAGTATACCCGTGTCCGACCGGGGGCCGGAGAGGATCAGCCGGGAAGACGACTCGGATGTTCGGTGCTCCGGAAGCTGCCGCGAGAAGATCGGAACCAGAGGTCGGCCGGCAGCGAGTCGTCGATGTCGTCGTCATCCGGGTCGGGCAGGCTGTCCTCCTCGGGCGTCAGCGACGATCCGCGATTCCTTCCGGGGCGGTCGGAACGTTCTTCGACATTGGAGTTCGATTGAGAACTCATCACGATCTTTGCTCCCGTTCGACTTGCCCCGTAACGATGGACACGCCCGGCAGTCCGGCTCGGCGACGCGTTTCCCGACCGACCCTGCCAGTATGACACCGGCTTTTTGGACGTATTTACGCCGACGAACGGAGTCTCAGCCGATGGCGAATCGGGCAACGACCCGTTTCAGTGACAACCGGGCCGTTGCCCATGACGATACCCCTGTGACACACTCCAGTCACCCGCTCCACCACAAGGACGAGCTCGCCCGCGCCGGATTACCGTAGGGTCGAGGCGACCCGGAACGACGGAGTGGGGCTCATTGCCAAAGACCGGTGCCGTGCTTCCCATTCCCCGGTCGCCGGTGCGTCGGGTCCCGGGTGGTGTTCCCAGCGCCATCCGTCCCGGAATCTCGCAACTCGCCCTCCCGTCGCTGACAACCCTTGTCGCCGACGAGCCTGCCTTCGCGCACCCCTTCGAACGCCACTTCGCCCGTCTCCTCGACGGCTACGGACTACGCTGGAGCTACGAGCCAACGACGTTCCTGCTCTCGCGCCGGCCGGACGGCTCACGCGAGGAGTGCTTCACGCCGGACTTCTACCTGCCGGACCTGCGAATCTACGTCGAACTGACCGCCATGCGGCAGCCGCTCGTGACGCGGAAGCATCGCAAGGTTCGCCTCTTCCGGATGACGTTCCCAGCCGAGCGGGTCGTCGTGCTGTATCGCCGCGACTATCACCGGATGCTCTCGGCCTGGTCCCGGCTGCCGGCCCAGATCGGGCAGGACGAGGCGCCCCCGGACCACGACGCTCAACCGCGCGATGCCCGGCTGCTCTACTCGGATCGGATGGTCCGCGACCATCTCGACCTACTCGCCTGGCAGGTCGGTGAGCGCTTCGCCGCGAGCGGGGAACCGCCGTTGCTGATCGGCCTCGGGGCTGGCGGCCGGCGCATGGCGCGGGACCTGGCGGACCGGTTGCGGCGAACCCACTCCAGTCCGACGGTCGAGTCGCTGGTCATCGCGGACCGGAACGGCTCGGCTCGAGTCGTACGTGATGGACAGACCCTCCTCTCGGGAAGTGCGCCAATACTGGTCTCGGCGATGGTCAGTACCGGCCTGACGACCGAGTTCGCGGCCGGCTGGCTTCGCCGCCGTGGGACGAGCCGCATCGACGTCTGTGCGCTCCTGGACCGCGCGTCAGCCCGTGTGGTACCGGTACCGCTCGGCTTCGGTTGCCTGCCGGCTCCGGTCGAGCATCTGGTCGGCTACGGGCTGGAGCATCGCTGGCAGTATCATCAACGGCCAGACGTTTCCATCCTGGACGTACCCTACGATGGCCCGCTCATGGCCGAGAGGCTGTAGGCCCGATTCACCGCCGCTTCCCGTTGGAGTGCTGTAACGGTGACGACGCTCGAAGTTCGACAGTTGAGCGCCGACGAATGGGAGATCGAGCGCGACCTCCGACTCTCCGCCCTGCGGGACGCCCCCGAGGCTTTTGGGAGCACATTGGCCGAGACGATCCTGTTCGACGAAGGCCAGTGGCGCGATCGGCTCGTCCGCCAAGCGCGCTTCGCGGCCTGGATCGACGGCGAGCCAGTGGGAACAGCCGGTTGTAGTCTGGCGCACGATCCATATCCTCAGGGGGCGATGGTTCTGGTCGGCATGTGGGTGCGACCGGCGGCGCGTGGCCGGGGGGTCGCTGGTCTACTGGTCGCGGCAGTCATCGAATGCTGTCTGCCTCATGACTGTCCGGAGATATGGCTCTCGGTCACGCACGGCAACGTAGCCGCGGAACGTCTCTACGCCAAACACGGGTTCCACCGGACGGGAACGGATCTCGAAGGCGACGGCGATACGTTTGACATGCGGCGAGACAGCCCATTGCATCGGGCCAGCCCGAGCTAAGCCCTTCTTTCAGGTATCTCGTCTCGCGTCGGGCCGAGGACCGCCCAACCACCGGTTGGTGAGGTTGCCGTACTATATCCCGGTCGTCTGAATGTCCGAGCCGCCCGCTCGTCGCCAAGGAGCCCTGATGCAGCCGACACCCGCCGTTTCGTCCAGCCCACAACCATCAGCCCGCGCGCTGGCCGATCTGGAGCCGTTCTTCGCCGCGCCGACCGTCAGCTCCCCGGTCTGGCTTGCCGGCGACCGGATCGCCTTCATCAGCGACCGGAGCGGTGTGCCCCAGGTCTGGGTCACCGAGCCCATCTCGAACGAGATCGCCGATCCCGACCTTGGCGTGCCCGTCCACCAGCTGACCGAGGTCCCTGACCGGATCTCCGCGCTGACCGCCACACCCGACGGCGAGGCGATCATCTTTGGAATGGACAACGGCGGCGACGAGCATCAGCAACTCTGGCTGATGGCGGTGCCGGCTGGCGACCCAGCCACCGCTGGAACCCTGGTCGCGCTGACCGACGACCCGGGCGTCATCCACTCGTTCGGCGCGATGGCGCCGGCCGGCGACCGGTTCGCGTTCGCCGACAACGAGCGTGACAACCGCTTCTTCGACGTCCGCGTCATCGGGCTCGGGGATCCCGCGTCGATCCCGATCCTGCAGATGGTCCGCGACGCCGCCCTCTACCCCGTGGCCTATAGCCCCGACGGTGGTCACCTACTGATCCGGCAGAACACGACCAACCTCGACCATGACCTGTACCTGCACGATCCCGACAGCCACGAGCCCAGGCTGCTGACGGCCCACGAGGGCGAAGCGAGCATCGCCGCCGCGACGTTCGCGCCGGGTGGGGACTCGGTCCTGGTCGCGACCAATCGGGATCGTGAGTTCGCGGCCCTGGTCCGGATCTCACTGGATGGCGAGACCCTCGATGTCCTCGCCGAGCCCGATTGGGACGTTGAACTGGTCGAAGCGAGCCAGGAGAGCGGGATTGTCGCCTACAGCGTCAACGAGGATGGCATCTCCCGGCTGCGGCTCCGCTGGAACGACGCGACCGAGGTCGGAATCGACGAACTGCCGGCCGGTACGATCGAGAAGATGACCTGGTCACCGTCGGGTGCGATGCTCGCTGTCTCGATCACCTCCCCGGTAGCCTCTGGTGCCGTCTGGCTGGTGCGGCCGGACGGCACGGCCTCGCCGGTGGTCCCGGCCAGCTACGGCGACCTCGACCCAGCCGCCTTGATCGACCCGGAGATCGTCCGCTTCGTCTCGTTCGATGGGCGCGAAGTTCCGGCTTTCTGGTTCGTCCCCGAAGGCGACGGCCCGTTCCCGGTGGTTGTCGACGTCCACGGCGGCCCCGAGGGGCAGCGCCGCGCCGCCTGGCAGCCCGTCCTCCAGTTCCTCGTCTCGCGCGGGTTCGCCGTGCTCTCGACCAATGTCCGCGGCAGTACCGGCTATGGCAAGCGCTACAGTCACCTGGACGACGTCGAGCTTCGGTACGACGCGGTAGCGGACCTTGGCGCCGCGCATGACTGGCTCAGGGAGCAGCCCAACGTCATCGCCGACCAGATCGGGATCTACGGCGTCAGCTACGGCGGCTTCATGGTGCTGGCGGCGCTGACGACGCAGCCCGAGCGCTGGGCCGCCGGTGTCGACGTGGTCGGGGTCGCCAACTTCGTCAGCTTCTTCGAGAACACCGGACCGTGGCGCCGCCGGCTCCGTGCCGCCGAGTACGGTGATCCGGATACCCAGGCGGAACTGCTGCGCGAGCTTTCGCCCATCCATCGGGTTGCCAACATCCGCGCGCCACTCTTCGTCATCCACGGGCGCAACGATCCCCGTGTCCCGGTCGGCGAGACGGAGCAGATCGTCTCGGCGGTCCGCGGTCACGGGGGCGTGGCGGAGATCGCGATTTACGACGACGAAGGGCACGGACTGATCAAGCGGAAGAACCGGGTCCATGGCTACGGTCTGATGGCGGACTTCCTTGAGCGGTACCTCGCTGACCGGATTATCGATCCCGCCGAAAGTAACACCAGGTAAGGAAGCGGCCGTCCACCCAGCGTGGCCTTGACGGGCCAGGTCTCGCTGCGACTGAAGGACGGGGTGTCGCCAGCTGGAATGGCCGCAACACTGGGCCCCGCCGAAAAAGCAGTAGGCGGACAGCCGTTACGCTGTCCGCCTACGCGTTCTGCTCGGATTCCCGGAAGGGGGGGGTCGGGAGGGGTCAGGTGCTCCTGAAGGGTGGCCGCTAACCTGGTGGAGCAGGATGGCTTCACGGCGTGTCACGACCGGCTTGGCCGGCCATGAAGAGAGGAGGTCCCCGAGCAGATCTTTGAGAACGCCGGTTGAAACCATCGTGCTCTCAATGCCCGAGACGAAGCAAGCGGTGTGCCAGTGTTGCCCAGATTAGCTGACGAGCGCCGAGGGACGAGTCGAGGCCGGGCGGCCCTTCAGCGTCTTGCGGGCAAGGACCTGTCCGCTCGACTCGTCGAGCAGGACCAAACGGCCAGCGGCCGACGCTTGTTTGAGTGCCTCACTGTGGCGGGCGAGGATGTCGCGGGCCAGCGTCGGATCGGCCGTCGTCTCGAGAAGGATCGACTGACCCTCACTGTGGAACTCAAGACGGTATGCGCGCGGGGTGGACATTCTCTCGCCTTTCCGGTAGAGGTTGACGTGGGAAACCGGGTTCCGCTCCCTGGGCGCTGTCGCGCTGCGTCGGTGCGGGAGCGACTTGGCCTTCTCTACGCATAATTCGCGCCCAGTCCGCTCGGTGGTAGAGCGCGCCGCCCTCTGGTTCCAGCGGCTGGCTGGGGCACTGCCCGGGATTGGCACGGACCGGGCTGGCACCTGCCGTGCAACCGTTCGGGCCAGTCGCGCCGCCTCCGCCGGGCCGACGAGTCGCACTGGACAGGATCGACGGTAGAACGGTAGACCGGAAGGAACGGAGATGGAAACCACCGCGGGCAACCTCATCGACATCGAACCGGGCGCAACGGTCTACGGTTCGGACGGTGAGAAACTGGGAGCGATCATGGAGATTGGTCCGGACTATATCGTCGTCGAGAAGGGATTGTTCTTCCCGACGGACTACTTCGTGCCGAACGGTGCGATCGCCTCGGTCGAACCGGATCGGATCACGCTGACGCTGACCCGCGACGAGGCGCTCGAGCAGGGCTGGGACAAAGATCCGACGGAACACGCGGATGTCCCTCAGTACGAGGCGAATACGGTTCGGCCCGTGATGCCGGGCGACGGACCGGGCAGCGATAGCGAACGTCAGCCGGTCACCGGCTTCGCCGCCCGGACCGTGGGATCCGATGAGACCGGCGGAGCACCCGCTGGGCTGGCAAGCGAACTGGGAACGGTTCCGCCCGCCGCGGACTTCGCCACGCTCGGGGTCGCACCGGTCGACGTCAACTCCGCCTACATGGAGGGTGACGTCGGTTGGTCCGGTGAGGCCGGCCAGGAAACGCCCAGGGAGGCAACCGATGGTCCAGATCCGCGCCGCCCGCCGAGAGATGACGGTCACCGTGGCCCGTCCGGCGGCCGAGACACCTTTCTTCGACGGGACGAAGCGGTCAACGAGCCCGGTCGACCCACTCTACCCCGAGCCCCGGGACGCCAGCCGCTGGATCGCTGAGCAGCCACTCGCCTGGCTCGGACCGCGGCGCCCGCTCGACGGCCCACGGACGCTCAGCTGTCTGATCGAGGACCGTGTGCTCAGTCGGTGTGGGGCCGCGCTACTGGCACTGCTCGTTCGCCATCGGACCAGCATCCTGGTCATCGCGGGCCGTTCCAGGGTCGGCAAGTCGACGCTTCTCGAGGCGTTCCTTCCGTGGTATCCGGCCGCGACCCGTCAGATCCGGCTGCGTGGCTCCTTCGAGGCCTTCGGGTGGGAGCGGGATCCGCGCTTTGCCCCGGATCGAGCGGTGCTCGTCGCCGAGGAGATCAGCGGACACCTCCCGACCTATCTCTGGGGAGCTGGGGTCGAGCGCTTCCTCGCGTGGCGGACCGCTGGCTGCGCGCTGGCCGCGACCGCCCATGGTGATCAGATAGAGGACGTCGCTCGGTTGCTGACCGGATATCCGCTGCGCCTGCCTCTCCGTTCCGTGGCCGCGTTCGACCTCATCCTCCGCCTTGGACCCTCCAATGGTGCGGCCGGGCCCAGGTTCCGCCTCACCGACGCCTGGGCCACCGGCCTAACCGGAGCCGAGGGCCTGATCGCCCGGCCGGTGCTCGACGGGTCGGGTCTTCACCTGGACACGGCAGCCGATGTCCTGGCTCGATCCGGTAGCCGAATCACCAGTCTCGACGGGGCGCTCGCCGCGATCGATCTGGAGATCAGAGCGACGGCCTAGCCATCCGCGCAGGTCGAACGGGCCATCGCGTCAGGCCGCAGGTTGTAAAATCAGTTCAGGCAGTCCCTGCCGCACGGTACGCCCCTGAAACTTGCCCCGGACGGTGCCCTCCCTTCCGGTCGTCCGGCTCCTGGACACTGACTTCCCCGCCTGTCCCTGAACGGACATTACCGGTCCCGCCGCGGAGACGGTCGAATGGTCCTTCGCCGCGGGACCCGCGCAGAGGCCCCTGATGGAACACACCAAGGACGCCGCAGTTTCCGGCACCGACCGCCCGACGACCCTCGGCGCGCTCCGCGCGAGTGGCTATCAGCCGAAGACGCTCCGCGAAGAGATGCGCGCCAACCTGATCGCCAAGATCCGACGTGGCGACCAACTGTTCCCTGGCGTCGTCGGCTACGACCAGACCGTGATCCCGCAGATCGAGAACGCGATCCTGTCGGGGCAAGACATCATCCTCCTCGGCGAGCGCGGGCAAGCCAAGACGCGGATCGCCCGTAGCCTGACCAACCTCCTCGACGAAGCGATCCCGGTTGTCGCTGGCAGTGAGATCAACGACGACCCCTTCGAGCCGATCTCCCGGTTCGCGAAGGACCTGATCGCGGAGCAGGGCGACGCCACACCGATCGAGTGGCTGCCACGCGACCGCCGTTACGGCGAGAAGCTGGCGACCCCGGACACGACGATCGCCGACCTGATCGGCGAGGTCGACCCGATCAAGGTGGCGGAGGGCCGCTACCTCTCCGATGAGTTGACCATCTCCTACGGTCTGATCCCTCGTACCAACCGGGGCATCTTCATTCTGAACGAGCTGCCGGACCTCGCCGAGCGGATCCAGGTCGGACTGTTGACGATCATGGAGGAGCGGGACGTCCAGATCCGGGGCTACAAGATTCAGTTGCCGCTCGACGTCCTCGTCGTCGCTTCGGCCAACCCTGAGGACTACACCAACCGCGGCCGGATCATCACGCCGCTCAAGGACCGCTACGGCAGCCAGATCCGGACCCACTACCCCGAGACCATCGAGCTCGAGATCGAGATCATGGAGCAGGAGGCGGCTCGCTTCCCTGACGATGGCCTGAGCATGGAGACGCCGCGCTTCATGCGCGAACTGATCGCCGAGATCACCCACCAGGCCCGCCAGAGCAACGACGTCTCGCAGCGGTCAGGTGTCTCCGTCCGGATGAGCATCGCCAACTTCGAGAGCGTGGTCGCCAACGCGATCCGACGGGCGATCCGGCTGGACGAGCGTCAGGCGGCGCCCCGTGTCTCGGACCTGGCGGCGGTACTAGCGTCGACGACCGGCAAGATCGAGCTGGAGACGATGGGCGAGGTCCGTGACGAGCAGATCGTCGACCGGCTCATCCAGAACGCCATTGTCTCGACATTCAATCGTTACTTTTCAGTGAGACAATTCGAAGCGTTGGTGCAGGCCTTCGAGAACGGGTTGAACGTCGAGTCGAGCGACATGATGCCGGCGATGGATTACGTCCTTCAAGTCAGCCATCTCGACGGGGTCCGCGAGGGGATTGACAAGCTGAACGTCGGCAACAACCCGGCGGCGGTGGCCTCGGCGGTCGAGTTCATCCTCGAAGGACTGCATCTCAATCGCCGGCTCAACAAGGCGGCACGGGAATCGGCCGGCGGCAGCGTTCGCTATCACCGGTAGCTCCCATATCCCATTACGGTGAAGAAGGGAATCGGACGTGATGTGGGGCGAGGACAGCAACAGCGACCAACGGCGGCCTTCCATCGCCCCCGGTCGGGGCGGGGGGCTGGCGGCCGTGCCGAGATGGTTCTGGCTCGTGCTGGCCGGCATCCTGATCGTCGGCGCGACCGTTGCCCTGAAGATCCCGTTCTTCCTGATCTTCTTCGTGTTCTTCTTCGGCCGGCACCATCTCGGTGGCTGGTTCAAACATGAGTTTGGCCCGTCCACCGTCCAGCGGACCAAGGCCGGTAGCGACGAAGGGCCGCCCACCATTCGGTGGGGTGAGCCACGGACCACCGGTCAGCGTGGCGCCGCCCGGGACGAAGTGGCCGACCCTGAACTGCGCGAGGCGCTGACCAGAGGGCGAGAGCAGGCCGCCCGGATGCGTCGGACGCTCGGCGGAATCAACGACCGCAACGTCCGGCTTCGTGTCACCAACCTCGTCGACGATGCCGACCGCATCCTCGGCTCGCTCCGGGACCGCGGCGACACGATCCTGACTCGGACGTTCAACGACCGCTACCTGGCGCCGGCCACGACGATCCTGACCCGCTACACCCGGTTGGTCTCCCGGGATCTGACCAGCGCCCGTCCAGTCCTCGACCGAGTCGAGACCCACGACCTGCCCCTGTTGCAACGCAAGTACGATGAGTTCTACGAGCAGGTCCACCGGGGCGACCTGATCGACCTGCAGGTCGCCAGCGAGATGCTCGCCTTCGAGCTGGAGGCGCCCGTCAATGGGACGCCGTCGCTCAGCGAGACGGACCCGGCCCCGGACCAGACCCGGCCGGTCCGCTGGTCAGGTTCCGACGCCATGACGGGCAGGTAGGTAATCGACGATGATCGAAGAGAGCCCGGATAAGGCTGCCTACAAGCGGGCGCGGAAGCGAGCGGAGGACCTCGCCGGCTACTGGCGCCACCTCACGGCCTACCTGATCGTGATCGGCGCGCTGGTCGTGCTCAACCTGGTGATATTGGGCGGTGGGTACTTCTGGGCGATCTGGCCCGCGATGGGCTGGGGGATTGGGCTACTCTTCCACACGGTGAATACGTTCGGCCCGCATATGGACAAGGACTGGAAGGACCGGAAGGCGCGGGAGATCGTCGCCCGTGAGGGGCGTGGGCAGTCCCCTCGCTACGGCGGGGGCCGAATCCAGGCGCCATTTGGCGGTGGCGCGGCGACCGGGGCCGCCGCCGACGAGGGCGCGCCCGCGACGGTCGCCCAGTTGACGGCCCGGGCGAGCGATGAGATCGACCGACTCCGCCGCGTCTCACGCCAGATCCCGACACCCGACGTCCGGCGTCAGGCCCTCGAAGTCCTTGCCTCGGCCGACCAGATCGTCGCCGCGCTCGGCGATGGCGAGGGGGACGAGACGACCGCCCGCACGTTCCTCGACCGCTATCTTGGCCCAACGGGGACGATCCTCGTCCGCTACCAGCGCCTCGCGACGCGGGACATCGACGCCGCGCGGCCGGCCCTCCGGAGGGTCGAGGAGCACGACCTGCCGCTGCTCAACCGGCGGATGAACGAGTTGCGGGGCCAACTCCATCAGGGCGACGTCATCGACCTGCAGGTCGCCAGCGAGATGCTGGCGTTCGAACTCGACGAGCCAGACGCCTCCGGCCCGTCGCTTACCGCGAAGAACGATCCGGTGCCTGTCTCAGGATCGTCCCAGCCATCCCCGAGTTCCCGCTAGTCTCGCGTCGACGCATTCCCTGGCGCCTCTCACCCATTCCGCTGCGGGCCCGAGCGATGCTCGGACCGGCCGGCGGCTCCCGGTCTCGCCGGGAGGAGGAAGCATCCATGCCGTTCCACCGCACCGGTGTCCGCTATTCCCGCTGGGACGGCACCCAGTCGCACGA
>JAABUS010007500.1_pt1 | contig 12479 bp, 12 predicted proteins | sample 5560161 | NCBI WGS metagenome assembly JAABUS01 (sample SAMN10711885, study PRJNA513376) | rock metagenome | isolation source: Antarctica rocks | place: Antarctica: Victoria Land, Trio Nunatak nord | collected 2016-01-04 | reverse complement strand
TTGGACTGGGAGAAGTTGTGCTGATGGCTTGATAGGGGGTTTGGGGAAGGCGGAGGGATGAAGGTGGAGAGAGTGGAGGGGGTGTGAGTGGGTGCACATCGCTTGAGGGAATCGGGCCAGCTTTCGAAGAGGGGAGGTGCATAGATGAGGATGGAAGAAGGGGAAGGTTGGAAAGGAGAGGGAGTGTAGAGCTGAGGGGAGTGGAGGGGGAACTTTGAAAGAGAGAGGAGCATAGAGCTGAGAAGAGGAGAAGGGGGGTTTCAATGCAACGCGTACAACGGGGTCCCCTATTACCTATTTACTTCCCAATACTACGCGAGGCGCCAGGTCCCCATGCCGGTGAGTACCAAGTTTTGCTTGCTGCTCCATTGCTTCGCAGAGCCTCCTCCACGCCATGCCATGGCCACAGCCCCCAACGCTGCCGCGTATACAGCACGCCTGACAGCCAAAGACCATGAACACCGCATGTCCCAGCTCATGGAGCACGGTGCTCAACACCCCGATCACATCCGCATGCGTCATCCCGCACTCAATAGCCTCCACTCGCCGCCTCACGGATTTCCGCTTCGGGAGTGCATACGGGCGCCGCCCTTGCTTGTTCCTAATCTTCCGGACCTCCTTCACCCAGCGACGTATGAGTTTCCGCCCCGCCGGGGGGAGTGATGCGGATTGTGACGCGGGGGTCGTTTTTCGAGAGGCGGGGAGCGTTGACTTGGCGGTCGAAAGCGAATGGAGTTGTTTGCCCTGGTGCTTTTGTGTTGAAGGCCACCCGCCGCAACTTGATGTACGGCGCCAGTGTGCCCTGGAAGAAATAATCGTCCAATATGTTCGTCACCGCTTTCAGATCGCGCATCCGCTCCGTGGTGAACGAAGGGCCTCTTTTCTGGACCCAATCTTCCCGGCGCGCTAGCGCTTTCGCCTGGATGGGCTGGGAAGGGCTTTGTTGGAAAAGGTGTATAAACATGTCTGGGAGCGTCTCGCAGTTGCAGTTGCCGCTGGGGAGGTACCGTCGGCCTGAGCGTAGTTGGCGAGCGGCGTCGAAGCTGAAGTGTTCGAGAAGGCGGGCGTGAAGTAAGCCCCGGCGGCGGCAGGAAACGCAGGCATCGCATCCACCATCGGCTGTCCTGGAGCATGGGCCTTCGAATATTTCCGTGGCTTGGGTGGCGAGAGACATTGTTCGCGGGTGACTCGAGGGGGTCTGGAACCGAGGGTCGAAGACCGATACTGCTGGAGAGATCGAAGTCAAGTGAGGGTGGCAGGACTTCCCGTCGCGAGCGATGGTGGTCGAATACGGTCTTTGACGATGTACTGATCTCAAACAGCTTGCCTGAAAAAAATCAGAGGAGGTTTATCGAAGTGTGGGAGAGCCGGCCAGCGGCAAATGGTCGAACGGAAGACTGGAGTACTGTGGCTGAGGACGTGGTGATCTGAGGGCAGCCTATCGAAAAGAGAAAACTTCTAGGGAATGAGCGTTGTCGAAGATAATGAAAGCCGGCCAGCGGCAAGTGAATGAAAGGAAGGCTTATTAGAAGAATGTAGTATGGAAAATGTTGTAGAAGAAGGTAATGGCGAGCTTCTCCTCTCCAGCTGTGGGCCTGTTTTTATACTCAAGTCAATTAATAGCCCCCTTTCCGATGTTTCTTGCGTAGACCGCTGCAGCCGAGACATCCTAAAATCCGGCTCATAATCTCAAATCAAACGATCCATATAAGATATAGGCCAGGATGCCATGTGCCGGCACGAAAATGGCGCACTGGATCCTTGGCGAATGTGAAAGAACGCAATGACGGTATGTCGATGGACTTAACCACCAGTGAAGCCCCCTAGTTGAAAAGGCAAATCGTTGAAGCGTTTGCCTCACACAAGCAGATTTCTCAAGAGCAGGCTCAGAGAAAGCCCTGAATCATATGTGATTCGACGAACCCCTGAAAAGTGCACCGTGCCGGCGCATTTGATAGAGACTAAAACCTATCTTAGATCTGCGAGACAGTGTTCACGAGATAATTCAGCCAAAAAGAAACGCTCAAGACGATTTGAGCAGCGGAGCAGACAAGAAGTTGGGAGATTCGTGTCCCACTTGGCCGAACATTGATCCTTCTGGGTCAGTTTCATTCCATGTGCTCTTCTCCGTAGGCGGCGTTTCGGGTCCTAGCGTCCCTAGAGTAGGCGTGCGATTGGGATTTCATGGCGGGTGGCGGTTGGGCGGTTGGGCGAAATGTTCGAAAAGGGCGGAGGCCAGAGACCTGAGGTTGGAAAGTGGAGAGTGAGGATCTGGATGCCGGTAAACGCGATCATCGATGCACTGCTATCCAACACACATAAAGGTCGCTTCCACTTCATCATGCTCTCACCGTCGCTGTCCCTTCAATCGCATCCTCACCCAGCGGTGTCAGACCAAGACCGCCAACACCCACGATTCCCCAACGTTCATCTTCGACTTGAAACCTGACTTCTGTAAACCTTCCGTCCCTGTAGAGAAATTGCCACAGCCCCAATAACACAGTCAGCACGGTCCCGTACGTCAAGTGCCGGTGGGTTGCCGGATAGTGCGTAACGCAGAAAGCACATCCTTTCCAATCGCTATTGCTCTCGTATGGGTCATCTTGGTTACGCAAAGGCAGGGACACGGCATCGTGTTCGGCGATGTAGGCTCGAAGGGCCCGCTGGGTTTGGAGGATGGTGTTGCCGAGCTTGGCTTTGAGAATGGGCTGCGGCTTGGGAGGGAAGGTGATGTAAAGTTTTGTGGTAGTCCCAGCGACAGGGTAAACGAAGATTTCGCCAGGGTTTGTAGAGAATGTCTTAAAGTTGAGGTTGAGGAAGGGTAGGCTGCCACTACTATCTTTAGCATCTATATTTCACGAGGGCCGGTTACCTACCCATCTATTTCTGGAACGTTATTACTGCAAAGTGTACGGCCCGTGACATTGAAATTGAGCGCAGGCACGAGAGAAGCTGGTGCTGATTTTGCAAGCAGCGCACACAGCAACTGACAGAGCGAGTATACGGCAAAATTCATTTCGTGGGCCTTCATGTTGCATTGCGATCAGTATGGGGGTGACTCGGTAACAAGCTAAGTATTTATGCGCCATCGCATCTGATGCGGCAATTCTTCGACCTTCGGAACTTTAGGTCGGCTGAAGGCGACAAGCGATAGGGAAGCGGTTCCGCAAGAGTAGTTGCACAACAAGCGCCTCGCTGGTCCTGTGCAAGTATGCCCTTGGGTGTGTGCTCCATGTTAGTACTTGAAGAAAAGGCTAACCCCACCTGATCGGAGCCCACAATGTCAGGTCATGGTTATTGGACCATTCTTCTCTTCGTACAACGCTCTCAGAGAGAACGGTACAAGCGTTCCTTGCTCGGTGCGCTTGATCCTAATTCTTAACGGTACCTCGGGCTTCCCAACCTGGCAGTCAAGCAGGCCTTCCAACGGCACCCTCCGGTCTAAGTCTTGTGCCATTACCGTCTTCCTGTTTACTATAAACGGTCCATAATACCCTTGGCGCTCGATGTAAGCCTGATGGTTCATGTTTGACAGTGCGACTTTCAGCTCAAACTCCCTGTACTGTGAAATGGTAGGTCGAATATGGTGGGGACTTGGTGCAGCAGCGTCCAGTGTTGGATGCCTTTCGGGCGACGGAATAGACCCAAGTGCTGGTATAGGCATTTCAGACCCAATTACCTCTGGGGCAGGGGATTTGGTGCTGATGGACGGGCCCCGCGCGCCCCATTTCTGGCTTCCGCCGAGGCTTTGGAAATTGCTGTCCTTGGCAGCTATGTTCTTTTGTGTATTCTCTCGATAACCGCTGGAACGAAATAATTGCGGCTCAATTGAGCTTGGCTCCGCCAGGTTGTTCGCCTCCTCTCGAGATGCGGTAGGTAAATCTGGGGTCGCAGACTCGCTGGCCAGGCCAGGCGTCTCAGAACTTAGATATTTCCAGCCGGTGTCTTTCAGCTCGAGCTTTAATAGCAATGGGGACGCTTTCATCAACGTCTGCGCGGAGCTGGGGTTCTTGTATATGGCTAGTATTGTGTTTGGCGCAGGAGCTAGAGGCTCATACTTGGGTTTGGACAGATAACGTCAGCTTATACTCAGCGTTGATATATACAGGAAGCTGGAGCACTGACCTTGAAATGCTTAAACATTGCGATTTCTCCAAACTTCTCGAGTATCCGCAGAATTTCTCGACTTTCACCCAGGTTCCGTGGTCGTGGAACAATCCTGATATGGACTGCGCCGCCGAGAAGGCCGTCTTTTGCAGAGGAAGTGAAGGTTCTGATGCCGTAGCATGTTCTTGCAGCTGCCATTTCAAATTTATGCCATGTTCAGTAGAGAGCTTCAACGCGGTCTTTTCCTCATGGACAATCGGGATTTACTGTTGGGCTCGATTTGTCAATTCCATCTTGTTGCAGACCGATCGGCTTTCCGAAGGGTACCACGACGTCACCCTGAATCTCTGCTCATCAGACCGAACGATTCTTGTTCAAGACTCTGCCGGCAATGAGATCCGCGAGAGCTTCCCTTGCAAGGCTGAAGGACTCCTAACGACATCCGGACTAGGGTCTGAATCCAAAGTACGACAGTAAAGTAGACAGTGGCCACATCATCTAAGGGAATCTGCTGCTCAATTCGCATTGGAACAACAAGTTTTAGGAAACCTTATCTTGTCCATATCAACAGTGCTTCGTAGTATACATATTCATCACTCGATCCAAAAGATCCTTCCATGACCATGGCTAATCCTTCCGTTCCCAATAACCCCCAAAAGATGCAAGATCTCAAATGTGGGCCCCGAAGACGGCCTCGCCATACCACCTGACCATGTAATATCAGTCGCAACTCCTGAGTATCGACCACCCCATGCCAGTCCCATCCATCCACGGACCTTGTATGAAATTCAAGAAAGAAAGCGGGTTCGCATGTCGTGAAAAGGCTATGGATCATTCGTGTCGACCGCCCAGGATTGAAGACTTCCTCCTTACAGACTTTCTAATCCGTATATCTTTGTATTGTCTTCCCATCGCCTCCTTCGAGCTGCTGTGCTTCACCTCTTTACCGATTGTGAACATTGGCTGACCCCGCGAAGAGCTGTGAAGCTCGAATTCTCCGTCTTCAGAGCAAGACGAGGTCGATGGGGAGCTGAAGGTTGGTGATTGTAAGGGTGGAATTTCGTCAGGTCGAGGACGAGGTAGCAAATCGCAATCTTCCAGAGGGCCTATGTGAGTATCACAGCTCCATGTGTCGTCCTCAAGGAGGTCTTGCACGAGCGAAGAGAGCCTTGAAATGTTAGCGGCGGAGCACTGGCGGCGGACCATGGACTGGCGTTGACGTCGTGCGGAATTTTGATTATGCACTGAAGCTGGGCGGTCTCGCCCCAGGTCATGCGGGTCGTTTGGTGGAGAGCGCTGGTACAAAGGTTGCCGTTGAGGCCCAAGTGTGTGCTGGTGGAATTGCTGCGATAATTCCGTAATGGAGCAGGAAGCGTCGAAGGATCGTTCATTCTTGTCGTGCGTGAAAGTTGAAGCTCCTCGTGAGGATTTGGGAGAGATGCTCTCGTCCATAGAATTATAGAAAATGCTGCGCTGCGATGCAATGGAGAAAGAAAAATCCTCCCACATAACGAAGGACACACAGCTTACAACAGACAATAAGAAGAAGTGCCCAGGAAAAGAATCGAGGCCCCTCACCCAGTTAGAGAGGCGGAACCTATCCTTCAATGTTGATATAACCCAGTGGCGAATTGGGTGATTGTTCCTGCATCAAGCACTTCTACCAATACGTGTTTATTTCCCCGAAGGATACCCATTGTGAGTTGGAATGCAGCCTTCTGGAAGCACTAATGACTAGCCATGGCAGGCTACCGTGCGCACGCACCAAAGGCGTTCGTTCCAGAACGCCGTATTGCGCCCAGTATGGCACAAGAGTGACAAGACTCCGTGCTAGCGCCAGCCCGGACCAAGTCATTGGGAATGTTGGTTCGTCGTGCGTTTGCTAGCCGGCCTCGGCCCATACACTGGTGATACTGCGGAAGGCTTTGCCGGGATGACTTTCCGATGGTGGCAGAGGGGTTGGAAAGGATGAAAAGAGATTGGTTGGTGCGGGCGGCTCCGCGGACGATCTTTCGTCTTTTGCAAAGCCGGAATTAAGATGTCGATTCGACTTCATCCCAGCTTCCGAACCGGGGATCGTCAGCATCGAGAAGTACTTCTACTAAGGTGGTGTCAGCATCAGAAAAGCTTCAAGCAGCCAGTAGTCGCCAGCCAGTAGTCGCTTTCAACGTCTTTTGATCCTCGTGACGGACCATGTTATTCTCTATGGCAAACCAGAAAATTGGCTCGCAGCGCCACGGAGGGTGGTGAATCGTCTAAGTACAAGCACTTAAGACAAAGGCGTTACCCAAGGATCATCATACAGGTACTTCCTATCCACGGGGTTATATGTTAGCGTGACAGGGTTTATTTGGCCCAGGTCCCACCCAAATAAACCCTGTCACTCTAACATATAAACCCCTCGGATACATTAGGAAGTACTTCTACTTTAGTGATCGGCATCCAACTTACCTCTAGGAGTGTGTGGCCGTTGCCGCCCGTCTGTGCTTTGCGTGACTACTGACTAGGGCATATTCCGTATGCGACGCTCCGGCAATTGCTACAATCGTAGCCGCAGCCAGCGTCGAAAGGTAACCAGAAGTAAATCATACGTTATCCAGGACCAGCTTCACCGGCATGTACAGCTTGTTGCACACTGATCAGAACGAGCCATGGTAAAAACAGAAAGATTGTCTCGAAAGCTCGAAATGCATCGATATACACATACTTGCTCTGACTAGACTATGATGCCACTGCCATATATATATATATACATCAACCTAGAGTAAGGACGTTGAGTTCCCTATTGCTTTTGCTACGGCATCACCTTGCTTCTGAAAGACAATTCGTGCTGAAGAACGCCGGTGAACGCTTCATAGGGAGCAGAGGGTCAATTCATGCATGCAAGTGGCTGAGTCGCTGACCCCAATATGGACTTCAATGCTTCGCAGTGGATCAAGCTATGGCTACATAGACCAGCTATGGGAAGTAGTCAATTCTACAATGGAAGCCATGCTCACTCAGGTGCTGAAAGACCGCTCATCAATCTATTCCTGCGCCTGATCTCTGTCCACCTGCTCATCTGACCCAATTCCAGTAGGCTCATCCTCCGTGTAGTGCCGCTAGGATGACCAATAATGACCGGCTTCCAAGTGTTTGTCGGACCTGACAAGATAGCAGTGCCGTAACGCTGCGTGGGAATTATCTGCACGGTCTTGAAGCGCGTGAGGACGGCAATGAGCAACAACGTCAGCACCAACAGTATACCAGCGACCACTCCGGTAGCCGCCTTCGCGCCAATGCGCCTCTCAATGGCACCACCTGTTCCTGTGGCTGCGGCTGCAATAAGGAAAGCGAAAGCCTGTGAGATAGCAAACGCCGCCGTCACACGTGGAAAGCACGAAAAGTTGGTCCGCTTCCTTTCGATCTCCTCTGGAAGAACACGCCGGGGTCGGCCAGTCATTCCTGGCTGGAGGTCGGAAGTATCATAGGTCTCCATGATGATGCCGTTGCACTCCGCGATAGCGAGATTCGACAAGAAGCCTATGACCCCCGCGAAGATCGTGGGCACCATGAAGTTGATGCGATCTCCACCGGATGCCAAGGTATAAGCCAGACCTGCAAAGGGCAAAAGTATCATGAAGACAGCTCTTCGGATAAAGTGCGAGGACCTCGACACGCGCTTCTGGACGGTCATACTGTCTGTTCTGGGCTTGTGAGTTCTTGCGCGGCTCAATGCTGACGCCTTTTGGAATGGTGTAGCAAGAAGAGCACCGATCGGGATCGCTGCGACACACAGGCCCACGTACTGCGATCGAAAGTGATAGTACTTGGAGGTGAGAGCACCCAGCAGCTACGGTAAAGTAAGCTCAGGTATCTTAGGACGTGAAGTCAACTTACGACAATGACTATCACAATTTGACCGTAGATCCACCCTAAGTATAGGGAAAGGATTGCAAAACCGGGTTGCTTCAGCATACGCATGCAAAGTCTTAGACCGGCTGTGACCTCCTCCCACCAATAGATTGGACCGGTAGCGTCAAGATGCATTTTTATCTCTCCGCGAGCAATCCTTCGAGAGACCTCACCTCCGTTGTGGACCTCGGCCAACGATCGCCGGTAAGCCGATCTTCTGGTTTCTGGTGCAAGAACGTTGAGGACCAGTACAGCAGCCGTCAAGATGATGGTAATCCAAAAGCCCCACGAGACATCAAGGCCGCTGATGATGACAGCTCCAATAAGAAAGCCGACTCCAATGGATCCGATGAAGCACCAGGTCCAAATGCCGAGCCACATTCCCATCCCTCCACCATGGCGGCGAACATCATTAATGTCAACCTCTTCTTCATGCGGATTACTACTTTGCAGAGACGCGCCGAAAAGGTCGAGCAGTGTAGACAAGAAGTTGATGTTTGCAAAGCCGACAACGAGACCTGCTATACTCCTCGAAAGGAGCAGGCCAACTCGATAAGTTGCCACGGAAGGAGTGCGCTGTGCGTTGACCGCCAATGCCTGGGGAAACTGGAGTGGCAGGAGGATTGCCAATGCTGCCAACGTGTACGGCTTCCGACCATGGAGCAGCGGTAGAGGGAAAAACACGACCGTTGTGATCGCTAGGCCAATGAAGAAGACAACATTGCCCAGTATCGTGTAATGGTGCTCGTCAACAATGGCATATTGGATGGCAGGCACCTCCCCAGCGTAGATACCAATGATTACTCCAATGAGTGCCGTGCTCAGGCAAGCAATCGTGGCGGTCCAACGCTTCCTCGAATCACTCCAGTCTCGGGCGATCGGTGCTCGTTTGTGAGATCGGCTCAGACTGAAACCCTGCGGTTCCTTGATACTGAAGTGGCTGCGACGTCCTTTCCTGATCGAGTCTTGCTTCGCAGGACCTCGGTCTTCCATTTCATAGTGCCTATCAGGTAATGGCGATAAGGCAGAATCTCGGCCGATTCCAGGGTCTGTCGACCCTTTAGGACGTGACTTGTAGTGTTTTGCGTCTGGATCCTCGAAGTCTGATTGGTCATGCATCTCAGATCCTTCCCTAGACACGCCGAGCTTCTCCATTTCGAGAGCCTCTGATGATTCTTGAAACCTTTGTCGGGGTCGTAACCTGAAAGAACTCGCTCGCGGTTGGACAGGAGGTTTTTGGTGGTTCTCAATGTACTGATGTACCGCTTGCTCAGACAAGGCATTGGATGATGGTTTTTGCTTACGTGCTAGAAACGTATTCTGCTCTCTGAGTGGAGCCTGCGCCATTGTTGGCTGGCGAGGCAGCAACGGCACGTTATCGAAGTCTGCGTTCCTCATCGTAGGTTGGCGTTTTGCCAGGGCCCAATCTCTGGATACGAATGGCTGTAGTAAGCCATTGTCATTTGTCGGTTTTGGCTGCTCTGGCTCTCTCGAATGCTCGTCCTGATCGAATGGAGGTACCACAGACGGATTTCGCGAAGCCGCAGGGTAGGGAGTCGCATCGCGGGCTTTCCTGAAATGCCCGTGATACCGCTCTTCGCTCTTAGGCTCAAGCACGGTGACATGCTCATGAGCTGGATGTGTTATGATCCGCGGCGCCGAAGTATAATGGTCTTCTTCGTCGTGTCCAGCAGGACGCATGGAGCCAGCCTCACTAAACACTTCTGAACTACTATCGGAGTCTACAAGGTGATCAGCCTGGGGAATGCAGTCCTGACCCCTCCCGTCTGTAATCTTATTTCCATCGGCTGCTTGATGGGCAATAATTAGCGCCTCCCTTAACAAATTCTCGAGATCAAGGATAACTTTAGAGAAAGACTCCTCATTATGTTGCTGCTGTTTTGCAATCGCCAGGTTTCTCGTGGCGTCATGTACAGATTTATCGTGGAGAGCGTTCTCGTCGCTTGCGGCCACTGATCCTGGTGACGCCGGCATCGTGGCTGATCGTAGATGTTCCGTAGGAATAAGGGCTCTGCTATGCTGCTGAGAGGGCCTTGCTGTCAGATTTGGTCCCTCCGGTGTTGCTATAGTCGAAGATCTCCCAAGAAAATTCTGCACCCAGCTGCTCCTTTTCTCGCCTTCCTGTGAGGGGCCCAGGACATTGAGCTCATCGATGTGATCGTCCAGTCTCTCGTATTTGCTGGAAGACCGTGGGAGGGGCAGACGATGTCTGGATCCGTTCGATTTGGAGCTGATCTCGGATAAAGCCGTAAGAGCACGACTAAGGGATGCGGCTTTGTGACTTGCGCTGGAAACTGGCGTGCCAGGAACTGATGGACTTTGGACTTTGACGACGCCCGGTGTTCTCCGCTCTTCTGGTACACGGTTCAACTGTTCGATAGCCTTTGCAGGTAGGTTCAAACGGTCCTTGAAAGTCTGATCTTCGCGTTCATCATGGGACGAGGCTTCCCTACTATGTTCGCGACGTAGCTGCGGCTCTAGATATTGCTTATAATCGCTAGGAGACTTAGACACAAGAGGGGGATGACTGAGCCCTTCCAACGTCTGCTGCCTGAACGGTGGCAATTGAGCAAGTAGATCCGATAGCTGAGTCTCGGTAACGGGGACAAAGTCTTGAGATTGGTGTGGGATTTTCTCCAGCGATTGTCCGCTGGGAACCTCCACCTGAGTCTCGGGCACTGGCTGGATCCTGGCCGGCCGTGTCGCTTCATGAGAATATTCATGGTCAGTCGCAGGTGTCGCTACAGGCTGAGCGATCTGGCTCGCATATGGGAGCGCGGCATGTGTCCTAGGCAGAGCTCTTGAAGAAAAAGTTGGTTTCAGAGATGCTTGCGACGTCTTTCGCTGCAGAGACGTATTTGAGCGGACGGACCGTACCGGTGGTCGTGCTGGGAGTGAGTCTTGATGCCCCTGGGCATGGCTCAAGGACTCGACAGCGCTTGAGGGTAGAAGAGTATGAGATCCGTGAAGCTGATTCTGTGATTGATCATCCTCTAGCACATCAGCTGCCAGGTAAGAGCCAGACTCTAACAGATTCTTCGAGCCGAAATCTGATTGATAGCTTCCGGGAACGTGATGCACGCTAGGTCTCAAAGAGCTCTCCGTTAAACGAGGAGTAGCCGGAGGGAGTGTTCTTACATCGTAATGGGGCTTGTAGCGGCTGGATGCGCGGTTAAATGGACTCCTCTGTGGCATTGGAGGTAGATCTGCTGATCCACCTTGCTCTTGACTGACAGCGGTTCCTGCGTGACGTTGATTCAACCCTGACAATAGCTGTGCTGACTTGCCTTCAGCTCTTGAGCTGGTATCTCCATCCATGTCAGGTTGGCTGAGTTGTCTTCGAGCTGTGTAGGCGCTATCATCCTCGATTTGGCCCCCAGCAGGGCCATCAAACCTATTGATAGCCATGACGGGTCCTAAGTACTGTTCAGATGGGGTTAGGGTGCAACAAAGGTCGCTACTCGTGGCACTGCTACCTTCCGTGCTATGGCGACTCCCTTTGCGCTCAGGTGATGAGAACGACGTACGAGGAGGGTAGTGCTCGTTGCGAAGGATGAGTAGAGAGCGTACCCTGGCTCTCAGGTCATCCTTAGCAGCAACGGAGCGATGGCTCGTGAAACGTTCGGAAATCAGATGTGCTTTATCGTGGGGAAGAGACCATTCCATGAGTAGCGTGAGCAGGAAGGCAAAAGCATGAGGTACAAACAATAGCCGCGATCAAAAGAATGACTTGGTGAGGTATGCGAAATTAGAGAATAGGTGGACGGCCACTTGACCAAGAGGTATCGAATGGAAATTGGTACAGAAGAGAAAAAATGGCAATGACATGAGATCATATCGTTGTAGGACAACATAGCAAGGGCTGGGAGGGCAGCTGCCGTGTTTGGCAGACTCATTGGAAGGAAGACACGGAAGGCACAATCAAAAACCGGCAGGTACGCTCAACCCACCAGAAGGTAATCCTGAAAAGAAATCGAGAAAGATAGTCTTTGCAGCTTGGGCAGCAACGAAGCAAAGTCTCATTTACCCTCCACGCACATCGGAGATGTCATGGTGAGGGAATTCGGATGCACTTCGAGAGCTATGGTTACGAGTAGCATAGCAGGCCCTATTTGCAGAGATTGCACGCCCAACTCGGAACTTCACGAGCTGAAGTATCCCCTCAGATGTGATGAAGACCGTGTTCGATTTCGAGGAAGAGATTGGTAAGTGGTCAAGAATGCCTGGTCCGTCGTTCATGCCAAGCCTTCCGCCAAGCTTGCAGCGGAATGGCGCAAACCCTACCACGACCGTTGAAGCGCAGAGAGTATCGAGAGTGACCTATGTTCCTTGAGCTCCTACACCAAGGGGAAGCCACCTGACGCCGTCGTCCACAATGGCATCCCTCCTCAAAAAGCCCCTCAAACTCGCCCTCGTCCAACTATCCACCGGTCCTCCCCCCTCCTTTCCCCACCCCA
>JAABUS010007499.1_pt1 | contig 12480 bp, 10 predicted proteins | sample 5560161 | NCBI WGS metagenome assembly JAABUS01 (sample SAMN10711885, study PRJNA513376) | rock metagenome | isolation source: Antarctica rocks | place: Antarctica: Victoria Land, Trio Nunatak nord | collected 2016-01-04 | reverse complement strand
ACCGGATTCGCGTCGACGAACGAGGGCCGCCAAGGCCCGAGCTGAGACAGCGATCTGGGCCCGCCCACGGTCACAGGCGACGCGCCCAGCGCGGCGGCTAAGCGGGCGCCCCAGCGCCCGTGCCCGACACCCTCAGCGCAGGCCCCCCGCACACCCGTCGGCTCAGCCGCCGTAACGAACCTGAGCGGTCTGCTTCGACACACCCAACATGGCCGCGACGCCCGCCCAGGAGTAACCCTCGGCGCGGGCCGCCCCCACCGCCTCGGCCAACTCCGCATCCGCGGACACCGAACGACCGAAGGCCTCCGCAACCCGGCGCAGCGGCTCCCCGTCCCGCCACGCCGGTTGTTCCTGATGGGCGAGGCGCTCCGCGATCTCCGCGGCGACCCGCTCCTTCTCCACGATGGTTCGAGCCATCATCACTCCCTCGACAATCGGAACCGGCCGCCCCGGGCGGCCATGGCATGAATGATCAACGGGCCCTCATCGGTGCCCAACACCCCGACCTCGATCAGATTGACGGCCCGATCAGGACCCAGAAACAAAGTGACATCGTCATCCCGGGGATCGTCGGCAACGGCGATGAAGTTACGCAGCGCATGCCGGATGTCCGCATCGGTGAAGCCATGACGATGGGCACTGGCCACCACCGGCGCCTCCCACAACTCCACACCGTCAGCATACCCTGACGACAGGCGTATCAGCACCTGGCGATCAACTCGAAGTCGGCCCGCTAACCGCTTATGCCAAGGAGGTTTACCGGTTGCTCGCTCGCTCCCCGGCTTCTGCCCCGGGCGCAGCTTCGCCCAGCCGTAGGTGTGCCGCGCGATACTCCTGCCGCCGCGCCGATCGGCTAGGAATCGCCGCCCCGCATGTTCTCCGGCTCGGTGGCGTCGACTGCCGCCTCCGAGGGTGAACGTAGGGAGCCCAGCCGCGAGTGGGTGTGCTGTTCTTCGCGCATCCGCTCGACCATGTGCGGGTAGTGCAGCTCGAACGCCGGGCGCTCCGACCGGATCCGGGGCAGCGAGGTGAAGTTGTGTCTCGGCGGCGGACAGGACGTGGCCCACTCCAGGGAGTTGCCGAATCCCCACGGGTCGTCGACCAGCACCGCCTCGCCGTAGCGATAACTTTTGAACACGTTCCACATGAAGGGGAGGGTCGACGCCCCGAGGATGAAGGCTCCGATCGTCGAAATGGTGTTCAGCGTGGTGAATCCGTCGGTGGGCAGGTAGTCGGCGTAGCGCCGCGGCATGCCCTCGGCCCCCAGCCAGTGCTGCACCAGGAACGTCGTGTGGAAACCGATGAAGGTCAGCCAGAAGTGGAACTTGCCAAGCTTCTCGTCCAGCATCCGGCCGGTCATCTTCGGGAACCAGAAGTAGATGCCGGCGAAGGTGGAGAACACGATGGTGCCGAACAGCACGTAGTGGAAGTGCGCCACCACGAAGTAGGTGTCGGACACCTGGAAGTCCAGCGGGGGGCTGGCCAGGATGACCCCGGTCAGGCCACCGAACAGGAAGGTGACCAAAAATCCCAGTGCCCACACCATGGGCGTCTCGAAGGTCAGTTGCCCCTTCCACATGGTGCCGATCCAGTTGAAGAACTTGATACCGGTGGGGATGGCGATCAGGAAGGACATGAGGGAGAAGAAGGGCAGCAGCACCGCGCCGGTCGCGAACATGTGGTGCGCCCACACTGCCGCGGACAACGCCGAAATAGCCAGCGTCGCGAAGACCAGGCCCTTGTAGCCGAAGGTCGGTTTGCGGCTGAACACGGGGAAGATCTCGGAGACGATGCCGAAGTAGGGTAGCGCCACGATGTAGACCTCGGGGTGGCCGAAGAACCAGAACAGGTGCTGCCACAGGATCGCCCCACCGTTCGCCGGGTCGAAGATGTGCGCGCCGAGCTGTCGGTCGGCCAACAACCCGAACAACGCAGCGGTGAGGACGGTGAACGCCAACAGGATCAGCACCATGGTGGCCAGGATGTTCCAGGTGAAGATGGGCATCCGGAACATCGTCATACCCGGTGCGCGCAGGCAGACGATGGTGGTGATCATGTTGACCGCGCCCAGAATGGTCCCCAGCCCGGACACGATCAGCCCGGTGATCCACAGGTCGCCGCCGGCGCCCGGGGAGTGGATGACATCCGAGAGCGGGGTGTAGGCGAACCAGCCGAAGTCCGCGGCCCCGCCGGGGGTGATGAAGCCGGACAACACGATGAGCCCGCCGAACAGGTACAGCCAGTAGGAGAAGGCGTTCAGCCGGGGGAAGGCGACGTCGGGGGCACCGATCTGCAGCGGCAGGATGACATTGGCGAAGGCGAAGACGTTCGGGGTGGCATAGAGCAACAACATGATGGTGCCGTGCATGGTGAACAGCTGGTTGTACTGCTCGTTGGACAAGAACTGCAGGCCCGGGCGCGCCAGCTCTCCCCGCATCAGCATGGCCATGCCGCCACCGATGATGAAGAAGATGAACGTCGTGACCATGTACAGCTGACCGATGGTCTTATGGTCGGTGGTCCCCAGGTAGTCGACGAGAGCGGTGCCCTTGCGTCTTTTCTGGGCCGGGTAGGGGCGCGTGATCACGGGCTTGGGTTGCAAAGCGGTCATGTCTCACCGGCCTAGGCGATCGTCTACTATCCACGCGGGCACACTGCACCCGCGCCAGCCTGATGGGCACTCACGGGCCGACTGCTTGACCGAGGCGCTGGGTTGTCACCACGCTGACGCGGCTGCCTAGAGGTCTACCACCCCCGCCTACCACCCTTCCAAGTGCACCCAGCCGAACACGCCGACCGTGCCGCAAGCCGATCGATATCGGGCAGCCGTTCGCCCAGCGTTGCGCTGTCGAGATGGCTGCCGCGGGGGTGTCGAAGACGGAGCCCTACAGGTTCAGGACGGGGTCGTCGAGGCCATCGTGGGTAAGCACGGTCTGCTTGGCCAGTGTGTCGTGGCGGGAAATGCCGTGGCGGGAAATGCCGTGGCGACGGCAGGCCATATGGCGGCTTCGACAGTTATGGCGGGCAGCCGGGTCCTGCCCTCGTCGGCGAGCCGGTCGGCGGCGGTCCGCAGGTGTCGAGTCCCACTGTTCGCGGGGCGCAATGACGGCAGCGGCATCGGGATCAACCTGCTGGTACCGACCGGGTACAGCGGTGGAAGAGGGTCGCTCCAGGCATGGCGCGCCTTCGGGCGCGATGCGGCAGCTGTTACCGCCGGGGTGCCGGTCAGCTGGTCTTCTCCGTCGCCCGATCGTCCTGGAGTTGACGAGCCACTTTATCGATCTCAAATGCGCGGGCGAATGATATCCTGTGTCTGGTTTAGTGTCATCTCCGAATCAGCCAAGCGGACGGAGCCCAAATCATGACGGACGCGAAGTCGGCGCCGGCCGGCACGGTCGCGATGTCGGAGGTGACCAGCGAGGAACGCCAGCTCGCCGCGCGTAACCACGGCTTCTTGACCGAAGCGCTGCGGTACCCCACGACGCCCATTGGGATGCACTACCTGCTCACGCACTATGACGTCCCGGTTGTCGAGCCGGCCAGCTGGAGCCTTGAGGTTGGTGGGCTCGTCGAGCGGCCCGTGTCGCTGAGTCTGGAAGAGATCAAGTCCCGTCCGGCGGTGACGCGCCAGGTCACGTTTGAGTGCGCCGGGAACGGCCGCATGGCGTTACAACCCCGGGCGCTGAGCCAGCCATGGGGCATCGAGGCCGTCGGGACCGCCGAGTGGACCGGCACGCCGCTGGCCCCCCTTCTGGAGGAGGTCGGCGTGCTCGCCGCAGCGGTTGAGGTCGTCTTCGCGGGCATTGATGTTGGGATCGAGAACGACGCCCGGCAGCGCTACGAGCGGAGCTTGACCCTGCCAGACGCTCGTCGCGGGGAGGCGCTGCTCGTTTACGCCATCAACGGACAGGACCTGCCGCCGCAGCATGGCTACCCGCTGCGTCTAATTGTCCCGGGCTGGTACGGGATGACCAACGTCAAGTGGCTCCGCTCGATCATGGCCGTCGATCAGCCTTTCGAGGGCTACCAGCAGAGCCATGCCTACCGGATTCGCTCCGCCGCCGAGGAGCGCGGGTCGGCGCTTGAGCGGATCCGGCCGCGGGCGCTGATGGCACCACCAGGAATCCCGGACTACTTCACACGCCATCGCTCAGTCACCCCCGGCCCGGTCACCCTCCAGGGTCGCGCGTGGTCAGGCTTCGCCCCGATCGTCAGCGTCGAGGTAACCACCGACGGCGGCGAGAACTGGCACGAGGCGACGCTGGAGCCCCAACCAGACCGGTACGCCTGGGTGGGCTGGACGTTGCAATGGGACGCGATACCCGGGGAGTACCTGCTCGGCTGCCGCGCCGCCGACGGCGATGGCAACCGGCAGCCGCTGAAACCGGAGTGGAACCTCGGCGGGTACGCCTGCAACTCCGTGCACTATCTCAAGGTCGTCGTCGACCCACACTGACTCGGAGGTTTAATTTCCATCCGGTCACACGCGCCAAGGCCCGCGCCCGCGGTGGGCGGGCGACACTCTGACGCACCTCGATATGCACGATCACCATCTAGCAGCCGGTCGAGGGTTCGAGCCGCACCGCTCGCCGAGCAGGTCCGCGAGCTGCGCAGCGACTGCTCACGGAGCAGTGTGGGGTTGCTCGTGAACTCGGACGACCGAGCTTCCTGGGAATATACTGAATGATGTGAACACTTTATCCGAATCGGTCGGCCGGAACGTCAGACGGTACCGAACTCTGCGCGGGCTCTCCGGCTTGGAACTCGCCCAGCGATCGAAGATTGCGCGAGCGACGTTATCGGCGCTCGAAGCCGGTCGAGGCAATCCCACCCTCGACACGCTCGGCGCAGTGGCGGCGGTGCTCAGCATCGACGTGGTCGAACTGGTGGAGTGCCGACCACACGCGATGACCATCGATCGGGCGGCGAACGCCGACGGAGTTCGCGACGGCCCGGCGCGACTGCTGCACCGATTCCGCGAAGGGCCTTGCGCAATCGACGTCTACGCCTTCGCGCTCGCGGCCGGCGGCAGCCTCACCTCCGTCGCGCACAGCTCCGGCGTCCTCGAGCACATCCTGATCCAAACCGGCCAACTGCAACTCGAACTCAATCACGGCGACGCCCGCTCCAGGCCGACGCTGCTGTATCCCGGTGACTACGTCTCCTTCACCGCCGACGTCCCGCACACCTACACCGCCGCCGAGGGATACGTCCAAGCGACCCTGATCATGCACTACCCGGCCGGCTCCCCCGCGCCCTCCCCGGTCGAGGGCGCCGACAGCGCCATCGGACACGATAAGCCTGCCGGTTCGAGGGCATCGACCGCCCACCAGCTCGCCGACTAACCAAGCCCCGCGAGCCTTAGCAGGAGTGGGATTGATCGTCGACAACATGTCCGGCGATTGGGGATCGGCCGGTAAAGCGGCCCTGCGGTCTGGCTGCGGAGACCAACCTCGCCGCGCCGAAGCCGCTGCGGGGAGCCGTCCTGGACAAGATCCCCGCCGGCCGCACAGGCACCCCGGCAGATGTCGCCGGGATTGCGGCCTTCCTCGCCTCCCCGCCGGCGGATCACATCACCGGACAAGTGATCCACGTCAACGGCGGCTGGTACCACGGCGCCTGACGCCGACGTCCCCCTGAACGCATCGACTGGCGAACCGGGGCCGCGGCGCTGCCGCTCGAGCTGATAGATGTGCTCGACGACGGCTCGCCCGAGGCCCGTTGGCATAGGACTTCTCGGCGCCAATTTGCACGAAACCGCCGCGAGCAAGAACCTTCGCCGACCCAATGTCGTGTTGCGCTCCGCGGGCGAGCAGCGGCCGGGTCGCTTCCGTCCACAAGAACTCTTCCAGCGCGGCAGAGGCAAGCCCTTCTGTCGCGTGACCTTTGATGAGATGCGCGGCTACTGGCAACAGCAGGACGACGACACCATCGAACACCGAGCACTTGAACCAAGGATGGCGAAGTACATCATGTCTGCCACCATGACGACCCGCAGCGGGAGAACTCGGTGCACAGCGACCGCTGTCCGTCTACGGTCGGCTGGGCCGGTCCGAGGTGGCGACTGGGCGTTGGTCATCAGGGCAAATCGCACAAGATTGACAGATCGTGCGAAATCGGCATGAGTGTGCTTATGCTAGCGTCCCGCACTCCTCTCTTACGCTCCGGAAGAGGTACACCATGTCTCAGTTCCGCATCGTCCGTACCGTCTCAGCGACTGTCCTGTTGGCAGGCGCCGTGTCGTTCTCGTTCGCGGGTACGGCATCCGCCCAAAATCAGTTCAACTGTAGTGATTTCAGTACTCAGCAACAGGCCCAGGCCCAGTTCGACAAAGTTCCTGGCGATCCCAGTCGCCTTGACGCCAACCACAACGGTATAGCGTGCGAAAACCTTCCCAGTGGTGCCCCTGGCTCGAATGGCGCTTCCGGAAGCGAGGGTTCGACCGGAGCTCAGGCGCCCAGCGGTAGTAGTGGTTCCACTGGAGCTCAGGCGCCGAGCGGTAGTAGTGGTTCATCGGGTGGTCAGAACGGCGCTAACCAAGGTCAGGTCTCGACCGTACCCAGGGGTGCAGTGAATACTGGTGACGGAAGTACTTCGGGAAGCAACAGTATGGCGTTTATCCTCGGCGGCCTTGCGCTGACCGTGGCCGGTGGTGGGGTAGTCGTCGCCGCGCGTCGCCGAGCAAGCGTTGGAGCCTGAGCAACCGATTTCCCCCATGGCGCGATATTCGAAGATGGATACCCACCGCCGTCAGATCTGTTTAAAGATCATGGCGACGGTGGGCGTCTGTGTTGCCATAGCTGGCTTGGGTATATTGATGGTCGGGCTGCTGGTCGGAAATGGTGCAAACGCTCCGGTTTCTATCGCCGTCCCAGCTACCCTGACGGGTGCTCCCCCAGCTACCGACGAACCGGCGACAAAAGAAACCGCGGCGATGCCAAAGTCGCCGCCCGTGCGCGTGCAGATTCCTGCCATTGGCGTGGACTCCACGCTCGTGGACCTCGGGCTGAACCCCGATGGTTCCATGGAAGTACCGGTAGACGGCACAACTGCTGGTTGGTATACAGGCGCACCCACTCCGGGCGAGCGGGGACCGGCTGTCATTGCCGCTCACGTTGACTGGCAAGGGAAGGAGGGAGTTTTTTACCAGTTGTCTCATCTCCGAACCGGTGACAAAGTGTCTGTTCAACGACGCGATGGATCCACCGCATTCTTCATTATCGATAAGGTTTCGGAGTATCCTAAAAGTGACTTCCCCACCGAGCAGGTTTACAGCGACCTGTCCTACCCGGGTCTTCGTCTGATCACCTGCGGTGGTGACTTGGACAGAAAGGCGCACAGCTACTTGGATAACATCGTTGTCTACGCTCATTTTATCAGCTCGGCGTAGTGACTCTGCGCGACTAAACAGCGGTTCCGTCAGGTAGACAATTGTGGTGCACGAAATCTTACCCATTGCAGGCATCGCATTGGGCATTTTAGCGATAAAGGCCGCATTGGGAGTGGCAAACAGTTCGGGCGTATTTAGTTTGTTTTCGTACCGAGATGGAATGCACCTCAATCCGTCGTCAGCGAAGCCAGAATTCCGTGAGGCCGGAGTGCTGATTCTGATTTCCCGTCAGGGGGTCGTCCCGCGACGGCGGCGTCGACTGTGTTGCCTACGATCCGCGTCCGATTATGGGTGGCAAGGTCGTCAATCAGTCCGGGACCAGGGGCGGCTGCGGGCACTGGGTGATGGCTACGCCGACGGCCTTGCCGGCCGGCCTGGCGCGTGACTACGGCGTCGAGGTTGCCTAGCAGACCAGCCAGCGCAAGTAGTTGTGACGTCGAGGTGGGGTACACCACGATGGACACCCGCACCCGGACACGTACCGCGTCAAGGTAGGGCCGCGTTACGGCTTGTTGGACAGGTACCGACTCAACTCGAAGACCTCAACTGGACGGTGTTTCAACCTCCACGCGCCCAAGTACCCCGCCACCACCCGCTACCGGCTGCAGATGGCCACCAACGCCGACGCCGCGGCCGCTATGCGGGTGACGCACCGCCAGGTGTCCCTGGAGGCACTGGCGGGATGATGGACCCCCGATGACCAAAGACGCGGTCGCCGTGCGGCGTGACCCAAGTGTTGCTGGTTGTCATCGGGCTGCCGCTGCTGGCCCTGGTCGCGGACCGGGGCCAGTCCCCACCGCGGCGACGGGCGTCGCAAAACCAAAGTTCTGCAACGACACCAACTGAGACAAGCCCGAGCAGCATCCGCCCAGGCGGGCTCGTCGCGGAACACGGTCCGAAACCCGGCGCGTCGAACCCGGTGAGCACGCCGAGTTCTGGGTGCCCCGGCCCGGCCTTAAGGTGCAGCCCGAGGAAGTCGATGAGTGCCGGGCCAGGCTGCGGAGTTCTCCGCAACGCTAGTTGCGCTGCTGCCTCACCAGCCGCCGTGTGCTGTCCACGAGCGTGTCGAGCTCGGTGACCGCGATCGGCGGCGGTGTGCTGGTCTGCTCGTCGCAGCACGGTGGTTTGGTGCGCCGTGCCTGCTCGGGGGGTGCCACCCCGGCGAGCTGATACAGCAGGTCATAGACGTTGCGGCCGGGATCGTCATCGCGATGCGGCCCGACGAGCAGAATCCACGCCTCGTTGACGACGGGGAACGCGACGACAACCCGATCTTGTGCCCGTAGATGCCGCACGCACAGTCGGGGCAGCGGATCGGGACCGCTCAGCCGGTAGCCCATCGCCGCACAGCCCTGGGCCGCCAGATCGTCCAGGAACGCCTCATACCTGCGGCGGGCCGGCCCGCGCAGGCCGCCGGCCTGCATTGTGGCCACCGGCGTCTCCACGACACGCGTCGGCACAGCGGGTGTCAGGCCACGCCGCGCACAACGCGGCCCTCGCCGCGACGCATCTGCTCCAGGCTCGCCTGCAGGTCCCCGCGCTCGAGCAATGCCGCATCGGCAAGCCGGTGATAGACCTCCTCGAGCAGACCCCGGCGCTGCCCGGCGGCTTTCAGCTCACGCACCAGGTGCCACACATCGTGCAGCCGAGCCGGGTCCAGCAGCAGCCGAGGGCGTTCGGTGCGAGCGGTGAGGACACCCTCGTGGACCCACGCCCGGACCGTCTTCTCCGTCAAATCGAGCAGGCCCGCCGCGATGACCGGGCGCACCGGATCCGCTGCGGACAGTTCCTGACGCACGACGATGCCCAACGTTCGCCGACGCGGATCATCAGCCGCCAAGGTGTTGGCGACGTCCTCGATCTGCTCGACCCGAGAGAACAACGCGGACACCCGGTCCTGCTCGACCTGCACAGGCATGGCCATCTCCTCTCCACCCAAGACCACGACTAACTACCGAATAGTATTATCTTTCTCGATACTATCTGCTCACTCCGACGCCGCGTCCTGCGCAGCAAACTCCACGGTGGTGCTCGGCTGTGCCCGCAGGTACTGATACACCGTCTCGCGGCTGATGCCGAACTCCCGCGCCAACGTGGCCTTCGCCTCCCCCGCCGCCGCGCGTTGCCGCAGCTCGGCGATGCGGTCCTCACCCAAGATGCGTTTGCGTCCGCGGTAGGCACCCCGCGCCTTCGCCAGGGCGACACCTTCCCTTTGCCTTTCCCGGATCAGCGACCGCTCGAACTCGGCGAACGCACCCATCACCGACAACAGCAACTGCGCCATCGCGTTGTCCTCACCAGTAAACGTCAGCTGCTCCTTGACGAACTCCACCCGCACACCCCGCCCGGTGAGGTCGCTGACGATCCGCCGGAGGTCGACGAGATTCCGTGCCAGGCGATCGAGCGAATGCACGGTCACCGTGTCCCCAGCCCGCACAAAGCGCAGCATCTCCCCCAGCTGCGGACGGTCGACGTCCTTGCCCGAGAGTCGGTCGATGAACGTCTGATCCAGCGCGATCCCCTCGAGCTGACGCGCCGGGTTCTGCTCCAGCGAACTGACCCGTTGATAGCCGACGCGTTGCCCGCTCATCGACTCCCCCTTCCCGTGCACGTACATGTCCGGGTGAAGTCTTAGACGTTGGCCGCTTGGTGTCAATCAATGCTGAGGGGAACCTCAGTCGGTCGCGGTCTGCGCCGGCCACCTGACGTCAGGCTGGGGTGTACCCCAGTTGGACGCACACTGGGAAACCGACCGTCCGAGATAGTCATCACTTTCTCTGTCGGCGGGGTAGCCGACCGCTATGGATTGCAGGAGAGTTCGAGTGCGCGAGGTGGTCCTTCGAGAGGCATCTAGCATCGCCAAGAATTCCTCACCGACGCGCCACCAAGATCCTGCGTCCCCTGTTGGCAGAGCAACGCCCACGGTGAACCGATCCCGAACCCAGAAGTCCTCACCGTCCCGCCGGTTCCCGAGATGCGATATCAGCCGGTTCCACATTGGGGCGGTGCCGCACGTATCGCGGGGTGGCGGAACGTCCCGGCTTGCAAGGCTGTGTCCGCGCTCACTTCCGCGACCACAGTGGGGTCGACGTGTGCGATGGGCACCTTCTCACCGCTGCCCCCGAAGTGCCCCCACCCGATGACCTCAGGCCACGGGTGCGGGCCCGGTGGCCCGAAGTACATCCTTCAGGGAGCGGCCCGCAGCGGGCACGGTGCGACCGACGATAAGGAGTTGGGCGACGCTTCCTCCAGCGCGGCTGACCGATTCGCTGCAGGCAAACTCAGCACCGGCTGGGCTCGGCGGAGGCGGGTGAACGTGGTGAACACCGGATCCAACGGTGGCCTTACCCGGCCTGGCAGGGGCTTTGACCTGCCGGGCCGGGTACGTGCTGAGTTCCTAGTTTGTGCTGTCGGCATCCTCGGACACGCCGTCGGCTGCGGTCTTGCGGCTGTGCTGGTAGGCACCGGCCGCAGCGACCGCGCCGACAGCAGCAACCGCACCGCCGACCAGCAGCTCGGTGTCCCGGCCGCCGAAGGTGCCACCGGCACCGGTGCCCGCGCCACCGGCCGGGGTCGCACCCGACCCGGTTCCGCCGCTGCTGGCCGAGCCACCACTCTGGTTGAGGGTGCCGTTGACCCCGTTCGGGAAGAAGCCGCCGGAGGTGACGGTGCCCGGGTTGAGGTAGACGATGTTCAGGACGTGGCCGGGTGTGCGGCCGAAGGCCAGGCCGTTGTCGTCGGAGGGCACGATGTTCGAGGTGCCGCCGACGCTGATGCCCTGGTCGTCGCTACCCACCCCGTCCAGGCTGCCGCGGGCCTTGGAGATCGCGTTCGCGTCGTTCTGGGCCGGGATGCCCATGCCGTACAGGGTGGTTCGGATCAACCCTGCGTGATAGGCCTCGACGGCAAGCACGCCCGCGGCCGCGCCGAGGTAGGTCTTGTTGCTGATCAACGGTGCCGCCCCCTTGAACGCGGTGACACCCACGTCTTCGAAAACGAACGCGGCCCGCAGGAACGCCTGATCACTGGCGTAGGGGTCGAAGTTGTCCCCCAGACCCGCGGCTTTGGCCGCGGCCTTGAAGCTGGCATCCAGGTTGATCGCCGGTTGTGCCACCGCAGCACTGCCCAGTGCCGAGCGGAAGAACCGCACGTGCTCCATCTCGTCCTTGGCGATCTCGGTGGCGAACGCCTTGATCTTCGGGTCGCTGAAGGAGACCTGGCGGCCGCCCGTCACCCCACCCTGGGTACCTGTACCACCGAGGATGTTGGTGGGCAGGCCAGCACCGCTGGTGGCGATCGAGTAGAACTGGGCCTCCAGGTACTCCAGGTTCAACGCGAAGTTCAAGATCGCGGCGTCACTGGGACCGCCGCTGTCGGCGGCGAGGGCCTCCGGCGCGCCGAGTAGCGAAGCCGCCCCGACACCGACGCCGGCCAGCCCGGCCGCTTTCAGGAACCGGCGCCGATCCAGTCGGTTCTCGGCGCTGCGGTTGATGGCATTGGTGATGAACTTGGACTCGAACATGGACACTCCCTTATCTCTGCCTGTGCTGCGGTGCGCATCACGGCGTGGCGTCTTCCTCACAGAGGGTCCGTCCCGCGGTCACAGCAGTCACAGCCACCTCAGCCGCGACGTGGATCACTCTAAACCGGCGCGGCAAAGAGCGGAATACAAAAGCAAACAACTCACCAGCCGCAACTGCGCTGGCGCCGGGAACGTAGCCGCGAGCGTTCCCCGGTGCCGCGTCGCTGTGTCGGCGTAGGCGTAGGCGTAGGCGGTCATGCTGGACACGAAGGACCAGTGCCAGCTTGACCGGCGAGCACGTCGAGCGCATCCGCACCCAACCCAGCGCCCGGGTGGCCTTGCGCTTTCTTTTCACCGCCTCGATCGGCTCACGTCCTCACGCCGATCCGATGGCATATCGTGACGAGGTACCCCGCAGACCAGTGGTCCTCCGACCCGTTCGGGCGACAGGGTGCTGCCAGGTGCGCTTCCAGGCGAAGGGGTTGGGATGACCCGATTCATTCATACAGGTGACTGGCAGCTGGGAATGACCCGGCATTTCCTGTCCCCGGACGCACAGGCACGCTAT
>JAABUS010007498.1_pt1 | contig 12480 bp, 12 predicted proteins | sample 5560161 | NCBI WGS metagenome assembly JAABUS01 (sample SAMN10711885, study PRJNA513376) | rock metagenome | isolation source: Antarctica rocks | place: Antarctica: Victoria Land, Trio Nunatak nord | collected 2016-01-04 | reverse complement strand
AGGTAGTGTGGGCACCAATAAGCAGATGAAAGCATGACTCGTAGGAGGAAGGCGACAAAACGAGGCATCAGATGCCTTATATCTGCACCAAGCATTCTGTGTCTGTCCATTAGCGCATGGAGCTAAGATGAAGCAAGACTGAGATGTTGCGATAAGAAGGCGAGATTCTAGATAGGCAAGTAGGTAATGAAAGAGAGTTAAGGATAACCCGATGCTGTGAAGAATAAAATTAGCTTTCGACCCAAGAAGAAAGGACCTGGACTTCAGTCTAGGCTGATCGATTATAGCATGTTAGAGACAACAAGAGCCTTGTGCGGGTGGCAGTGCCAGCAGTACAAGGCATTACAAAAACACAATTTACACCTTTCGGTAAAATCAAGATAGCCGACACTTTGACCTACAAAGCCAAGGACCAAGGCTATTACCCACTCGTTACCGATACGCTTTCGTTTCTTGTCCAGTCACCCCACGCGAACCATATCCTCCCCTGGCCCCTCTTTCTCTGGAAAAGCGCTCTTAATCCCCTCCCCTGCCATCTCTGTTTTCTGCCATGCTTATCCACCATCATCTGCCCATTTTCGTCCACAAGCATGTATACTGGCGGTGGGCCATTAGGCTCCGCTACTTCAATATCTGCAGGCTCGTTGTTCAGTCCTCCTCTTTCACGTTCTCTAGCGGCGGCCGCAGCCTGTGCGCATCCATCATTGTGGCTTCGCCCATCCCAATCGCTGGAGGAGCATAAACAGGTGTTGGCTTGCAATGCGGCGATTCGAGCTGCGTTGGCGGCTTCTTGCTGGGCGAAGAGGGCTGCGTTGGCTTCTTTGCGTTCGCGACGCGCGGTGAAGATCTTCTGGATTCTGGTGGTGGGTCAGCTAGGGTATCTGTGTTCAGAGGAGATCCATGTAAAGCTACCATGATCAGAGCCTTCAAGGGAAGCAGAGGAGAAATCCAGAAGATAACAGCTTACCTATCGTATGTAGCGGCGCCCGCAGCATAGATTAGGGAGGCCATGACTCGAGAGGTTGAGACGCGATTTTTTCGTCTGCTCGTAACGTAGATGGTAGCTTGAACTCGACCATTTTGAAGGGCAAGGGTATCTTTAACACCAGGAATGAGCAAGTCTTACGAATGTCCTCAATATGATGAATCTGAACAGTCCCGAGGGCGGGCAGGGATTGCGATAGGGTTGTCCGGATTAAGCCGTTTCGACAGGGCTCAGCCCCACAAGATCAGTCAACAACGACCCTTTCATCGCTGAACACGAAGACGAAAGAGTAAAGGTAATATATTGGATATCAAGTTATCAGCACATTTGAGAAGCGCAAAATTAAAAAGGAAAAAACCCCAGAACAACAAAGTCTCTTTTGCATTATTGCATCCTATTCCCTCGTAACTTCTTCCCTTATGACACTTCGAAAAACTCTCCAATCTCCAAATATCCGGCTAATCGACTATGCGATCTGTCCCATCTCATCAATCTTGTCAGCGCCGCCCAAGCTCCTACTTCTCCAGTGTGTTGCGCAGACGCGCAACACCAATATCAATTCCCCACCTCTCTACAGGTCCTTCTACTCCAGACTGCGGCTCGTCGGTCGCCCACCATCCCATACTGAAGACCTCTTCGTTCCAGATGTTAGTTTCCGCCACCGATTTCACGCCTTCCACTTCAAGTCTGCGGACCAGATTACTACCTGCGAGCAAAGAGGCTTGCGCGGCGATGGAGTTTGGTGCTTCAGTAATGACAGCCTTCGATGGCACACGCCAGAATGCAACAAGTATACATGCAAGGGTTGTACCGAGAAGTACGATGAGTATGATTGTAACATTGCGAGACTGGACCGCCCGGAAGGATTGTTGATCGATTGTCGCTATTCGTTGGACTGTGCTATTGCTGATTTTCGTAGCTGTAATGCGCTGCACATTAATAACTTGAGTGCTAAACATGGTATATGCCTCTTTGGCCGCTTTAAGTAAATGATCTGGTTCATATAATCTGTTCCAAGAGGAGCTGTTGCCAGGCTGATACTGCAGCGTGGTGGCCGCCAAAACTTCTAAGAAGGAGTTACTACCTAGACCGGTTGGCATTCTCTCCGGGTAATCGCCTATCCAGGCTTCCCAGTGAGGAGTGATCCAGCTTGTTGATGATCCACATGTCATGTTTGGTGACGAGACGCATTCTGTAGGGTAATTCATGCTAACGTTGGGGGGCGGCAGATCATTAGCTGGGAGTATCGATCGGTCATCAAAGGTTGCAATTTCCGTTGAAAGTATTGACGTTCTTTCAAGTTTTTGCTGTACTGCTCGAGTAAATGTAACGTTAACATTGACTTTATTGAGAGATCGAACGCAGGAGAACCCAGCGATAGCTTTAGGTGTTATATTAAAGCGCTGAGTTGCACTTGTTGAGTTAGGACCGTAGTCATCAACATTCATGAACAGGCCACTTATAGGGGCGAGGTCGTAATCTTCCGTGTCACCAAAAGCTTGATCAAAGCCACTGACCCAAGCTAAATATCGATAAGCAGGCATAGCCGATATGTTGAAGCCACCGGGCCACACATGGGCATTGACCGGCAGGCCATATGAACTAGGACTTTTGGTCTCTGAGAAGTACCTTCGACAGCTCCGACTTTTACAGGTGACACGGACTACTTCTCCTTCTCTTACGACCTGGAAGTCCTCGCTGTTATAGGCAGAGCAGTCGACATCCACTTGAATTGCTGGCACATTTGCCGAAAGGGAACCCCCGCGATCTAGGGCTTGGCTGGTATCTCTTAGCAGTGGGCTAGATGTGAGGTTGCTAAATATGAGTGAACCTTTGGTGCCCGGTGGCGAACAGAACTGAATCTCTGGCGCTAACATCCAAACGGCATATTCATACGCTACCTGGCTGTAGCCATTTCGTGACTCGGTATTTCTAGATATCTTGTCGAGGTTCGCTATCAAAGACTGATCGATGTCAATGTTGGCTGTAAACGTATGACGGCTGAAAGAATGAATATACAAGCCTACAGCCATGATCTTAATCACCGGATATATAATAACGACTAGCGAACTTGCAAAGAAAGCCCCATCGAGGTTTCGCCAATATGGAAAGGAGAACATAGCGAATGCCGAACGGTCTGCCGGGTTGAAGAGTAAAGACCTTTGACCACTAACAGACCCTCGTTGAAGGGACATGTAGGGGTTTAATGCCCGAGTGCAGCTACTCGCACCGTCTATAGCATATCCTAATACGACTAGGATCGCGCTTGGTGTGTAAGACCAGGCAAGTAATCTGAATGTGGCCTGTGCATCAAACCCTGACCGATAGCTTGAGAGCCTTAACAAGATCCCTAGGGTCATCACTGTTCCAATAATCGCGACAAGTAGGCAGGACCGGGACGCGAGGTAAAACATGAGAGGCCTGTAACCTTCATTGATTGCCTCACTATCGCTGCTGGATTCTTGAAACTATTTTCTTCTTAACAATGTCCTTGCTATGCTGACAGTTCGACAAGTGGACTTACAGCGGGATTTTGAAGCTCTATTGAAGGCTTTGAATGCCCCTCAGTATTGAGCCTGACCTTCAAGCTTTCAAGTCCCTCTGTGCACCTTCTACTATCAAGATGGCCTTTGTTCTTGAATTGCTTTTGGAAATCTCTACTGGAGGCTACGATGATAGACAGAGCTGCTAATGTGGCTGGGTCTTCGTTAAGGCAAGATTTGGGCCTCAAGACAGTAGCACAGCAGATAGCTATACTGCCTAAAAGACCAAGCGCGGACTGCAAGAAGAGCAAAGAGCTCCGTTGAATCGTAATGCGTGGCTCTCGTGTCTTAAGAAAGCCGGGTACCGGTGACGAGTCGTTGCTCCTAAAAGCGACATTCGCGATCTGTGCCATAGTGCTTTGGAAAAGTTGCGATGAATCGGTCGCTAGAGCTTTCATGTCAGTAGTATATTCGAACATTTTCGTGACATTTCCGTGGATAAGCCTCGTGAACCAAGGATCCCTCCCTATAAAACCGGTAAATTCATCATACAATCCGCGACGCGCGACGTTCAGTACATCTGGTAACGGAACTAGTGTGTTGTAATTGTCGAGTTCATCAGAGGACAGGCCTTGCCGGTTCATTACACCATCAAGCGTGGCAGTGTCAATACCAATGTCAACTGGAGTGGAAGTATTCGATGATTGTGTAATCTTCATTAACTCAGCGGTAGAAGCATTGACAACGATTTCAAGCGTTCTTATGCTGAAACGATGCCTGCAAAGCAAACCCTTGGTATTAAATTCTATCGCTGTGTCGTTGACATTAGCACCCAGTAATACCATTGTCGTCATTGTCAAAAGTGTCTCTTCAGTGTTGGAGCAGTTTGTTACATTCATCCATGCTGCTGGAAGCACTTTCACTGATTGATCGCTAGGTCTTGAGAATATAACTTTCGGATAGAAAGCCGGAATGATTTTGCAACCGATTCTAACCATGTCTTCCTCGTTTGGAATAAGCTCAACATTCGTCAAGAGTCCAGGGGTTTTTGCTCTTGGATCCTCGGAAGCATGATCTTGGGTATACCACCCCCGGGTGACTTTGGTGTTGTAGTTGATGATATCACAAGCGAGAGTTTCTCCAAAAGCTGCACTATCTGTAGACAGTGCTACGTTGTGGTGTGTATCAGAGAGGTTGAAGGTTTCGAAAGCATATTCGCTGGACGTCCAGGGAGATAGTAAGTCAAACTGGTCCTTTTCTGTCACAGCCGCTTCTTGCTGTGCTTTTTTTGGACTTGAGAGATCAAAGGCGTTCAATGAGCCATTGAATTCAAATCGAGAAGTTCTCACTAGTGTCGAATTATAAGTGGACTCGTGGAGAGGGTCGACGTAGAAAAGTCCACCTGCAAAGGGTACCAAGCTACCACACAGGAACCCTCCGAGTAGGGCGATTAGAATACCCCAATGCTTGCGGCGGAACGAATTCCAGACAGACATAATCTCCAAGTCGTCGATGTAATTGGCAAGAATGCTTTCTCTAGGCTCAGTCCACTTCCTAGTCATCGCAGCCCAAGGGGTGACCTTTTTCAAATCGATGACCAGCATTTGCCAGGTGAAAGACAGAAGAATCACAAGTATGGTTGGTACAAACCGGATAGCCACATTGATGATCCCGCGATCTGATGAGAAACCCTGTCTGATGGAATGGTCAGAGAAGTCTTTTCACAGCAAAGAGCCTTTGAGTGAAGATGGACATGAGATCGTCAACGATACCTTTTTTTTTCGAATCGGTCTAAGAATTCCAAGAGTCCAACGAGCATAAAGAGTATCACTGCTAGCAGAGAAGCCACAGTCTTGCGGAGCATGAAAGGAATCCACTCCTTATGCAGACCACTATGGGGTTCAGGCAAAAGGGAATCTCCTAAAATTTTACCGCAACTTGTATATATGGCTGGCTTCGAAAGTGTCGGTTCGCGCTCGTGTTTTGGTTCAGATGCAACAAAATGCTCGAAGTCCACGACTTCTAACACTGAATGGTGTTGCTCTTCTTCTATCGACGAAGTGCTTGCGGAACGTGGTAGGTCTGCAGGGACCTCGTTGGTTTCAATTCCAACCGACAGATTCGAGTAGGGTCCTTCCAACTGCGCCGGACTTGCTACGGGACGTCTTTTTATCCTGTACCTGGACGCCCTTTCTGAGGTAACGGTACTCTGCCGATCTTCTGTCCCAAAAAAGGAGGAATGAGCTTTCTGATTGTTTTCAGCATCATCTAGCGCCTTCGGTTCAGCTGCGGCTTTTCATAAAAGAATGTCACAACATTGCTTACCAGATGCAGGTAGTTGTGTTGGTAGAAGGTTATTTTCTCTCCCCTCAAAGTGACGTGGACTTAAATAGTGCTTTACTGTCTTTGAGCTTTTCATGAACCAAGTCAACATCTTCAACGGAGGTTTATTTGGGATGCTGCTGTAAGGACAACGGGTCTTCGAGGAGTCTGAATGTACGGAGGGTTGAGAAGTGCTTGGAGCTATAACTCAAAGCTAAGAAGCACTACTTGGAAAAGAATAGGAAGACTGCTACACGACCGCTATAAGGGTTGTACTTGGAACTCCAGATATATATTAAGGCTAAGTGAATGTGAGACGTTGGTATTAGACGGACTAATCGGTGAACAGTAAGACTGGCATATAGAAAGTCCTTTGCCATAAAACAAGGAATTAGATTACCTAGAAGTATGTCATCGCGTTTCAAACGAACGAAGAGAGGCACAATGAGAATACCCAAATACCCTCAAGGATCACTCTCGAATTGCTGCCTGCACCTACGAAGCCAACAGCCCTGGCATTGTTAGCGAAGCCCAGGAGGACAAGGCGCGTGTTCTCGTGAAGTCTTGTTAGCGTGATGTAGGTCTTCGCTGATCTTCATCCTGCGTTTCAAGAGCCAACGGGAACGAAATACCCTCGAATCTGGCAGGACCCAGTTGATCTGTGTCATTTACGGTATCAGTAGTTAATGCTGAGGAAGGCACGATTAGGGCACTCGCATTACCCCTACACAACAGACCAAACTATAACACCCGATAAGAAAACAGATAGAAGCATGTCAATCATTCTTGGGTCTTGAACCAGGATATACTAACTTGAGTCTGTCGAGGCACAAAGCTGTAGTCTAAGATGATAGAAACAGTTTTGCCTTTTGGCTTCAAGCCAAACGGTTCTGATTTGTTGACGCCTGCAGGTCTGGGAAGATCCACCCATCTATAACGAAGATTCGCGTTTTATATTGTTAACAGCCGGCATAATCAAAGGCTCTAGAACCAATCGAAGTATGATTAAGGAATTGATATGGAGAGGCACTGCATGCGTAGGATGAAGATAGTGTCACGCCACCTCCTGACGTACAAGTTCTGGAAATCACCTCAGTCATGTATGTATGCGCCTTGTCCTTCGTCCTTATACAGAGCTGATCAGCAACGACGACTACCAGTAAGCAGGATAAAACATGATAACCCAACCGTTCGCCAAGAGCCACAGTAGTGGATTTACTGGTGTAACGGAATATGCATCCTGAGGCTTTAGATACTGCGTCCATCGGCCCAGAGTAAAAAGTGCCTGCAGAAGAAAACCCTTCTTGAAAGCGAAGCTCGGCATGGTAACTGACGTGCAGCATCATCATGTCTCCTGAGTACCGCATCCAGTTTTCTCGCAATCCTTGGTTGCAGACTGCACAGTGCAGAATATGGCGTGTGCAGTCAATGGTGCAACCCATTCATACGTTTGACTGTGATGCAAGTTCTGCTGCAGATCATCAGTAGATCTATTCAGGGTGATCCTTCCACCAACTCATCTACTATCGTGTCTCGGCCTTTGTTAATACGCCCCCCAAATTCGCACGGCTCGAACACCATATATATTGCTCTTGCTTAATCGCCTTTGTTGCATAACTCCTATCTCAAAACCCCTTAAAAAGATCTTCAGAGTCATTAAATATAAAAGATGTTTTACGACATGCCGTGCATTGCAAAATGCGCGATGTTGGTCATGATGGTCACTTTGAGTGCTGCCATCTCCTTACGAAATCAGCATTCAGGGAATTTCTCCTTGCAGCAAAAGTCCAAATACCCAGCTGTACGACACGGGCCGTCCGCCCTTGCTAGAGTGGATCGTAAATACGGCAAAGCTACACCAGTACATGATGAGGTTACTGCCAACAGTTCCGGAGACGATATCATTACTCCCACATCGAATGATAAGGACTATCTTACACCAGTTACCATTGGCGGACAAACCTTGAATCTGCAGGTTGATACTGGCTCTTCTGATCTCTGGGTTTTTTCTCCTCTTCTCCCCACGGCGGAACAAAGGGGCCACAAGATATATGATCCATCCTTATCCAATACCTCCAAGGCTTTGGCCAACGACACCTGCGAGATCATTTATGGCGATGGATCTCAGGGGGCATCTGGGGGGGTATGCACCGACACCGTGGCTGTAGGAACTATTGTTATCCAGAATCAAGCCGTCCAGCTCGCCGCAAAGCTCACCGCTCGTTTTCTCGACGATACCTCATCCGATGGTTAGCCATTCCATGCATCATTTTACTAACTTACTGTGCCTAAGGAATTCTTGGATTTGCCTTCAATAGCATCAATACTGTCCAGCCAGACCAGCGAAACACCTTCTTTGAGAATGTTAAGGTTAGCCGTGCTTCGCCACTTTTTACTGCAACCCTGAAGCACCAAGTTCCCGGTTCGTTCGACTTAGGCTATATAGATGCAACCAAATATACTGGTCCCATTACCTATACCGAGGTTGACAGTTCTTATGGCTTCTGGGATATCACTATGGAGAGTTACACCATTGGTAGCGGCTCAGCTAGGCCGTACAGCCTTCATGGAATCGTGGACACCAGGAGTCCATTGATTCTCGTTGACGATAGCGTCGTGGCTGCCTACTACAGCGAGGTTGAGGGTGCAGCGTACGACAACGCTCAAGGTGCTTACACTTTTGCCTGCAACGTGGTTCTACCAGACATAACGCTCTGCATCAGTGGCTACAATGCCGTCGTTGCGGGTAGACTTATCAATATTGGCCCGACAGACGCCACCGGGATCTCCTGTTTCGGTGGGCTTCAGAGTAGCGATGGTTTTAGTAGAAACATCTTCGGTGACCCCCTATTGAAAAGCCAATTCGTTGTCTTTGACAGCAATGGCCCGCGCATGGGGTTTGCTCCACAGGCTTAAAGCAATATGGGAATCATTCACAATTGCTTTCTTAGCTGGGCCATGAGGAAAATTGCCTCAGAGTGGTCCGCTTTTGCAAGAGCACATAATATCGGGCTCTGAGGAACGGGGAGCTTCCTTCTTTTCCTTTACATGGGTTTCCCTTATCGGTATTGCGAGTTCAGTCGTATAGTTTCTATAAATTCCTCGGTGATTGGAGCTCTCAAGTGCACTATACGGTTTATTCGGTCAATTGAAGTGTGATCAGAATTTATGTCCTTCACGATTTCACTACTGAGCATCGTAAGCTATTCCTAAATTTGGTGGTCATAAGATGTTGTCCTTCCGAAAGGAATCCTCATTCGAAAGTCGATTCAAAAGCTGAACAAAAGCTGAACCATTCGTTGCCTAGTATATTCGGATGTTTCGAGGTTTCCGTTGCTTGCGAGGGTGTTTGGTATGCCGAGTTGAGGCGAATTAAACAACCCACTCGAAGTTACCTTAACATGAGGTGTGGCACATGAAGTTTCACATGCGTTTCTTGCTTCTGAGCCTACCCTCACGAGCAAGCTTGCCTCATCATTAGTAAGGCTGTCTTAACGGTCTATCAGAATAACTAATCTAGTTGCACATAATCTCTCAGCCTCTCCCGGACCGATTCTGTGGCAATTGACACTATGCATTCTTCCAGCAGGGATGCTTTTGCCGTCTTATCTATGTAGCTGGTCGAAATGCACCAATGCACCAAGTCCCGGGGTAAGTACGTGGCACGTACAAGCATGCAACGCACTGTACAGTTTCGAATGCAGAAACCGGAAAATGTGAGTTCATGACAACATATTGTAAAGCTATTAAGAGTATCCCATGTTTCCGGCATTCGATGTTTCATGCAAAGGCTCTGCATAGAAGACGTGAGGTACTATATGCATATTATGCACGCATATGGCACTTGTGCAACGATATGTTTCGAGACCATATCTAAGAAGTACATAGTAGAGAACTTTGTGCTAATAAAGGCTCTATTACAAACACGGCCGAAGGGCATCAATTGCTTCGTCCGGGGTTTTTGCATACGAGAGGCGTAGGGTTACACATGCGTATTGAGATATGAGTGCATCAGGCACTTGTGCATGAAGATGCGTAAAGCCAAGGAATTATAAAGAAAATCATACTGATTGAGGCTCTTCGACCAGTGTAGCCGGATTACCGTTTTAATCGCATTGCATGCGAGATATGTGGGTACGTGGGGTCCCTGCATGCCTTCGCATGATGCATGCATATGGCACTTGAGCGGCTCGAAAGCTCGAACGTCTGGTCGATACTCGTAAAATGAGGCTTTATCAACAACAAACCTGGATGGTGAGTCGGGGTGCATAACGTAGATCGTTTGAAGTTTCTGAGTTTTGCCTTGCGATACTTGAAACAATGCATGCAATGTGTTGCCTCTGTAGCTTTTAGTGAAAGTCTGCAAGCATATCAAGTCCCCTGAGCCTTAGTTTGCCTGAGAAATCCCCATTTCGAAATTTGCACGATTTATTATGTTCCTCAACCAGGCATCTTACGGTGACATAGACGAACAACGCATACAAGTGGTTTCTCAGCAGCGTTGTCTGAAAGGTTGTATGCATCTCCCGTAGCTGAGGCTGTCCGAATTATCAATTTCCCACTGCAATGTTGCACGAGCTGCTCGATTCAAGTCCCTCAATAGCGATCACTGCAAGCTGGCATGCACATATAGCAATCCAAGCCCCTTCTGCCGGAAGAATTGCCACTGGGAAGCTTTGGCCGGAGATTTCTTCCGCCACTCGAAATGTTCCTGGATCAGATCTCTTCCCCGAAGGATTCAAATGCCCCATAGCAGATAAGAACTTACAAGCTCGCCGCCAAGCAGCAGCATTTGAGGCAAATCCATATGCAGAGCTACGCAGACACAAGGAGTGACGTCTCAGATAGGGACAGACCTACTATTCTTGCGCTGCGAGCGATACGAATTAGGCTGAAGCAGGCATCGAATGCTTCTCTGACCACCGACTGGAGCGCCAGTCCGCGTCACATAGTAACAAAGATGGCCTATTATGATTAAGGAGCATCAATTGGTTAGGAGTCCATCCATAGAGTATAACTACCACTATCTCATCATACTTCGCAGACATTCTCTGCCGCAAAAGGACATGCAAATTGCCATTTGAATCATCAATAAGATCGTCGTCGCACAAGTTCGCCACCTTCATATCACGCACGGATAGGATATGCAAGGGTGAATTACTAACAACCCCAATTACTCAAATCGGCATACGGAAGAAATGCGTTGCTGACGCTATAGCTCCTAATACTGACACTTGGATTGCCCGTCGTCGGGTATCACAAAGTGCAATTTCCGCTGCCGAATAGCTAATACAGAGACGCTCCGCCATAAGTTGAATCCATAAGGCAATACGAGCAGCACTTGTAGCGGTCGATTTCCTGGATGTTTGTCTGGATTGTCGAGGCATTGGTCAATGCATCGATCATGCCTCCACTGTAGGTGGTTGCAAGGTTGTCAGGATTGCAGCCAGCGTAATAAGTTGCTACGGGCCCGATGACTGTGACTGTTTTGATAGACGTATACGTTGAGTAAAATTTGGCAGGTTTCAAGGTGGTTATCATCACGAAAGTCGTGCGGACAATCTGGGTTGAGGTAGCTTGAACGGGGCTTGAGGCTGTAAAAGTGATGGGAAGATGAACCGCGATGATTTGCGTATTAGTTAAAGGAGTAGCAGTTGAGACCGAATTTTTAGTGAAGACCAGACCTATGACTGCGTCACAGATGACCGTAAGTAGATATGAAGCCGGTGCTGGTTATCTACGCTTCGCCTATCTCGGGATTGGGTCTCTTAGTGATGTACGTTTACTCGTTCCAGCGTCAGTTCGATAGGCGTAAAGCCGAGGAATGCCGCGAGTGTGGTTTTGGATATCCGAGTACTCCTTTTAGTAATAGTGATGGTGATGCTGAAGATCACTATAGAGGTTACGGAAATCTTCTCTGGATCTCAAATATTTCCGTCCGATCCACTAGCGTACAGGAGCCCTAGAATTGTTGAACAGGACTGGACAAGAAAGGGCCTGAGCGCAAAGATATCGAACAAGTAGCCAATGGCACGCTCGATATATGATTTGCGTGTTGGGTAACCCATTTTTTGGGTTACGCTGGATAGTCAGTGGTCCCCGTGGCATCGTCAAGCCAACTGATCTTCAGGATGATACGGATGTCAGATCATTGCGGGGAGATCTAACCGCTGAATTGAACAATCATTCTTCCATCATCAGGATACAGACGTAGCACATGCGCGAAAGACTCTTCTATCATCTGGCATGTCCTACGCTACGGTACAGGCAGAGAAAGATTTCCTGTTTGGTGTTGCAGGTTTTTTCTTGCGTAGACTAGGCGGCTTGGCAACTGTGACGTCATGCGCAGAACCCTCACTCGGTCTCAACATTAAGTCTCCACGCCGGAGTTGAGAATGTACCACGATGGAAAAATTGTCACTTCGGAAGTGCTGAAGCAGGATAGCCGGGATAGCGAATCCTGATTTCAGCGCACTGCATTGACACAGCTTGATCTTGTCGCAGGCAGACGTTCATCGAAAGCCAGCATGACACTCTCAACTCCCAACGTCTCCAACTGGAAGCAGCTGGTAGCCTCCCTCCAGACCGATCCGCCAATTCGCCTTGCCTACATCGACTGCCCTCCTCCGCACCCTCCAGATCAAGAAGGCATAATCCTCCTTCTCCACGGCTTTCCTCAGACATCCTATC
>JAABUS010007496.1_pt1 | contig 12486 bp, 13 predicted proteins | sample 5560161 | NCBI WGS metagenome assembly JAABUS01 (sample SAMN10711885, study PRJNA513376) | rock metagenome | isolation source: Antarctica rocks | place: Antarctica: Victoria Land, Trio Nunatak nord | collected 2016-01-04 | reverse complement strand
CCTCGCCCTCTTGCGCTGATGCGCACGTTCTGAATAGGTTTCCCGATGTCGGGACCGGTCGGCGCGACCGGTCGTCACTCGGGGCTCTCGGGAGCCCGCCAGAAGTGGGGAAGAGCAAGGATGGCATCAGGGACGGTCAAGTGGTTCTCGGACGACAAGGGCTTCGGGTTCATCACGCCCGACGAGGGCGGCAGGGACCTGTTCGTGCACTTCTCGGGGATCATCGGTGACGGCTACCGATCGCTGCCCGAGGGGTCGAAGGTGACGTACGACGAGGAGAACGGGGAGAAGGGCCCGAAGGCCGTCAACGTCCAGAAGGTCTGACGGGTGCGGGGCGGTGGGCGGGCGTCGCCGCCGCCCCGACAGCAACCTTGACCGCGCACTCGTGTTGAATGCGGGCATGCACAGGACGTTCACCCTGCCCCTCCTCGCGGCACTGGCGGCGGCGCTCGCCCTGCCTGCGGCTGCCTCGGCCAAGATCATCGAGGTGGGCGACGTCGCCGTCAAGTCGCCGCCCAGCTGTCCCACGAGCCCCTGCGAGGTCATCTCGCGCACGACCGCGTTCCAGGCCCGGGTCGGCGCCCAGCGCAAACTGTTCGTGGTCCCCAAGGACGGCCGGATCGTCGCGTGGTCGATTACCCTCGGCACGCCCGGCAAGAAGCAGCGGGCGTTCTTCGCGGAGAACCTCGGCGGGGAGGCGCAGGCGGGGATCACCGTGCTCAAGCCCGGCGAGCGCCGCTTCGGCCGCGTCATGGCGTCGAGCCCGCTGCAGGCGCTCACGCCCTACTTCGGCCAGACCGTCCAGTTCCCGCTCGTCACGTCGCTCGACGTGAAGGCGGGCTACATCGTCGCGCTCACGGTCCCGACCTGGGCGCCGGCGCTCGGCCTCGGCCTGCGCCGCGACAGCGCCTGGCGCGCCAGCCGCGCCAAGGACGCCTGCGACGACACCCAGACCCAGAGCGCCCAGACCGACGTCCGCGACCTCACGCAGTACAAGTGCGCCTACCGGACGGCGCGGCTGACCTACAGCGCGACGCTGATCACCACGCCCGTGGTGCCGGTGCCGCCGAAGAAGGCCAAGCCGAAGTCGCGCGGCTAGCCGCGGCAACCCAGCAGGTCGAGGAGCGCCTCGACCACCTGGGGATCGAACTGCGTGCCCGTGCGAGCGCGCAGCTCCGCAACGGCGTCGCGCTGCACGAGCGCCCGCCGGTACGGCCGCGCCGTGATCATCGCTACGTAGGCGTCGCACGCGAGGATGATGCGCGACCCGATCGGGCTCTGCTGCCCGGCCAGCCCGTCCGGGTAGCCGCTGCCGTCCCAGTGCTCGTGCTCGTGGCGGACGAGCGGGGCCAGCGGGGCGAGCTGGGGGATCCGGCGCAGGATGCCCTCGCCGATCACCGGGTGCTGGGCCATGATCTCCCACTCCGCGTCGCTGAGGCTGCCGTCCCTGCGCAGGATCTCGTGCGGGATGCCGAGCTTGCCGACGTCGTGCAGCAGCGCGCCGTGGCCGACGCGCTCCACGGCGTCGGCGGTCAGGCCGAGCAGCATGGCGACGCCGGTGGCGAGCTTGACCACCTGCTCGGAGTGGTCGTGGCCGTAGCTGTCGCGCGCCTCGATCGCGGCGGCCAGCGCCTGCACCGCGGCGGGGGAGCCGTCGGCCTGCTGCAGGCGGGAGAGCTCCTCCTCGGCGTCGGGGTTGGCGACCGCGACGCGGCCCTTGCCGGTGCGCTTGGCCAGCAGCAGCGCGCGGTCCGCGGCGGCGAGCAGCTCGTCGGCCCCCATCGGCGGCTCCCACGCGGCGATGCCGATCGAGCAGTTCGCCGACGGGCCGGCGGCGTCCCCGGGCGCACCCGTGGAGACGCGCTCGCGCACGCGCTCGGCGACGGCGCGCGCCGCCCGGTCCTCCGAGCCGGGGAGCACGAGCACGAACTCGTCTCCGCCGTAGCGGGCGACCTGGTCGTAGGGGCGCACCTCGGCCCGCAGGGCGTCGGCCACGCGCCGCAGCAGCGCGTCGCCGGCGGGATGCCCGAGCTCGTCGTTGACGCGCTTGAAGTCGTCGAGGTCGATCAGCACGCACGAGAGCGGCTGCTCGCTCCGCGCGGCGCGGGCGATCTCCTCGCGCACGCGGACCTGCATGGCGCCGTGGTTGAGCAGGCCGGTGAGCGCATCGGTGCTGGCGGCGGTGCGGACGTCGTCGTAGGTCTCCGCGTTGTGGCAGGCGACGACGGCGAGGTCGGCGATCGCCTCGAGCGCGTGAAGGTCCTCGGACGTCACCTCGCGACGCTCCACGAAGCCGATCGAGAGCGCGCCGCGCAGCTCTCCGTTCCAGCGCATCGGGACGCCGACGCCGCAGCGCACGTCGGGCAGGACGAGCCGGGCGGGCAGCGTCATCTCGCGCTCGTAGTCGGAGGTCAGCACGGGCCGGCCGCTCGCGAGCACCTCACCGGCGATACCCTCGCCCGGCGCCAGGCGGTAGCCGAACCACTCCTCCGGGCAGTTGTGGCCGGCGGTCGCGAGCGCCGCGCCGTCCTCGTCGACCAGGTAGACGCCGGCCATCGCGCCGCCGACGGCCAGGCCGGCCTCGCGCGCCAGCGTGTCGAGCACGGTCCGGAGCTCGAGCGAGACGTTCAGCGCATGGGCGGCGCGGGCCAGTGCCTGGTCGCGCTGGCCTTGGGCGACGCGGCGCCGCTCGGACTCCAGCCGGGCCAGGCCCAGCGCGGCCTGGTTGGCGAGCGTCTCGGCGACGAGGATCTCGTCCGGCGTCCAGACGTGCGGGGCGTCGTGGGCGACAAGGGCGACGTGGCGGACGTCACCGGACCACGCGATCGGCACGAGCAGCGCGGCGCGTGCCCCCAGCAGGGTGGCCAGCGTGCCACCGAGCTCGGCGACCGCCTCGGTCTCGTCGAGCGCCAGCGTGCGTGCGGTCGCGGCGACGTGCGCGGCGGCCGGTGGCGCGTCGGCGGCGGCCAGCACGTCGACGGACCCGGCCGCGAGCGCGCTATGGGCCTCCGCCGCGAAGGCCGCGACGACGTCATCGGGCGCGCGCGCCGAGAGGGCCACCTCGGGGAGGCGGCGCAGGGTGGCGTGCGCGGTCTGGGCGCGGGAGCTGGAGGCTGAAGTGAGGCTGATGACAGACCTTCGAGTGAAGCGTCTGCCCTGGTATCGGCCGCGGCTCGGGCGGCCTTGATGCTTCGCGCGCGCCAAGCGCGCGCGTCACGCCCTCCCGCTCAGCAGGCGCCGGCGTTCTGCTCGCAGAAGCTCTCGAACTGCTGGGGGGGTGAGCCGGCGGCGGGCGGCTGGTCGGTCGTCGCCGTGTCGGGCGCCGTCGTCGGCTCGGGGGTCGCGGCGCCGCCGGTGTCCGGCGTGGTCGCGGCACCGGTATCGGCCGCGCCGGTGTCCGAGGATGCGTCCGGGGTGGGCGTCGCCGACGCTCCATCGGCGCCCGTGGCCGTGTCGCTCGAGCCCCCCGCCCCGAGCGCGCTGTCGCTGGGCACGGTCAGGGCGGCCGGGGGACCGGGGACCTCGTCGGCGCTGACCTCGCTGCCGCCGCAGCCGGCGGCGGCCAGCGCGAGCACGGCGAGCAGGAGGGCGGTCAGGGATGTGCGCGAAGGGCGCATCGGCGCGGGCACGTCAGCGTGGCAGCGCGGCCATGCGGCGGCCGCAGTGCGGGCAGTCGTTGAGGTCCTTCTGCGCGAGCTGGTCGCACCAGTTGCAGAAGCGGAGGTTCTCCACCGACCAGGGCAGCGAGGACAGCGACGGGGCGGCCGGCAGCATCTGGCCGACGATCTCCATCGGCTCGCCCGTGTCGCGGTCGCGGTAGGTCTGACCTTCCTCGGCGGGGAGCAGCACCTCACGGCCGGTGGACGGGGTGCGCAAGCGGTACAGCTGGCGCGAGCTCATCGGCGTGGAGCCTAGCAACGGGTCCGGTCCGACTCACCCGTCAGGGAACCACCGGCCGCGGCGGGACTCCGCTCCCGCCTGCGGCGCGGATACGATCGCCGCCGTGCGCGTGCTGATCTTCCACGGCTACCTGCTGCGCGGCACGGGCTCGAACGTCTACAACGCGGCGCTCGGAGAGGCGTTCGTGCGGGCGGGCCACGAGGTGCACCTGCTCTGCCAGGACCGCGCCCCGCTGGACCTGCCCTGGGTCGACGCCGCGGGCGACTGGGACGGCGGCGCGCTCGAGCTGACGGTGCGCCGCGACCCGCCGCGTGCGACGGCCTACCGGCCCGACCTCGGCGGCGTGCTGCCCGTGTACGTGGCCGACCGCTACGACGCAGTCCGCGCCACGCCCTTCCCCGACCTCACCGACGACGAGCTCGCCGCCTACGTCGAGCGCAACGTGGCCGCGGTGGCCGAGGTGGCCGCCCGCGCCCGCCCGGACGTCGCGCTGGCCAACCACCTCGTCATGGGGCCGCTGATCCTGGCCCGCGCGCTTGCGGGCACCGGCGTGCCCTACGCGGTCAAGGTGCACGGCAGCGCGCTGGAGTACACCGTCAAGCCCCACCCGCGGTTCCTGCCGGCCGCGCGCGAGGGCCTCGCCGGCGCGCGCGGGGTGCTGGTCGGATCGCGGCACACCGGGGAGAGTCTGTGGGCCGCGTTGCGCGAGCCGGGCCTGCAGGACAAGACCCGCCTGGGCCCGCCGGGCGTCGACGTCGACCGCTTCGCCCCCCGCGACCCGGCCGCCGCGGCGGCGGGCCTCGCCGGCCTGCGCGATCGCCTCGCCGGGGCGCCAGAGCCCGACGCCGGCGCGGCCGGGTCGTCGTTCGCGCGTTCGACGGCGGATGCGGCCGCCGCGCTGGGGGCGCTGCAGCCCGGAAGCGATCCGGTCGTCGTCTACGTCGGCAAGCTGATCGCGTCCAAGGGGGTCGAGCTGCTGCTCGCCGCCTGGCCGCTCCTGCTCGGCCGCGTGCCGGACGCGCGGCTGCTGATCGTCGGCTTCGGCGCGTTCCGCGAGCGGCTGGAAGGGCTGGCGGCGGCGCTCTCGCGCGGCGACCTCGACGCCGCCCGGGCCCTGCGCGCCGAGGACGGGCGCGACCTGCCCGAGCTGGCCGCGTTCCTCGACGCCCTCGGCCCCGGGGACGCCGCGTACCGGGCCGCGGCGCAGGGCATGGCCGCCCGCGTGCACTGGGCCGGCCGGCTCGAGCACGAGGAGCTGGCCGACGTGCTGCCAGCCGCCGCGGCGATGGCGATGCCGAGCACGTTCCCGGAGGCGTTCGGCATGGTGGCGGCGGAGGCGGCGGCGTGCGGGGCGCTGCCGGTCGTGGCCGGGCACTCCGGCATGGCCGAGGTCGCCCATGCGCTGGCCGCCGCCGCGCCGCCGGAGGTGCGCCCCTGGCTCACGTTCGAGGTCGGCCCGCACGCCGTGACGCAGCTCGCCGGGGCGCTGACCGCCTGGCTCGAGGCGCCCGCCGAGCTGCGCGCCCGCACCCGCGACGCGATCGTCGGCGTCGCGCGCGAGCGCTACTCCTGGGACGGCGTCGCCCGATCGGTGATCGCCGCCGCCGAGGGCCGGCTGGACGCCCTCCCGAGCCCCTGAGCCGGGCGGGGTCGCCCCGCCCCGCGAGCAAGTAGCATGGCCCGCCATGAGTGGAGGAAGGGTTCGAATGCTGCTCCTGGCGGGCTTCGCGGTCGTCGGCCTGACGGGCTGTGAGCTCAAGGACAACGGCGACAATCTCGTCAACGGCAAGACGCTGTTCGTGCAGAAGTGCGCGGCCTGCCACACGCTCGCGCGCGCCGACGCGAAGGGCGTCGTCGGGCCCGATCTCGACCAGGCGTGGCAGCAGTCGGCGAAGGACGGCTTCGGCCGCTCGACCTACAAGGGCCTCGTGCACCGCCAGATCCTGCAACCCAACCGCAAGCAGCAGAAGGACCCCGCGACGGGCAAGCGGCTGCCGCTCATGCCGGCCAAGCTCGTGGCCGGCGAGGACGCGCAGGACGTCGCCGCCTACGTCGCCTCCGCCGCCGCCGCCCCGGGCAAGGACCCGGGCCGCCTCGCCGATGCCGGCGTCACCAAGTCCGACGCGGTCGCCAAGCCGCAGGGCGGCAAGCTCGACATCTCCGCGGACCCCGGCGGGGCGCTCGCCTACGAGTTCGGCAGCGCGACGGCGACGCCGGGCAAGCTCACGATCGACTCGAAGAACGACGCGTCGATCCCGCACGACATCTCGCTCGAGGGGGGCGGCATCGACGAGCAGGGCGAGGAGGTCCAGGGCGGCGGCGTGTCGACCATCTCGGTCGACCTCAAGCCCGGCGAGTACACGTTCTACTGCTCCGTGCCGGGCCACCGCGAGGGCGGCATGGAAGGCAAGCTGACCGTCAAGTAGCCGCGCGGGCGCGCTCGCGCGCCTCGTCGCGGTCGTTCTGCTGGGCCGCGTGCCAGAAGAAGTAGCACAGCGCGAAGACCATGATCAGGATGTCGAGCGTGACCATCATGGCGCCCGCGATCTGCTGGTCGGCCAGCGCGTCGATCCCGTGGCGCTGACCGCTCCCGTAGACGCCGGCGTAGACCGGGTCCTGGATGAGCACGAACCCCATCCCGAGGAACATGCCGATCATCCGCGCGCCGAAGATGTGGGCGATCTTCCACAGCTCCCCCCGCAGCCGGCGCCGCTTGGGCTCGATCGCCGACCACCAGACGAGCATGCCCGTGAAGATGAAGCTCGCGTGCTGGGCGACGTGGACGAGGTCGTGGCGGACCGCGCCCTCGAACGCGGGCGTCAGGTGCCAGCCGTAGAGCACCACCGCGTAGACCGGGATCGCGACGTACGGGCGCCGCAGCGTGCGGAAGCCGGCGCGCAGCCGCCGGCGCCGGGCGAGCGGCACCAGCACGTCGCGCGGCAGGAAGAACGCGAGCACGGGGTTGCGCAGCCCGGCCAGCAGCAGCGGCGCGCCGAGGTCGGCCAGCAGCAGGTGCTCGGCCATGTGGGCGCTCAGCAGCGCGTCGGCGAGCGAGCCGATCGGCGAGAGCAGCGCCACCGCCTGCAGGCCGAGCCCGAGGTGCCAGCAGACCACCTGCCCGCGCGGTACGGCCACGCCGCGACGGCCGAGCACGCGCAGCGCGCGTACGTAGAGCGCCTCGGCGACGATGAGCCAGACCAGGATCGCCATCGACCCTCCAGTGTGGCGGGTGCGGGAGCTCGGTTGTGGCGGCGGGGCCGGGCTGAGCTCTGGCGGCGCTCCGCGTCTAGGTCAACGGCGGCATTGAGTGTGATGAAGGAGGGCCCGCTGGCGAGCGGCGGACCCGGATAACGTCGAGTCACCGGCGAGTTCGGCGGCGGGTCGGCGTTATCCCGCCGAACGTCGCATTCCGCGGTCCTCGCGCGCTGACTTCGACGTCTTGCGCCCTAGAGGAGCAAAACGTCGCACACGCCCCGTCCCGCCGACGAAATGCGACGTTTGCACGCCCCCACGGGACCGCCGGCCCAAACGGACCCTCCCCCTCAATGCCGCAGTTGACGTAGACGCGGAGCGCCGAGAGCTCGCCAGGCCGCGCCGCCAGAGCGCACCCGGCCGCGCCGCCAGAGCTCGCCCGGCCGCGCCGCCAAGCTCTCGGCCCCGAGCGCCCGCCGGACCACGCCGGGCGCCGCCGCCACCCACGACACTAGAGCGCGCGGACCACCAGCACGACCGCGACCACCACGACCGCGACCGCGATCACGTACAGCAGGAACCGGAACGCCCCCGCCTCCGTGCGCAGCGGGTTCTCCACGGCCCTAGAGGATGTAGACCGTGACGTACACGACGATCCACATCACGTCGACGAAGTGCCAGTAGATGCCCGGCACCTCGATGCCGCGGTGGTCCTCCGCCGTGAAGTGCCCGCGGAACGCCCGGATGGTCACGAAGGCCAGCAGCGTCAGCCCGATCGCCACGTGCGCGCCGTGCAGCCCGGTCAGGCCGTAGAAGACCGAGCCCTGCGCATGGTCGTGCGGCGCGAAGCCGATGTGCACGTACTCGTTGATCTGGACGAACAGGAACGTGGCGCCGAGCAGGAACGTGGTGAGGATGCCCGCCTGCAGTCCGCGCCGGTTGCCCATCTTGTGCGCATGCTCGGCCCAGTGCAGCGTGAACGACGACGAGATCAGGATCGCCGTGTTGACGCCCGCGATCAGCTTCGGCAGCTCCGTGCCGGCGGCCGGCCAGTCGGCGCCCTGCACGACCCGGATGAAGAAGTAGGCCGTGAAGAAGGCCCCGAAGACCATCACCTCGCTGATGATGAACAGCAGCATCCCGAGCAGCGACGGGTCCACGCGCGAGGAGCGGTGGGCCGGCGGCGGCCCGTGGTGCTCGTGCTCCTCCTCGTGGGGATGCCCGACCGCGTGGCCGGCACGGATGGCGCCGGCTTCCATCAGGCGCCGGCCTCCACCGTCTCGGTCGAGGACTCGACGTGCTCGACCGGCTTGTTGGTGGCGCTGTGGACGCGGTCGACGAGCTTGTCGGCGACCCAGCGCGAGCGGTTCTCGGGCAGGGTCGAGATCACGATCTCCGAGATGTGGAAGTACTGGAGGGCGTTCATGGTGGCGGTGTAGGGGTCCGGGTCGCCGATCATTCCGGCGGCCACGATGCCGGCGTCCGCGAGCGAGTCGAGCAGCAGGTGCAGGCGGTCGCGGGCGGCTTGGGCCGCGCTCCCGTGGCCGTCCTGGAGCGGGACGACGATGATGAACCGGCGCGGCCCCTCCTCGGCGAGCGCCTTCAGCCGCTCGACCAGCTCGCGGCCGGCGACGGTCTGGTTGGCGACGACGAGCGTCACGTCGAACGGCAGGCCCTCGCCGGCGAGGTCGACCACCACGTGGTGCACGGGCAGCCCGGTGTCGTTCTCGAGCGCCTCGATCAGGTCGCGCTTCATCCAGCCCGACGTCTGCGCGGGCAGCGTGGAGACGATGATCTCGGAGATGTCGTGCGCGGCGATCGCGTCCTGGGCGGCGTTCAGCGGGTCGCCGTCGCCCACCTCGCCCTGGCCCTCGATGCCCTCCTCGCGCATGAACGCGAGCGCGAGGTCGACGCGGACCTGCGCGGAGTCGCGCACCGCCTCGTCGTAGATCACGTGGCCGTGGCGAGGACGCGTCTGGGGGACCACGACATGGAAGCGCGCGTCGCCCTGCGCGTGGCGCTCGCGCACCGCGTCGAGCAGCGTCTCGCCACCGATGGTCTCGTTGGCCAGGACCAGGATCTCAGCCATGCGGCCTCCCTACTCGCGACTCGTCGTTTCGCCGGCCGCGACGACCGGCTGGGGTGTCCTGGCCTCTTCGCCCGCGGGCCGGAAGATGCCGTGGACGGCGCCGGGCACCCCGTACTCGTACGGGCCGCCGACCACGGTCGGCACCTGGTCGAAGTTGAAGATCGGCGGCGGCGAGGAAACCTGCCACTCGAGCGTCAGCGCGCGCCACGGGTTAGCCTCGGCGCGGGCGCCGGTGCGCCACGAGCGGACCATGTTGTAGACGAAGACCAGCGTCGAGAGGCCCAGCACGAACGACGCGAGCGAGATGAACAGGTTCCACGTCGCGAACTGCTCCGGGTAGTCGGCCACCCGCCGCGGCATGCCCTGGACGCCGATCACGTGCATCGGCGCGAACGTCGCGTTGAACGCGATGAACGTCATCCAGAAGTGCAGCCGGCCGAGCTTGTCGTCGAACATCCGGCCGGTCATCTTCGGGAACCAGTAGTAGACGCCCGCGAAGATCGTGAACAGCGAGCCGCCGTAGAGCACGTAGTGGATGTGGGCGACGATGAAGTACGTGTCCGAGACGTGGATCGTCACCGGCAGCATCGCGAGCATCACGCCCGAGATCCCGCCGAGCGTGAACATCGTCAGGAACCCGAGCGCGAACAGCATCGGCGTGTCCAGGTGCAGCACGCCGCGCCACAGCGTCGCGAGCCAGGAGAAGATCTTGATGCCGGTCGGCACCGCGATGATCGCCGTCGTGACCATCATCGGTATCCGGATCCAACTCTGCATGCCCGACACGAACATGTGGTGCGCCCACACCGTGAAGCCGAGCAGCACGATCGCCAGCAGCGAGAACGCCATCATCCGGTAGCCGAAGATGGGCTTTCGCGCCTTGACCGAGAGGATCTCGGAGATGATCCCGAAGCCGGGCAGCATCATGATGTAGACCGCCGGGTGCGAGTAGAACCAGAAGACGTGCTGGTACATCAGCACGTCGCCCGATCGCTCCGGCACGAAGAAGTTGAAGCCGAGCGCGTAGTCGAGCAGGACGAAGAACTGCGACGCGGCGACGAACGGGGTGGCGATCACGACCAGCAGCGAGGTCGAGAAGTTCGCCCACACCAGCAGCGGCATGCGCCAGAAGCTCATCCCCGGCGCGCGCATGGTGATGATGGTCACCAGGAAGTTCAGCGCCGTGGCGATCGACGAGGCGCCCGCGAACTGCACGCCGATCGTGAAGAACAGCTGGCCCATCGGCACGGTGGTCGACAGCGGCGCGTAGGCCGTCCATCCCGTGGCGAACGAGCCGCCGGGGGCGAAGAACGACGCCGTCATCATCGCCCCGGCGATCGGCAGCATCCAGAACGACAGCGCGTTCAGGCGCGGGAAGGCCATGTCCGGCGCGCCGATCATCAGCGGCAGCACGTAGTTGGCCAGGCCGGCGAACACCGGGATGACGAACAGGAAGATCATCAGCGACGCGTGGACGCTGAACAGGCCGTTGTAGGCGTTCGAATCCACGAACTGCGCGCCGGGCGCCGCCAGCTCGGCGCGCACCAGCATCGCCAGCAGGCCGCCGATCAGCATGAAGACGAACGACGTCACGACGTACTGGATCCCGATCACCTTGTGGTCGGTGTTGACGCGGAAGTAGTCGCGCCAGCTGGTCGCGCCGTGGCCGGAGTGATCCTCGGGCCGCGTCGGCCGCCCCGCCGCCCAGTAGAACCAGTAGTCGAACGCGCCGAGGCCGACGAGGAAGAACAGCGGCGCCCCGAGCAGGGCGACGATCAGGACGGCGTTCTGCCACTTGGCGTCCCAGCCGTCGGCGCCGTCGAACGGGTTCGAGAACCCGTAGGCGAGGCGCACGGCGGTCACCAGGGCGGCGGCGAACAGCACGCCGGCGAGCAGGAAGGTCCCCGCCCGGATCCAGCCCGGCGCACGCAGATTGGCGGTCATCGACGTTCCTCCATCATCCCGACACCTTGTCAAGGTACTTCACGAGCGCGTCGAGCTCCGCCGGCTGCAGCGTCTCGCCGAAGTTCGCCGGCATCAGCCCGTCGGAGAAGCCGGGGGCGATCTCCGCGCTCGGGTCGACGATGGACTTCTCGATGAAGCCCGCATCCTTGTCGGCCAGGACCTTGTCGAGTTCGGGCCCGGTGCCGCCGGTGGTGCCGGCGTCCTTCAGCGCATGGCAGCCGCCGCAGCTGGCGTCCGTGAACACGCTCTTGCCGTCCGGCGCGCCCGCGTTGCCGCCGGCCTCGTCGGCCCCGCCGCCGCCGGCCGTCGCGCCGCTCGCGCGATCCTGGAGCCACTTGTCGAACTCCGATTGGTCGACGACATGGGCCGTCTGGCGCATGACCGAGTGCCCGAGGCCGCACAGCTCGGCGCAGACGACGGGATAGTCGCCGTTGGTCTTCGGCGTGACGCGCAGGTGCGTGTCCACGCCGGGCACGGCGTCGATCTTCATGCGGAAGGCGGGCACCCAGAAGTCGTGGATCACGTCCTGGGACTGGACGGTGAAGTAGACCTGCTTGCCGCGCGGCACGTAGAGCTGCGGCGAGGCGACCTTCTTCCCGTCGACGTCGTAGTAGAACGTCCAGGTGAACTGCTCGCCTACGACGGTGACGTTCAGCGCGCTGGCGTCCGCCTCCTCGATGTCGGTCAGCGTCACGTAGGCGTAGGAGCAGAGCGCGACGAGGATGATCGCGGGGATCGCGGTCCAGACGATCTCCAGGCGCGTGTTGCCGTGGATCGGCGGACCGTCCTTGAGCTCCTCGCCCGGCTTCATCCGGAAGCGCCAGACGCTGTAGAGGACGACCGTGATCACGAGCACGAAGACAGGTACCGAGAAGATCAGGAGCACGTCCCACAGCGTGTCGACCTTCTCGGCCTGCGTGGACGCCTGCGTGGGGAACCAGTCGATCGCCAGGCCAAGGGCGATGCCGATCAGCGACGCGATCAGCCCGATGGCCACCAGCTGCTTCAGGTGGCCACGGCTCTCCTCGCTCGTGGTGATCTCCTCGCTTCCCATCAATGCTCCCAACCCATGGACGCGGCAACTTACCGAAGTGCCGGGACAGAGGGAACCGATGGGGCCCGGAACGGGCGCGGCTGGTCAGCGTGGGCGCAGGCGCGGCGCTACGCGGCGAGCGCGTCGCCGCCGCCGAGCGAGTGCCCGGGGCTGCCGCCGGCGGCGCGGAAGTCCGACGGTGCGACGCCGAGGTGGCGCCGGAACGCCTTGGCGAACTGGGCGGGTTGACGGTAGCCCACCCGGTGGGCGACCTCGCGGACCGTGACGCTGCGCCGGGCGAGCAGCT